>Ga0209698_10000255_pt1 | contig 58516 bp, 50 predicted proteins | sample LitLauG_LLR_2012_FD_187203 | JGI IMG/M metagenome (GOLD analysis project Ga0209698, IMG submission 187203) | Freshwater sediment microbial communities from Pennsylvania, USA - Little Laurel Run_MetaG_LLR_2012 (SPAdes) (version 2) | ecosystem: Environmental > Aquatic > Freshwater > Creek >... | reverse complement strand
TGGATCCGGCGTCTGCTGCTATTGTACAACCATGTCGGGGAGGGGTGGCACGAGATTCTGGCCGATGGCCTGGGTGTCCGCGGGCGGTCTGCTGGCACTGGCGGCCGCGATCACGGCACTGACGCAGGCCGCGCAGGCGGATCCCATGACGCATGGCATCTATTCATTTCGCGTCCAGACCATGGCCGATACCGCGCAGTCGCTCGCCGACTTTCGCGGCAAGGCGCTGTTGATCGTGAACACCGCCTCGCGTTGCGGGTTCACGCCGCAATACCAGTCGCTCGAGGCGCTGTACCAGAAGTACCATGCGCGCGGCTTCGAAGTGCTGGCCTTCCCGGCCAACAATTTCATGAACCAGGAGCCCGGCTCGAATCAGGAAATCCAGACGTTCTGCAGCGCCAACTATCACACCACGTTTCCGCTGTTCGCCAAGATCAGCGTGAAGGGCAAGGACATCGCGCCGCTTTATCAGTACCTCACGCGCGAATCGGGATTTCCGGGTGAGATCCCGTGGAACTTCACGAAGTTCCTCGTGGCGCCGGATGGCCGCGTCGTGGCGCGCTGGGGTCCAACCACGGATCCCCTGTCGGGTGAGCTGATCCGCAAACTGGAACCCACGCTGCCCGCCACGAGAGAGTGACGGGCGGGTCCTGGCAGTCAGCGGCGGGCGCCGGCCCGCAAGCTCAGCGCGCGCTCGGGCTCACCGATCACGAAGGCCGCGAAGCACAGCGCCAGCACCAGATGATCGAGCGCGGCGCCCAGGTACATCCAGGGGACCGCGGCAGCGCCCGGGTAGTTGGACGCGAACAGCAGGGTCATCATGTAGATGAAGCCGCACACGCTGGCGAGCCGGGTCGCCAGGCCAAGCGTGAGCGAGACGCCGATCGCGAGCTCTCCGTAGGAAACGAGCAGCGCGATCGGCCGCGCGTGCGCGAGCACGAAGCCCTTCAGAATGGGGACCATGAACGGATACGCCACGCGATCATCGAGGAAGCGGCGAATCCAGCCCTGAAATCCGCCGTGCCACGCGAAGTCGGCGCCGAACACCTTGTACTCGCCGAAGAAGAGGAACAGCACGCCCACCGCGATGCGCAGCAGCGCCATCGCGAGGGCGTTGCGGCCGCCTCGCGCGGACGCGCTCATGGCCGTGCGCCCCCTGCGTTCTGCGCGCGGGCGCTCACGCTTTCCCCGGCAGGACGCGCAGAGCCATGACGGTCACGTCGTCGCCGGGCTCCGCATCGCCCAGAAATTCGCGCACACCTTCCAGCACGCGTTGAACCACCTGTGCGGCCGAGGCGTCGCGCGGGCCCCTGTCGAGCAGCGCGATCAGGCGTTCCTCGCCGAACATCTCCTGATCGGCGCGCGCGGCCTCGGTCACGCCGTCGGTGTAGATCACCAGGCGATCGCCGGTCTCGAGCTGGACTGCCTCCTCCTCGAACGGCATCTCCTCGAGCATGCCGATCACGGTGCCCCCCACCTCGAGCGTTCGGCGTGAGCCGTCGGCGCGCATCATCAGCGGAAAGTTGTGCCCGCCGTTGGTGTAGCGCAGCGTCATGGTGGGCTCGTGAATCGCGGCCAGGAAGAACGTCGCGAACTGGCCGGTGCTGGTGCGCTGGCAGGCGAGCGAGTTCATGGTGCGCATGATCGCGGCCGGCGAGGCCACCGCGCCCGCCTGCGTGCGCAGCGACGCCTGCAGCATGGACGACAACAGCGCGGCGGGCACGCCCTTGCCGGAGACGTCGGCGATCGCGAGCAGGATCTCGGAGTCGTTGGGCGTTACCACGTCGTAGAAGTCGCCGCTCACCTCGCGCGAGGAAATGTTTTCGGCGTGGACTTCGATGCGCGGCCGGCGCGGAAACTCCGAGAGCAGAAAGGAGCGCTGGATGCGCCGCGCCAGCTGCAGCTCGCGCTCCGATCCGGCGCGCTCCATCGCTTTCTTGTAGAAGCGCACCGAGAGCGCCACGCCCACGAACATGACGCCGAAGAGCAGGCTCCACACCAGGCCCACCGTGATGTCGCGCGCGCCATGGATGAAGCCCTTGACCAACGTCGCGTTGATGACGAGCAGCGCGGCCAGCGCGCCGATCAGGCTCATCACCAGGTTCGACCCGGCGATGTAGAACGCCAGGCGGGGATCCGCCTCGTAGCGGCGCATCAGGACCGGCCGCAGCACGTGGTCCGTGACCCACAGGCCCAGATTGATGCACCCGGAGAACACCAGCGAGACCGCGAAGAAGTCGGGGAACATCTTCCACGGCGTGCTCTGGATGAACATGAAGAAGAGCGCGAAGGGAAGCGCGATCAGCGGCACGAACCAAACGAGGTTGACGAGGTCGCGCAGGGCGCTGGGCTGCTTCTTTCCTCGAACGGGGCGCGAGTCGGCCATGGCGACAGCATGGCGGCGCCGGCTCGGGTCCGCAAACGGCCGGGCCCGGGGCAACAGCCCGGGCCCGAGTCGCGGCGCCTTGAGAGCGCGCGCTTACTGCACGAGCGTGACCTTGCGGCTGTCGGTGTGCTCGCCGAGCTTGAGCCGCGCGAAGTACGTCCCCGGCGGCAGCTTCTGGCCGCCGTCGCCGCGACCATCCCACATCACGATGTGCGGCCCGGCGACGAGCGGCTGATCCACGAGCCGGCGCACGCGCTGGCCCGCGGCGTCGAAGATCTCGAGCCGCGTTGCGCCGTCCACCGGAATCGCGAACCTCATCAGCACCGAGCCATGCGTCGGATTCGGCGCCGCCGCGCGGATGCCGAAGCCAAGATCCACCGTGTTCGGCCCAACCGCCGCCGGCGCCCAGTTGCACGTGGTGGCGCAGACGCGGACCGTGGCGAGCTGCCCGCCGCAAATGAGATCGAGACGGAAGCAGCACGTGACGCCGACCGGAACGGCGGCGTTCGCGGCGGTGCAGATCCAGCCGGTCCAGCCGGGCGGCAGGATCAGCGGTGCGGGCGTCACCTTGTCCTCGTCGACGAGCGTGGCTCCGAATCCTGGGCACAGGCCGGCGAACGACCAGCTCGTGCCGGTGGTGCTCGCGCAGTTCGTGATCATGTGGATGTATGAATTTCCGGCGCCCGGGCAGACCAGCAACTGGCCGAAGTGATAGTTGGTCTGACCCTGACCCGCCGCGCCGCCCCACGTGATGTCCACGTTGCCCTGCCAAGCGGAATCGGGCGGACATGGACCTCCGGCCGGAGGACCTCCGCCGGGCAGAGACTTCGGCGGATTGGGCGGCAGCGAGCTGAGCGGGATCTCGGTGAAGACATCGAAGAAGCTCATCGGCGCCAGCGCCGGCACGCTGAACCCGCCAATCGGGCCGAAGTCAGGCACAAAGGCGCCGAACATCTGCGACATGAGGTTGCCGGTGATGGCGCCGGTCGGAACCGACGGATTGCCGTTCGCCCACTTGAGGTGGAAGCGCACCATCGGCGGAACGCCCACCGGGGTGATGTTCGCCCAATCCACGCTTGCGAGCTGCGGCAGCAGCGGACTCCAGTTGCACGTGGTGGCGCAGACGTGAACGCGCGCCGGCGCACCGCCGCAGTCGAGCAGGATGTTGAAGCAGCAGGTCGTGCCGATCGGCACCGCCGCGGTGGCGGACACGCAGATGAATCCGCTCCAGCCGGGCGGCAGCGGATTCGGCGAGGGCGTGACGTGGTCGTTCTCGACCAGCGTGGCGCTGAAGCCCGCACACAGACCCGAGATCGCCCATGTGGCGCCGGTGGCCGCGGTGCAGTTGGTGGTCATGTGGATGTACGAATTTCCGGCGCCGGGGCAGATCAGGAGCTGGCCGTTGTGCCACTGCGACGACGGCACGCCCGCCGGGGTGTCGAAGTGGACGTCCACGTTCCCGATGAAGTTGGTGTCGGGCGGGCAGGGCGCGCCGGCCGGCGGACCGCCGCCCGGCAGGATGACGGGCGGGTTCGGCGGCAGCTGCGCGAGCGGAACGTCGAAGAACACGTCGAAGAAGCTGCTGGGCGCGAGCGATGGGACGGAGAAGTTCCCGATCGGCCCGGGACCCACGTCGGGCAGGTAGGCGCCGAAATCCTGGGGCATGACGTGGCCCGATACCGGATCCGACGGCGCCGCGGCATCGTGATTCGCGAAGCGCATGTGGAAGCGGATGTCGATGCCGCCCGCCGTATCGTGCACTGGATTCCAGTCCACGCCGTCGAGGCCGGGGACGTGCGAGCCACAGTCGCAGGCGGTCGCGCACACGTAGAGGAGCGAGGAGGTCGAGCCGCAATTGAACGTGATCGTGAAGCAGCACACCGTACCCGTCGGCGTTCCGGCCACGGCCGAGATGGCGAGGAAGCCGTGCCAGCCGGGCGGCAGTGGATTGGGCGCCGGCGTCACCATGTCCTCTTCGACCAGCGTGGCATTCCACCCGCTGCATAGCGGGCCCAGCGCCCAGGGCATGCCGGTCGCGAGCGGGCAGCCAGTGACCACGTGAATTAGCGAATTGCCCATGCCCGGGCACACCATGGCCTTGCCGTTGTGCCAGGTGGACTGGTTGGGGACTCCGGCCGCATTCCACGTCACATCCACGTTGCCGTCCCAGTGATTGACGGGCAGGCACGGCTGATTGGGCGTGGGCCCGGTGCCGGGAACGATCTGTTGCGCGGTGGGTGGAAGATTCCCGAGCGGGATGTCGATGAATACGTCAAAGAAGCTGCTCACCTGAATAGCCGGGACCTGGAAGTCGCCGATCGGCCCCGCGTCGGGCATGAAGACGCCGAATGGCTGCGCCATCGCCGAGCCGGTCGCGGGCGGGCTTGGGTTCGCGGCATCGGAGTCCACGAAATGGAGACGGAAATGCACGATCGGCGCGCCGGTCGCATCCTGGATCGTGATCCAGTCCACCGATTGAAGGCTGGGGTTCTGCACCGCGGGCAGGGCCATTGCTGGCGCCCCGCTCAGAATCGTGCTGATGAGGAGGGCGAGAGTCGCGAGCAAGCGCTTCATGGGGGCCTCCCAGGTCCGGGTCCGACGGAATGCCGCGTCCGTCCGGATAGTCCGACTGGCCGAAGAGCGCCAGCAAGTCAATTCCACTTTTGAATACCGGTTCAGCCCGTCAATTCTTACAACTCCACAACACGCGCGACCCGCTGCGCGCCGAAGATTCAAGTAATGCGCTGGGTCAATTCCCGCAAGTTCGCTCGTCACATCGTCGCCGCGGCGCTCCTCAGCGGAGCGCTCAGCTCGAGCGTTCCGGTCGCCCGCTGGTGCCCGATGCCGTGGGACCACGTGCCGGCCGCGATTTACCTGCGTTGCTCGCTGTTCGCCGCGAGCGGCGCCCCGCACTTCGCGCTCGCTCCCGCCACGCCCGCCGCGGCGGTCTGCGCGATGGCGAGCAACTGCGGCGCGGCGGGATCCTCGTGCGCGGCGGGAATGTCGTGCTCGCGGACAGCGGCCGCGGCGACGCCGCATGGGGGCAAGACCCGCGGGCGCGCGTACTGCCTCACCGATCCCGGCCTTTCCTCGGTGTGGCGGCCGATCGCCCCGAGCCCGCGCAATCCCGCACCCGCGTCGGCGCTGATCGCCGCGGTGAAGCTCGAACCCGCGATGGCGCGCACGCGTGGTCTCGAGGGCGAGGCTCCACCGCCGGGCGCGGATCCTTCCCGGCGGCCTCCGGTGCGTGGTCCTCCGGCGCGATCGCTCGCGTGATGAAGTTCCGGGCCGCATCCCGCGCGCCCGGATCCCACATCATTCATCGGAGGACATCATGAAGCGCACCTTCGTGGTGCTCGCGCTGATCGCCTGGGCGATCGTCGCGTCCGTCGCGGCTCAGGCCGCGAGCCAGAAGTCACACGCGCTGGCCGCGGCTCCCGCGGCCAAGGCCGCGATCTGCAATCCGGCGACGTGCGGCGGAAACTGCCCGTACGGCGCCGCGTCGGCCAGCCTCTCCACCGTGAGCGCCGCGAGCGCGGCCAAGCACGGTGCGAAGGGCGGTAGCTGCCCGGGCAATTGCTCGGGCGCCTGTCCGCACGCGAGTGCGGCCATGGCCGTGAGGATCACGGACCGCTAGTCGTGAAGCAGCAACGCGGCGCGGGGGCGAAAGCCTCCGCGCCGCGATTTATTGGGCGGCGGCCTCTGTTACAATCTTTGCCCGCTGCGGCCTCGCGCGCGGTCATCGCGCGCGCGCAGCACAGCCGAACCGGCGAGGATCCAGATGGCCGTTCGCGACCGGCTGCATCGCGGCCTCAAAGCGCTGCACCACTCGCTGCCCGAGAGTTGGAAGCGCGGTGTGCGCCCGTGGTACCTGCGCTCGCTCTACTGGCGGCTGTTTCCAGAGATGCGCGAGCACGATCCGAGAACCGAGGCCGGGCGTGGATGGGCGGAGCTCGTTCCCGCCCCATCGACCGCCGGAGCGCCAACGCTGATCTGCATGCCGGTCACTCCCTGGCAGCTGAGGTTCCAGCGCCCTCAGCAGCTGTGCGCCCGTCTCGCGGCGCGCGGATGGCGCGTCCTCTATCTCGACCCGGAATTGGACGGGGTGCCTTATCGGGAGGACGGGCCATGGCTCGCCCGCTGGACCTCGCCACTCGGACCCGGCACGCTGCTCGCCAAATTGCCCGTGGCGGTGCGCGCCGACATCCACCACGAGCTCGCCAGCGTGCAGGACGTCGAGCGCATGCTGTCGGGGCTCATTTCGATCCTGGATGCCCTGGGAGCGAGCGAAATCGTGGCGTGCGTTCAGCTGCCGTTCTGGACGACGCTCGCCATTCGGGTCCGTGACGTGCTGGGAGCGGGGCTGGTGTACGACTGCCTCGACGAACACTCCGGATTCGCGGGCGCCGACAACCCGCCACTCGAGCTCGAGCCCCAGCTGATGCGCGAGGCCGACGTCGTCGTTGTGACGTCGGAAGCGCTGGAACGGAAGGCGCGGCCATTTGCGCGCCGCGTCGCGCGTGTACCGAACGGCTGCGACGTTGAGCACTTTCATCGCGCCACGGCGCTGCTCGAGCTGGCCGACCTGCCCCGCCCCATCTTCGGCTACATGGGCGTGCTCGCCGGATGGTTCGACCCCAGCCTGGTGGCGGCATTGGCGCGGGCGCATCCGCAGGCGACCGTGCTGCTGGTTGGCCACACCTTCCCCGAGGTGAAGTGGGCGCTCCGCGATCTGCCGAATGTGCATTTCGTGGGTGAGGTCGAGAATGCCCTCGTGGCCTCGTACGTGGCGGCCTTCGATGTGGCGCTGATCCCATTCCGGATCAACGCTCTCACGCGCGCCACCCACCCGGTGAAGCTGTTCGAGTACTTCGCGGCAGGAAAACCGGTGGCCAGCGTGCGGCTGCCCGAGCTCGAGCCGTACGAAGGGTTGGTCTGTTTCGGAGATACGCCTGCCGAGTTCGCCGCCGCCGCCGCCCGCGCGCTGGCCGCGAGCGACGGTGATCCGGCGGCGCGCCTCGCCGTGGCACACGAGAACGACTGGGAGCGGCGAGCCGTCGAGTTCGATCGAGCGATTCGCGACTCCGGTCCCAGCGCGTCCATCATCGTGATTTCGCACAATCACTGGCCCTACACGCACGCGTGCCTCGATCACCTGATGGGCTATCTGCCAGTGGGTAGGTGCGAAGTCGTGGTCGTGGACAATGCCTCGACCGATGGCACCCGACAGGGTCTGTATGCCTGGTCCCTGCTCCACCCGAGCCTGCGCGTGATCTGGAACAGCGCGAATCGCGGTTTTGCCGCGGCGTGCAATCAGGGGCTTGGCGCGGCGCGCGGCGACCGGCTGGTCCTGCTGAACAACGACACGCTCGTGACCCCGGGCTGGCTGCGCGGCCTCGTCCGCCAACTGCAGGATCCGCGGGTCGGCATGGCGGGTCCGGTGACCAATTCCGCGGGCAACGAGGCGCAGCTGCCCGTGAACTATCGGGACCACGCGGGCATGCTGAGCTTCGCGCGCGATCGTCAAGTGCGCTTTCACGGCCGGAGCCGCGATGTGCCCATGCTGGGGATGTTCTGCGTGGCCTTGAGGCGTGACACCTGGGAGAAAGTCGGTCCGCTGGACGAGGGTTTCGAGATCGGCCTGTTCGAGGACGACGACTACTCGCAGCGGGTGGGATCGCTGGGCTTGCGTCTCGTGTGCGCGGAGGACGTGTTCGTCCATCATTTTGGGAGCGTCAGCTTCGGGTCGCTGAGCGATCGCCGGCGTCGGGAGATCTTCGAGCGCAATCGCCGCCGCTTCGAGGGCAAATGGGGCCGTCCCTGGCAGGCGCATTCGCTGCGCTCCGACTCGCGGTCGCAAGCCGCGCACCGAGAATGATCACGATCATCCGGCACTTTCGCGAGCTGTGGCGCCATCGGGCGCTGATCGAGTGTCTCGTGCAGCGCGAGGTCGCGGTGCGGTACCGCGGCTCCGCGCTGGGATATCTGTGGACGCTCGCGAACCCGCTGCTGCTGCTCGCTGTCTATTCGCTCGTGTTCCGGTTCATCACGCGGGCGATCCAGATGCCGCGCTACGAGCTGTTCCTGTTCACGGGAATCCTCCCCTGGCTGTGGCTCACCAGCTCGCTGTCGAACGGCGTGGGCTCGATCGTTCATGGCGCCAACCTGGTCACCCGTGCGTGCGTACCACCGCAGGTCCTGCCGGCGGTCAGCGTGCTCTCGAACCTCGTGAATTTCCTGTTCGCACTGCCGGTCGCCCTCGCCGCGGTGTGGGTGGCCGGTGAGGCTCCGACCCCGGCGCTGCTGTGGCTGCCGGTGCTGATCCTGCTCGAGCTCGCGTTTCTCTACGGAGTGACGTTGCTGCTCGCCACCTGGGCGGTTCCGCTGCGGGACATGCAGTTCCTGGTGCAGAACGCGGTCCTGATCGGCTTCTTCGTCACGCCGATCGCATGGCCGCTCGCGATGGCGCCAGCCGGGCTGCGCGCCTGGATGGTCGTGAACCCCGCCGCCTCGCTGATCGTGCCGTTTCAGCGCGTGCTGCTCGAGCACCGCTCGCCCGAGCCGGAGCAGCTCCTGCTGTCCACCGGCTGGGCGCTCGCGGCGATCGGCCTTGCGGTCCTGAGCTTCGAGTCGTCGCGCGACGGGATCCCGGAGCGGCTGTGAGCGAGCCCGCGGTCGAGGTTCGCGACGTCACGAAGCGCTTCCGCCGCTACGGGCCCGCCGCGCGGCACACCACGCTCAAGACCGCGCTGGTGAGCTGGCTGTCGGGACGGCGCGACGGAATTCCCGGCGTGGATCGATTCGACGCGCTGCACGGCGTTTCGTTCACCCTGGCGCGCGGGACGACGCTGGGTGTGATCGGCCGCAATGGGGCCGGCAAGTCCACGTTGCTCCGGCTGCTCGCCGGCATCTATCAGCCCGATGCCGGCCGGGTCGCGGTGCGGGGACGGGTTGCGGCGCTGATCGAGCTCGGAGCTGGATTCCACCCCGATTTCACCGGGCGCGAGAACGTGCTCATCAACGGAATCATTCTCGGTCTCTCCCGCCGCGAAGTGCGCGAGCGGTTCGACCGTATCGTGAGCTTCGCCGGCGTCGAAGAGTTCATCGATGCGCCGCTGCGCACCTGGTCGAGCGGGATGATGCTGCGGCTGGGGTTCAGCATCGCGGTGCACGTCGAGCCCGACGTCCTCCTGATCGACGAGGTGATCGCCGTCGGTGACGAAGCGTTCCAGGCCAGGTGCCGGGAGGTCATCGAGCGCCGCACCCGATCCGGCGATCGCATTACGGTGATCGCGTCGCACGACCTGCTCGCGGTCGAAGCGTTGTGCAAGCGCGTGCTGGTGCTCGATCCGCCGCATGCCGAGCTGTTCGATCGGCCCGCGGAAGGCATCGAGCATTACCGCCGCCTGAGCGCCGCGCCGCCGCCGGCGTCGAGCTGAGACCGCCGCGCGTGAGCGGGCCCTTGCTCTCGGTGGTGATCGTCACCCACGATTCGGCGGCCATGATTCGGAGGTGTCTCGAGCCGCTCCAGGCGCTCGCGATTCCTCACGAGGTCGTGATCGTCGACAATGCCTCGTCCGACGACTCGCTGGAGATGACGCGTGGCTCATGCCCGTCCGCCGAGCGGGTGCCGCTCGAGCGCAATGCCGGGTTTGCCGCGGCCGCGAACGCCGGCGCCGCGCGGGCGCACGGCACGCTGCTTCTGTTTCTGAACCCCGACGCCATCGCGACGCCGGAGGCGATCGAAGTCCTGTGCCGACATCTGGACGGCCACCCGGAGGCCGCGGCGGTTGGACCGCGCCTCGACCGCCCCGATGGCCGGCCACGCGCCATGGGATTGAGGAGACCGTCGCTGCGCGAGGTTGTGCTCGGCCTTCTGCTTCTCGATCTCGCCGGACGTCGCGGATGGGGTCGCGCGCCGCGGAGCGCCGGCGTGGTCGAGTGCCTCGAGGGCTGCTGCCTGATGGTGCGCGGCGCCGCCTTTCGAGCGGTGGGAGGATTCGACGAGCGTTATTTCCTGTACTTCGAAGACACCGATCTGTGTGCGCGGCTCGTGGCCGCCGGTTGGCAGGTGCGAATCGCTCCGGAGGCGCGAGTCGTTCACCTCGGCCAGTCGGGATCGGGACACTACGATGCGATGCGTACCCTGCAATTTCACCGCAGCGCGCTGCTGTGGCTCGCGGGCCACGAGACCCCGCGACGCGCCCGGTGGTTTCGCGAGCTGATGGGCCTGCGCGCCGCGGAACGCGCGGCACTGCTGCAGCTCGCGGCCGCGGTGTGGGCGCCCCGCGCGTCGGCCTGGCGCGCGCGCGCGTGCGGATTTCGCGATGCCGCCCGCCTGATGTGGAGCGGGCGTGCCTGAGTTCTCGGTGATCGTCCCGACGTTCGATCGGCGCGATGCCGTACTGCGGTGCCTGGATGCGCTCGAGCGCCAGAGCCTGCCACCGGATCGATTCGAAGTGCTGATCGCGGACGACGGCTCACGCGATGGAACCCGGGAGGCCGTGGAAGCGCGTGCGCTCACCGTCCCGTTCGCCTTGCGCGTGATCGCGTGCGAGCATGGCGGGCCCGCGACGGCGCGCAACGCGGCCGCGGCGCTGGCACGGGGCGAGTGGCTGGCGTTCACCGACTCGGACGCGGCGGCGGAGCCCGAGTGGCTGGAGCGGGCGCGCGCCCGATGCGACGCCGGCGCCGAGGCCCTGGCCGGCGACATCGCACCGACCGTCGGCGGGTCGTTCCGCGCCCTCGACGATCGATCGAGCCCGATCGTCAGCGCGGCCAACCTGTTCGTGCGCCGCGCGGCGTTCGAGCGGCTGGGCGGATTCGACGAGAGCTATCGCGAGCTACGATGGGGGATCTACTTTCGCGAGGATGCCGATCTGGGATTTCGCCTGCTCGAGTCCGGCGCGAGGATCGAGGCCGCACACAACGCGGTCGTTCGCCACGCGCCCTCGTTTTCGACGACGGCCAGTTGCTTCGCTCATGCACGCCGCTATTACCTGGATTCCCTGCTCTACCGGAGGCATCCGCGTGCGTACCGCAGCCTGATCGAGCGCAAGCGCATCGGCCCGCTCACGATCTCGCGCCCAGCGCACTACTTGTCGCTGCTCTACACGCTGGTGCTCACGATGCTCGCCGCGTGCCTGGCGCGGCGCGCATTCGGCGCGGCGCTCGCTCTCGCGGCTGCGGCGTTCGCGCTACAGGGTCCGGTGCTGTATCGCTATCAGCGCCGCATGTGGATGGATCTCGCTCGCCCGGCACGCGCCCTCGCGCTCACGGTTCTGCCGCCCCACTACCTGTACTGGCTGATCCGCGGCTGCCTGCGCCACCGCACGCTGGGCCCGCTGCTGTGAGGATCCGCGCCCTCGCGATCGGCGCTGCGCTCGTGGTGCTGACCTGCGCGTTCTGGGCGCGCGTGCGCACGGTGGAGTTCTATCAGGACGATTTCTCGTCGCTCTGGAAGGTGCACGCGCTGGGCATGCGCGGAATGCTCGCGGCGGTGGTGGCGGCGACCCGCGCGCCATCGTGGCGGCCGCTGTCGAGCGAGCTGTGGTTCTGGTCGAACCTTCAGGCGTGGGGCGCGCGGCCTTCCGCGTTCCACATCGCCGGCCTGCTCGCGTTCGCGATCGAGATCACACTGGGCTTCGCCCTCGCCCGCCGCCTGCTGCGCTCGGACGCGGCCGCGGGCGCGGTGGCCGCGCTGTGGGCGACGAACCCGGTGCACTCCCAGTCGCTGGCGTGGTGCTCCGGAATCGGAGACATACTGATGGGAGTTTTCGTATTGGGCTCCCTGCTCGCCCACGACTCGTGGGTGAGAGGAGGAGGTCGTTCGGTCGCGTGGCGTGTCGCCAGCGCGATGTCGGTCGCGCTCGCGATGCTGTGCAAGGAGCCGGCGGCGATGATGCCGATCGTGGTGATCGCGTACGACACCTGGCTCGCGGAACCGCGGGCGCGCGACACGCGCGAGCGTCTGCAGCGCGCGGCGCCGTATCTCGCCCTCTCCCTGCTCTACGGCCTGCGCTTCTTCTGGGCGGGCCTGCCCGAGGCCGGCCCCTATCACCTGGCGCCGGGCCTGCTCTCGGCTCGCAACCTCGCGGCTTACTTCGGCTGGTCCTTCGGCCTGCTCCCCCCCGCGCACCATGCATGGACGGCGCGCTCGATGATTGCGATGGCCCTGGCAGCGCTGGCGGCGCTCGTGGTGGTGCTGGCGTCACGCGCCCGCTGGCGGCAGCAGGCCGGCCTGCTGGGATTCGGCGTGCTGTGGTTCGGCGCCTTCATCTTTCCCGTGCTGCTCGTTCCGCGCCAGTGCTACGCGTACTACGCCTCACTGCCCTCCTTCGGGCCCACGCTGGCGGTGGTGACGATCGCGTTTCAGCCTGGTGCGCGTCGCGCCGTGATTCTCCTGACGGTCGTGGTCGGGATGCTGGTTGCGGCGCGCGCGCGCGCGCTGCGCGACACCTTCGACTGGTGGAATGGCGCCCAGAACCGGCTGCCGGCGTCCGCCACGCGCTCGATCCAGCAGGCCGGCGGGCTCGCGGGAGTGACCACGCTCTATCTGGTGGGCACCCCCGTGTCCGAGCGCTGGGCCTACGACTTTCAGTGGATGTTCCGATTCGAGTGGCCGTCGATTGCCGATGTCACATTCCTGGATGACGTGCGCGACGTGCCGGCCCGGGTATGGGACGATCCCGGGAGCGCGGTGCTGACACTCTCTCAAGGCCGCGCGCAGCGCCTGCGGCGCACCCGCGAGGCACGCTGAGCCGTGTTCACTTCACGGAATCTCGACCCATGAAAGTCGCTCTCGTCCACGACTGGCTGACCGGCATGCGTGGCGGTGAGCGCGTGCTCGAGCGGGTGTGTCAAATGTTTCCGGACGCGCCCATCTTCACATTGCTCTGGAATCGCGGCACGGTCTCGAGTGGAATCGAGTCGCATCGCATCGTCACCTCGTTCCTCCAGCGCCTGCCCGGCGCGCGCACGAGGTACCGCGAGTACCTGCCCCTGTTTCCACGCGCCGCCGAGTCGCTCGATCTCTCGGGGTTCGACGCCGTGATCTCGACCAGCCACTGCGTTGCCAAGGGCGCGCGCGTTCCCGCCGGATGCTTTCATCTCAGCTACGTCCTCACGCCCATGCGGTACGTGTGGGATCTCGAGCAGACGTATTTCCCGCCCGGCCGCTATCCGTGGCCGCTCTCGGCTTACGTCCGGCACGCCTGCGCGCGGCTGCGCGAGTGGGACGTGGCCACCACCACGCGGGTCCCGGCGCTCGTGGCGTGCTCGCACCACGTCGCCGAGCGCATCCGGCGCCATTGGAATCGCAACGCGGTCGTCGTTCATCCCTTCATCGAGGCCCAACGATTCACCGCCGCGAGCGGCCCGCGTGACTACCTCCTGGTGGCGGGCGCTCTGGCGCCCTACAAGCGGGTGGACCTGGCGATCGAAGCGTGCCGGCGGCTGGGCGTGCGGCTGGTCATCGCCGGCAGCGGCCCGGCGAAGGGCGGCCTCGAGCGCAAGGGCAGCGGCGTCGAATTCACCGGCTGGGTGAGCGACGAGCGCATGGCTTCGCTCTACGCCGGCGCGCGGGGGCTGTTGTTTCCGGGCGAGGAGGATTTCGGGCTGGTGCCGCTCGAGGCCATGGCGAGCGGCTGTCCGGTGGTGGCTCTGAGTCGCGGCGGCGCGATGGAGACCGTGGCGGCGGGCGCGAGCGCCGAGGATCTGGCGCCCCTCGGGCGCGGTGAGCCGGCCAGGGTGGCAGGGGGCGTGGTGTTTGCCGAACAGACGGCGGAATCTCTGACGCGGGCGATCGAGCGGCTGCTGCGCTCGGAGTGGAATTCCGCCCAACTTCGGGCCCGCGCCGCATCGTTTTCTCCCGAAGCGTTCGAGCGCGGGCTGCGTGAAGCCTTCGAGTCGGCATTCAGCACCTGGAAATTGACACGGCCGGCGACGTTTCGGCTTGTCGGGGTGGGTTCCGAAACGTAGCCTTGGCAGCGCCGGTTCGGACGCTCCCGTCCGACCGTGGCCGGGACCAATCGACGTGCCGCGACATCCTCGGTTCTCAGCCGTCCGTTGGCTTCGCGCACTGCCCTCGCTGGCGGTCGCGGCGTTGCTCGTTTTGGTTGCGCGCGCCCAGCCGGCGTCGGTGCGCCAGGCGCCCGAGCCGCGGCCGCTCTCGACCCAGCTCAACAGTGCGCCGCCGCCGTGCTCCGGCATCCAGACCGCGGTCGTTCCGACGATCCCCGTGACGATTCCGACCGGTCCATCGCAGCAATTCGCGGCGCAGACCTTCTCGCTGAGCAGCAGCCCCAACGCGATCGGCTCGATCTACGCGGACGTGGAGCTGGGCGGCGGCGGCGGCGCGTACTTCGCGGAGTTGGTGCCGGTCGTCGCGACCTCGACGGCGCAGGTGCCGACGCTCGCGCCGACCTATCCGCTCATCAATTTCGGAGCCAGCGCGCCGGCGAATCCGTGGCAGCCGATCTTCAACTCCACGCCGCCGCTGGTGATGACCCCGCTGGATGGCGTGGCGAGGTCGCCGACCACCACCGCGATCCTGGTTTCGCCGCTCTCGGGCGCCGTTGGCGTCAATCCCAATGCTCCGGTCCTGCCTGGCGACTCGCAACTCGGCGGGGCGCAGAACTTCGAGATCTTCGACTCCGGCACCGACACGTTCCATCCGCAGTCGCTGGGACCCAATCCCAAGCTCGGCTTCTCGGTGTGTCAGATCCCGACCGGCCCCACGGTGCCGTACATCATGCAGCAGAACTGGATCGTGGACTCCTCGCTGCCACCCGCGCCCACCACCGGCGTGGCGTGGCTCTTCCAGGTTCAGACGCCGTTCTTGGTCACCGGCGCGCGGGTCGCCGTGGCGAACCCGGGCGGCGGTCCGGTGCAGGTTCAGATCGTGGATCTCGGGCCGGCGGGCGGAACGTTCACGGCGCCGGTCGGCGTCAGCGTGACGGCCGGCATCGTGAACCCGGCAGCGCCGGGCTCGACCTTCTACCCCACCTGGTTCCACTCCACGTCCCTGTCTCCCTTCGCGACGCTCGCGCGGGGCGAGGAATACGCAGCGATCATCGTCACGAATGGCGCCTCGATCGGGATCAATCGCCATGGGACTCCCCCTCTGCTCGGCGGACAGGTCTTCGTTCAGAGCGGAAACGGCGCCCCGTGGCAGCCCGATCCCACGATCGAAGCGCCAGGCGTCGCGCTGATCGGCGCGTGCGCGGGGCAGAGCTACCCGCCGATCGCGTGCACGTATCCCGGGCCGGTCCACGACGTCGCGCCGATCGGCGTGCTCCCGTGCACGGCGAGCGAGCAGGTGTGCCAGTATGTGTCCGACGATCCGAGCCAGATTTCCAGCCTCGAGTGCGTGCTCGAGGATCCGGCGGGTCCGACCTGCGACCAGCAGGCCGCGGTCCAGATGTGCACGTCGGGGCCGGGTGGAATGATGGTTCCGATTGCGGATTGCTATCCGCTCGAGGTGTGCACGTCGCCGAACGGGACCGCGCCCGGCTACTGCGGATTCAACTTCGATCACGCGTGCGTCATCAACGCCGTGACCGGTACCGCGCAGGTCACCGCGCCGGGCTTCGGCCTCACATTCGCGGCGGCGCGCGGTGGATTCCCGAGCATCGATCTGGGCTACAACCCCGACGGCGGCGCGAGCTCCGGATTGGTCCCGTTGATCGAGAGCTTCGACGGCTTGACGTGGAATCATGTCGCGGGCGGCAGCCCGGTGCTCTCCACTCACTTCTGCGACTGGTCGCCGACCGCCGCCAGCCAGAACTCGCAGCTGGTCGTGGCGCAACAGGTCGTGCACTCGAACACGGTGGTCCCGCCCGCCGGTGACGCGATGCTGATTCAGACGCTGATCGTGCCCGGCACACAGGATCTCGATGTGCAGGCCGTGGACATCGCGGTGCCCGCCGGATTCGACCCGACCACGTTCGGAGGTCTGAACGTGGACGTGCTGGATCCCGGCTCCGCGATCGATCCCATCACCAGTCCGCAGGCGGTGACCCTGACGGCATACATCGGCAGCTACGACGCGGTCGCCCCCGCGATCGGGTACGCGCACGGATTCAACGGCATCTGGCTGCAGGCGCAGAAGACGCCGAACACGCTTCCGGCGCATCTCACGCACGGTCACACCTACTGGCTCGTGATCAACGCGGACAACCACTGGCCGCTCGGCGCGGACAATCAGGTCGGCGATCCAAACGGACGGCTCTTCATTCACCCGGTGACCGGCTCGCCGTTCGCGGAGCTGGTGGGCACCGACGTGAGCTATCGGCTCGAGGCCACGCAGTCCGTGATCCTGCCGCCGCCCCCGTGTCCGGCGGGCCGCGCGCAGATCGCCTATCTGCCGGACCAGGCGATCGCGGTCTCGCCGACCGCCTACGTCGCGCAGCCGGGCGTTCCGATCGGCGCGCAGATCACCGGCGCCGAAATGTACTTCCCCGAGTATCAGCCGAATCAGTTCGGGCTCTACATCAAGGAGTACGCGATCTACGATCCCACGCTGCCGACGGGGATCTACGAATCTCCGTTCGTCCCTTCCATCACGATCCTCAACTCGCAGACGAACCCCTACGTCAGCCTCGATCCGCCGGTGCCGATCACGTTCCAGAATCTCGAGGGCACGGTCGAGAGCACGCGCGGATCGGGCGCGCTGATGTTCAATCCCGGCGGCTATGGGCCGATCGGGCTCGATCCCAACGCCGGTCCCTCCGCGGTCACCGCCGACGCGGTCGTCATCCCGTCCGGCTCTGCTCCCGTTTCCATGCCGGGCCCGAATCCGCGCGTGGCGAGCTTCTGCCTCGACACCACGGACCCGTCTCTCTACGAGGGCCAGCAGGAGCTGTTCTTCACGACCTACAACCCGGCGGTCAACACTTGGGCGCAATACTTCACCGTGCCCTCCGACCTGAGCTTGACGCGGGTGTGGATCACGGTGGGCAACATCCCGAACGGCTCCCCTTATGGCATCTCGATCTACGACGCCGAGGCGCCCTCGTTCGTGCTCCAGGATCCTCTGCCCGTCACGAGCACGGCCGTGGTCGTGGACACGGGCTCGCCCGGCGACCTCGGCTACAGCTGGCAGTTCACCGACCCGTTCCCGGCCGGAACCACGCTGCGGCACGATCATCTGTACGTGATGGTCGGACAGACTGCGGGCCAGTGGCAGGTCGGCGTCAATCAGACCGTCGCCGGGAATGCCTCGGGCCCGTTCTTCACCGAGCAGACGCCGGGCAGCGGGTTCGTTCAGAACCCCGCGGTGTACTCGGCCGCCTATCGGATCGAAGGCTATCCCGCCGCGAGCCTCGGCATCCCTCCGCCGTGCGCGGGAGGCGGCGGACTGCCGAGCTTCACGCTCAACGCGAACGCGCCGGTTCCCTTCGGCGCCAAACTCGCCCAGGCGTTCGATGAGGGTGCCCACGCGCCCATCGCGCTCTCGGAGGTCCAGTGGGACGCACCCGCGAGCGTGACCCCCAGCGCGGTCGTCAGCCTGGAGGTGAACGCTCCCGACGTGACGAGCGGCGCGCTCGTGCCGCGCACCGACACGTTCCCTCTCACGATCGGCCAGCTCATCTCGCGCGATGCTTCGGGGTTCACGACCTATGGCTTCGACCGGCCGATCGTCACCGCGTTCCTCTCGGGCTCGAGCCAGGTCACCGATCTCGGCGCGGATCTGACGATCGGATCACCGGTCCCACACATCAGCGTGGGCTACGGCACCGACGTGCCACCGGGCGTGGGGCTGCCGCGGCCCGTCAAGGCCCTGGATGGGCTGCATTACGTCCCGATCGCGGGCGGCAGCCCGGCGCTCGGAATCGACGTGTGCCCGGACCGCGACCCCGGCGCCGATCAACTGCTGGCGGTGCGCCAGACGATCACCTCGACCTCGCCGATCGTGGCCACGGGGACCGCGATCGTGGTGCAATCCTTCACACTGCCTCAGACGGTGCAGGCCGATTGGCTCGAGCTCGCGATTCCCGCGACCGCGAGCGCGGGGCAGAACCTGCTGGCGTGGATCGTGGATCCGGGCAGCGCGTCCGATCCCATCACCAGCCCGCAAGTGGTCACGCTGACCGCGGCGATCGAGACGTTCGAAGCCGGTCCGCTCGCGGTCGCGGCTCCCGGACTCTGGGTCACCGCGACACCGACCGCGATCCTCGGATCGATCGCCTCGCCGGCCCGTGGACGTTCGCCCATCGTCGGTGCCGCGAGCGCCGGCGCGTCGCGGATCCCGCGTGCCACCACCCTCGGGCCTGCGATTCTGACCGCGGGGCACGCGTACTGGCTGGTGGTCGAGGGCGACAATCAGTGGCCGCTCGCGGCGGATCCAACGAATTCGGATCCGGTCGGCCGACTGTGGGCCGCGGCCACGCCGGGCGGGGGCTTCTCGGAGCTCACCGGTCTCGACCTCTCGATGCGTCTGATCGGCGAGCTCTCATCGGCTGCGGGCGTGCCGAACGTCCGCCCACCGCTGGTGTTCTTGGCGCGCGGCGGACCCAGCCCGTTCCGCACCTCGTACACGCTGTTCTGGAGCGGCGCGGTTGGCCACGTGGACATTTCGATTCTCGACGTGGCCGGACGTGTGGTGCGCCACGTGCGCACCCTGTCCAACGGCGGCAGCGATCAATGGCAGTGGCACGGCGAGAGTGAATCGGGCGGCTCGGCCGCGCCCGGAATCTACTTCGTCCGCGTCCGCACCGAGCAGGGCCACCTGCTGGTGCGGCGGGCCGTTCTCGTCCGATAGCCACGATTCGCCAACCGCGGGCGCGGCGCGGGGAGCTCGATCCCGGCTCCGCAGCGCTGCGATTCGCCGCCGCGCTCACGCTGTTCGCGGTAAGCCTGGTCTTCCTCCCCGGCCTGCCCGAGCAATTCGAGGCCGCCAAGGCGCTGCTGGTCCGCGCGGCCGGGTTCGCGATGCTGGCGGCCGTGCTGCCGCGCATCCGATGGCGCGAAATGACGCCGCTCGACCTCGCGGTGCTCGCATGGTGGGTGAGCGAGCTGATCGCGACGCTCGCATCGGTCTCACCGGCGCTCAGCGTGTTCGGGGAGCCGGACCAGCGTGAAGGACTCCTCACCTCGACCGCGCTCGCCGGCTTCTATTTCGGCCTGCGTGGCGCGCGCGCGCGCGGCGCACGCTGGGACGTGATCGATGCGATGCTCGCCGGCGCCTCGCTCGCGAGCGCCTACGCGCTGTGGCAGGCGGCCGGTCTCGACCCGCTTCACTGGGCCCGAGTCTCGCGCATCGGCGGCGCCGTGGTGCGACCCTTCGGCACCCTCGGGAATCCGAACCTGCTCGGCGCGGTGAGCGCGGCATCGTTTGCGATCGCGACCGTGGCGGCGATCCGGCGCGCACGCGCTCGCTGGCTGTTCGCCCCGGCCGCGGCGCTATTCGCCGCGACGACGCTGCTGACCTTCTCGCGCGCGGCCTGGCTCGGGGCGGCCGTTGCGGCCGCGATGATCGCGGCGCTCGCGCTCGCATCTCGGGCGACTCGCGTGCGACGTCTCGCCTGGGTTGTCGCGGGGCTCGGTGCATCGCTCGCGCTCGTCGCCCTCGCCGCGAGCGGATGGTGGCGCTGGATCGTCGCGCGCGCGGGTGCGATCTCCGGCGGATCGGGCGCTTCCCGGCTGGAGATCTGGAGGGGCGCGATCGCCGAATGGCGCGCACGGCCGCTCGCGGGCTGGGGACCGGACACCTTCGGGCTCGTGTACCCCGGCTTTCAGACCGCGAGGTACTGGCGGCTCGAATGGCCCGGTCTTCCGGTTCACGCCCACTCGATCGTCCTCCACGTGCTCGCGACCCGCGGGCTGCTGGGGCTGATCGCGTCCGCGGCATGGGTCGCGGCCTTCGTCTTCACGACGGCGGCGGCGTGGCGCTCGCTCGACAGCCGGCCCGTCGTGGAGGCGGTGCTGGTCGGCGCATGCGCCCTGATCGTGGCCGGATCGTTCGGGGCGATCGGGATCACCGGCGCGATGTTCCTGGTGGCGCTCTCGGCGATCGTGGCCGATGCGGCCGCGCGGCCGCCCGCGGCGGGCGCGGATGCGAGGGGCGCGCGCCATCGCACGCGTCATCGCGCGGCGTTCGGGTTCGGCGCGCTCGCGCTCGCGATCGGCATCGCGCTCGCGGTGCGCGAGGTGAGGGCGATGCGGTCGGTTTCGCAATCGATCGCCTGGCGACGGGCGGCTCCCGAAGCGGCGGTTCAGGTCACCGGGGCCGCGATGGCGGTCCTGCCGTGGGAGGATCTCATCGCGCGGATGCACGCCGAATCGCTCGAGGCGCTGGCGGCCCGCTCGTCCTCGCCGCGCACGCCGCTCGCGAGCGCGGAGGCGACACTGCGCGAAGCGGTGCGCCGGCAGCCGCTCCGGGTTCTCGATCTGCGCGCGCTTGCCCGCGTCCGTGCCGAGCAGTCCGTGCTGGGCGTTCCGGGTGCCGCGGATGAAGCATCGGCACTATTGCTCGAGGCGCGCCGCCTCGCGCCGCTCGACGCTTTCGTGCTGCTCGACCTGGCGCGGGTTCAGATGATGCGCGGGCGCCTGGACGACGCGCTGGCCGCGGCGCAACGCGCATCCGACCTCTACCCCGAGCGCGGCCGCGCGGCGCTGTTCATGGCGAACGCGCTCGCGCGCGCCGGCCGGAGTGGGGAAGCTCGAGCGGCCATTCAACGCGCGCTGTCGGCCGACTGGTCGGACGACGCAGAGGGTTTGGCCGCGGCGCAGTCCCTGGCGGACTCCCTGAGGGGACCGGCGCGATGATGCGCTCACCGCCGAGCGCGGCCCTCTCGAGCTGAATCGGCAACGCGCGCGGCGCACTCGTGACGCACCCGCTACTGCGCGTGCGGATCGCTGAACCAGCGCAGCAGGGTCACCGCCAGGATCTCGACATCGAGCGCGAGCGACCAGTGGCTCAGGTAATAGAGGTCGTGCTCGATGCGCTGATCGAGCGGGGTGTCGCCGCGCAGTCCGTGGATCTGCGCCCATCCGGTGAGACCGGCCTTGACGTGATGCCGCAGCATGTAGCGCGGCACCGATGCGCGAAAGCGCTCGACGAATTGCGGACGCTCGGGACGCGGGCCCACCAGGCTCATCTGTCCGAGGATGACGTTCGCGAGCTGGGGAAGCTCGTCCAGCGACCGGCGCCTCAGGAAGCGTCCGGCGCGTGTGCGCCGCGGATCGCCCTCGCGCGTCCAGCCCGGCTCCCCGGTCGGCTCGGCGTCCGCCACCATGGTTCGAAACTTCAGCATGCGGAAGTGGCGGCCATTCATGCCGACGCGCTCCTGCCGGATCAGCGCCGGGCCGGGCGAATCGATTCGAATCCACGCCGCGATCGCGAGCATTGGCGCGCTCAACAGGATCAGGCCGGGCAGCGAGACGCCGAGATCGAGCGCACGCTTGAGCAGCGCGTTCCAGCCGAGCCCGGGGCTTTCGGTGACGCGCACCACCGGGACACCATCCAGATCCTCGACGCTCGCGTTGAGCATGAAGGCGCGGGAGAGATCGGGGACGATCCGCACCGACGCGGTCGAGTCCTGGAGGCGCCGCAGGGCTTCCTCTTCCGAGGCCGCGTCCGCGCGCTCGAGAGCCAGATACACCCACTGCGCTCCGAGCCGCTCGATCAAGCCGGGCAGATCGGCGATCTCGCCCACGCGCGGGGCCGCGAGGTCGCTCGCGCGCGGACGTCCCGGGCCCTCGGTGACCACGCCGCGCAGGGTGAGCCCGAAGTCGGGATTCGACTGGATCTTGCGAATCAGCGCGCGCGCGGTCTCGCCGGTTCCGATCACCAGCACGTGCCGCAGATTGCGGCCCCGCCGCCGCAGCGCGCGCAGGGCCGAGCGGATGGCAATGCGGCTTCCGCACAGCGCGACGCAGGCCAGGGCGGCGAAGATCAAGATGACGAGACGCGAGATCTCGCTGCGCAGCGCGAACGAGAGCAGCGCCACCAGCGCGGAGGTCAGCAGGACACCGCGCACGATGCGCGTCTGCTCCGTCATCAGGCGCAGCGAGCGGGCGGAGCGATAGAGATCGAGCGACTGAAACGTGACGATCGAGGCCAACGTGACGAGTCCGCCCAGCCACAGATAGCGCTCGGGTGGCGGCACTCCGAATGGAGCGGGCACGCCACCCGAGAATCGCAGCGCGTAGGCCCCGACCCACGCGGCGAAAATCAGCACCGCGTCCAGGGCCAGCAGCGCGGACGCGAGGACCTGCTGGTGCCGGGACAGCATCGAGTCTTTGAAGCCTCAGATGGTTCGGCTATGGGCCCTTCGATCCGCCCTGATCGTCGCTCTTCACGTCCTTGGCGTTCTTCTGCTTGTCCTTCAGCTTCTGCTCTTCCTCTTCCTGCATCTTCTGGAGCTTCGTCATCTGCGCGTTCGACAGCACCTGAGCGAGCTGGGTGTGGGTCTCGGCGCGCAGCTCCTCGAGCTCCTTCTTGATTTCCGCGCGATTCTCGGGCGTGTCCTCGGAGCCCTTGTACTTGGTCTTGATCTGGCGAATCTTGAGCATCTCGGATTCGAAGATCTCGCGCACCTTGGGGCTCTGCTCCTCGCTCAGCTTGAGGCTGTCCGAGATCATCTGGAAGTGGCGATTGAAATCCTGCGTGTCCTTGCTGACCGCGCGCTGCCCGTGCGTCGCGCTCGATCCGGAGCCGGCGCTGCCGGCCGAGCCCTGCGCCAACGCGATCGACGGAAGCGCGATCAGCAGCGCTGCCGCCATCATTCCCTGGCGCCCGCCGCGAGACGTGAACCTGCTCATGCGATCCCTCCTTGGATGGGCGCCGCGGGGGCGCCGGTGACGGCCCTTCAACTCTTTTTCGCGTCCGACTTGGAGCCGAACAGCGGCGCGAGGCTCGCGGCCAGGATGGCCCACAGGAACATCACGACGCCGGCGATCAGCCCGTAGAGGATGTGCGTGAACTGCGCGGTGGCCTTGTTGAACGAGCTCAGCATCGCGGGCGGAATGTTGGCCATGAACACACGGTGGAACATCTCGCCCATCAACACGCCCAGGGCGAGACTGAGAATCAGGAGCAACATCAAACCCACTTGCCTGCCGGACATCGAGCCTCCCGTCGTGCGGTCCACCTTACCGGAGCGCGCGCCCTCGCGCACTCCGGCTCAGTGCCGGGTCAGAACGGAAAGATACCTCACCCAGGGGCCGGCGTCGGTCTTGTAGCGCTTCGCCATGACGCGCGCGATCTGAGCCACGTGGCCGAGATCGTGCGCGACCCAGGTCGCGAGCAGTTGGCCGAGCGAGACGCGGCCGAATTCAGGGTGGATGCCCGTGAGGCGGAGCTGCCGGGCGGTGAGCTTCCAGCGCCTGAGCACGCGCAGGTTCCGCGCGCGGGCGCGCGCGAAGGCAGCGAGCAGCTTGGGGCTCGGCATCGAGCCGAAACGCCGGAACTGCGCGAAGCGATCGTAGGGCGTGAAGGGCCGCGACTCGCCCCGCTCGAGAATGATGCGCGCGCGCGGAATCCAATCGGTCTCTTCGCCGTGCAGGAGGTGCCCGATCACGACGCGCGGGCTCCAGGTGCGCGGGCCCTCGGTGACGCCGGTCCACGAGGTCGGAAGCCCGCCCAGCATCGCCCGCAGCAAACGCGGCGTGCGCTCGAGCACCGCGATCGCCTCGGCGAGACGAAGCTCGGGCGTCGGGAACGCGCGCCGCGGCGCCCGACGGCGCGATGACCGCCGCGGTCCGCGCCGCCTCGCGCGGGCCGGGCGGGCACGCGAGCTCAACCCCGGAGCTCCCCGGCGGTGTCGGGGCAGAGGCCGATCAGGCGCCGGACCGCCTCGACCGTCATCACCGGCGCCTGCTTGCCGTCCGCGAAGCGCAGCGGACGCTGCGACATCTCACGCAGCAGGTGCGGCCTCACGAGCGACAAACGCTTTTCCCACGCATCGAGCAGCTCGTCGCTGCGCTCGCGAAGGATCTCGCGCTCGAGCCGGCCGCTGAATTCGTTGATGAGGAAATCGAGGGCCCGCTCGTGGATGTAGAGCTCCTGCTGCGATTCGAGCAGGAACTGAAGCACGCGCACCGCGCGCCGCATCGTCACCGCGGTGCGGGTCGCTTCGTCTTCGGGCTGTCGGGGATCGGGCATGCGGTTCACCCATCCGTGGGCCGCCGGGAGGAGCGGCAGGAAACATCGAACTGCGGTTCGAATCCTATCCAACCGCGACGCGATTGGAAAGGTTTCGCGCGTGATCCTGCGTCATCGCGGGGTGTCAGGAAGTCGTCATTCGCCGCGCTTGCCGCGCCTCGCGCCTCGTGACACGATCATTCGCGTGGATGGCGTAATTTTTAGACCCGAGCGTGGGCGCTGTTTAGCGTGGCGTGACACGCGAGTCGCGCACCTCCTGCCGCTCGTCGCGCTCGCCTTGGGGCTAGCGCTCACCGTGGGGCTAGCGCTCACCGCGGGCTGCGCTCCCCAGCCGGCGGCCAAACCCGGTTTCGCCGAGATCGCGATCCACGTGACGAGCGACGGCTTCGTCCCGAAGAGCGTCGCCGCGCCGCGCGGCAAACCCGTCACGATCGTGATGACGCGCGAGACCGACGAAACTTGCGCCAAGCAGGTGGTGTTCGCCGGCATGGACGAGCCGCGCGATCTGCCGCTTCATCGCGCGGTGCGTATCGACTTTCCGAACGGCATCGCCGACACGCTTCGCTACGTGTGCGGCATGGGCATGGAGCACGGCGAAATCGTCGCCGAGTAGCTCCTAGTCGGCGCGCCGACGCCGGTGCGTGGGCGGCAGGCGGAACGTCGCGCGCGAGCGCTGGCCGTCCGGCGCCGCGCGGCCGCTCAGTGCGGCGCGGATCGCCGAGATGTTGTGGCGATCGGGATCGTTCCCGAACGCGCGATCGCGATCCTCGCGCGGGTTGCGGGTCGGATGCGTCTTCTGTTTCGCGGTCACGAAGGAGCCGTCCACCTGCTTTTGGTGCCAGCGGCCGTCCTCGGGATCGATCCACGAGATGTAGCCACCGCGCGGAACGTCGTACGGGTGCTTGAGCCGGCCGAGCTGATCGAGGCTCGCCCCCGCCGCGTCCGGGTTGTAGTACTCGGGCGTCACGAAGTCGCTGACGGCGACGCCGTTGATCGAGTAGCTCCACATCTCGCACGGATCCGCGACCTCGACCAGGTAGTGGACCTGGTGCCGATCCGAATGCGGATCGATGTCGGGCGCCGAGGTGAATCGGTTGCCGTAGGGGTCCACCAGCATCTCGACCATCTCGTGGCTCACCGTCACCGACCAGTCGGAGGTGGCCATGATCTCGGCGTAGGGGTGGTGATTGCGATCGAGATGGATGCCGAGCCCGCCCGAGGGTTTGTCGAGCACGCGCATCGGCCAGTAGGTGGCGGGGATCTTCTCGCTGGAATCGAAGGCCACCACCACGGCCGTGATGCCCCAAATGGGCGTGAAGTCGCGATCGCACTGGATCTGCAGCGCGGCGGCGACTTGATTGAGCTCGTTGAGCGTAATCGGCTGCGAGGAGAGATTCACGAGCGCGAGACGCCTCGGTTTCATGATCGGCCTCCGGGGTGGTGTCCGCTTCGATGACGAATGGATCGTGGCGCCGCGCGGGCGCCCTTCGCCTCCGCCGGGGCGGCCTTGGCCTCGGCGGCCTCGCGGCGCTTGCGCGCGAAGAATTCGCGCAGCAGCTCGCCGCACTCATCGGCCAGCACGCCGACCGTCAGGGAAACGCGGTGGTTGAGCCGCGGCTCGTGAATGACGTCGAGCACCGAGCCGCAGGCGCCGGCCTTCGGATCGCTCGCGCCGTAGACCAGGCGCCCGAGCCTCGCGAGCACGATCGCGCCCGCGCACATCGCGCACGGCTCCAGCGTCACGTACATCGTGCACGCCGAGAGCCGCCACGATTCGAGTGCGCTCGAGGCCGCGCCGATCGCCAGGATCTCGGCGTGCGCGGTGGCGTCGGCCAGGCCTTCGACCTGGTTGTGGCCGCGTCCGATCACGAGCCCCTCGTGCACGATCACGCAGCCCACCGGCACCTCGTTGCGCTCGGCGGAAGCCTGCGCCTCGCGCAGCGCGGCGCGCATGCCCTCTTCGTCGCCTCGGATCATGACGCTCATGGGATCAGCGCGCGCTGTCGGTGGCCGCGCCACGCGGCGGGAAAGCCGCCGCCCAGCGCGAGGCGATGTGCTGAAAAACCTCCTGCGCCGGGGGCGGCGCGCCCTCGCCGGTCGTGAGCGGCGAGGTGGACTCGACGCCGGTGGCGTTGGAGGCGGCCTCGTGCTCGGGGCCTTCGACCGTCTCGCTGCCCTCGGCGCTCCACAGCAGACGACCGGTCGAATCGATGAGCGCCGCGCGCACGTAGGCGCGGCTCCACGGCTTGCCGGATTGCGACGGCTCGACGGTCTCGGACTCCCACTCGTCGAGCCGCGCGCTCAGCACGGCCGCGACGCGCAAGCGCTCGCACATGCGCTCGGCGATCGTCGAGTCGATGCGCACGCCCTTCAAGACCGCGGCGCGCGCCCGCGCGAGCAGCGCCGCTCCCAGGCTGTCGCTCGAGAGCAGCGCGCGTGAGGTGGACGCCGACATCCAGCGATAGCCGCCGCCGCCAAAGCTCTGCGCGCATGCCACCGCGAGCACGCGCTCGCGCTCGGGGTTGCCATCGAAGCTCGCCGTCGGCAGAAGAGCGATGCTGGGCGGCGCCAGCTTCGCGTACTGGGGATGCTGCCAGATGAGATCGCCCGAGGGCCGGCGCTGATCCTTGCCGGCGGCGGTGAGCACGAGGAGCCCGAGCGCGACGGCGCAAACGCGCGCAACTCGCCGCGCGGCGAGTTGAGTTTGCCGCGACGATCGCGGGCGCGGCGAGCGCGGCGAGCGCGGCCCGGCATTCTCGGCGGCCGGGCGAGCGACCCTCCGCCGCGCGCTCATGGCGTGCCGGAGCCGTTCAGGGCGACCTTTTGGATGGTGACGTCCATGTTACAGCGCGGGCACTTGCCGGCGTGATCGGCGGGCAGATGATCGGCGGGGCAGATGTAGCTCACCTGCGTCGCGACCAGCTCCGAGCCATCGGCGGGGCACTGGCCCGGCTTGTCGTAATCGGTCCCGCACTTGCCGCACTCGTAAACCAGAGTCTGATTCGTGATCTCGATCGGGTTCGGCTGGGTCGCCGACATCGCGCGATCGACCGCGGACTTGGCGAACGAGGGCGAGCTGTCGTCGGCCTTCTTTTGAGAGCAGCCGATCGCGAGGGCGGCGACCAGCGCGCAGGCCCCGAGTAGCAGCGGGCGCGGCGCGATGCGGGCGAGAGTGGAATTCGTCATGAACGGGCCTCCTCGAGAGCCGGTGCTAAAGGGGGCGGGCGGCGCTCCCACGGGCCCCTAAGGCCGCGCGGGCCGCACTTCACTTCGGGCCCACCTTACCATTGATCGGGCCTTAGGGCACCGGGTGCCAGCCCCGCTCGGCCGCGAGCGCGCGCAGGCGCGGGTCGCTCGCGGAAAGCGCTGGGAGCCAGTCGCCGACGCGCTGCCGCTTCCACCAGGCGCGGCGGGGATCGCCGGGCGGCGCGAATTCGTAGCGGTAGTAGGTGGCGCGGATCCAGCGCGGCGGATCGTTCGGGAACGGATCGTTCGCGAGCAGGCTCATGACGCCGCGATCGCCATGCAGGAGCTTCCAGATGAAGTGGAGCGTCCACGGATATTCGGCGGGCGTCGCCATCGCGGCGAACCAGATCGACCAGTCGAGCCGCGGCTGAAACGGCGCGATCACGGCCGGGCGCCTCATGGGATCGCCGGGCTTGGCCGGGAACTCGTACGCGATCCACCGCGCCGACTCATCGGGAATCGAATCGCGCGTGCCCTCGAAGATGATCTCGTAGCGCTCCTGGCCGACGCTGCCGAAGGCGCCGTAGGTGTTCACCAGATCGAGCGGGTCGAACGACGTGTTCATCATCTGCCGCGAGGAGGCGAGGTTCATCACCACCGGAATGCTGAGCAGCGCGACCACCGCCACCAGAGCGCCTGACACCAGATCCTGCGCGCGCGAGGGCGCCGACGACTGCGCGGCGCGCTCGGCGGCGGTCACCAGGCGCCGCGGCAGGACGCGCCGCAGGGCCGCGTCGTCGAAGCACGCGAGGATCGGCACGATGGTCAGGTAGTTGAGGAACGACAGGTTGCCGCTCAGGATCAGCGAGATCTGAAACGCGAGCATCGCGAGCCCCGCCGCGACGCGCAGGCGGCGCAGCCGGTCGGGTACGAGAGCGAACCAGCACGACACCAGCTCGACGAAGTGGTTGTAGAGCACCTCGAGCTTGTGAATCAGCGGTGGATGGAAATGAAACCAGCGCGACAGCGGATTGGGAATCGGCTGCGTGAGGTAGTGGTAATCGAGGCAGGTGAGGTCGCGCCAGCACGGATCGCCGCGCAGCTTGATGAGCCCGGCGCCGAGCATGATGCGGAAGATCAGCCAGCGGTGGAGCCAGATCACCGCGGTGGGCGGCGCACGGCGCGGAAACGGGCGCGGATCCAGCAGCGGAACGAGGAAGATGGCGAGAAAGCCGGTTTCGAGCAGCTGGATCTCCCAGCCGTAGCCGTACCACTCCTGCCCGACGTGGACGAACGACATGTAGAGCGCCCACAGCGCCGCGAGCAGGAGCGAGTTCGCGAAGCCGGCGAGCACAATGAGCGACAGCGCGACCCCGACCCACGCCAGGGCCACCAGCGCGCCGTCGGAGTTTCCGAACCAGAAGAGACTCGGCGCCTGCGCGAAGCCCGCGAGGCGTGCGCCGAATGTCAGCGGGCTTCCCATCCAGCTCGAGACCGGCGTGAGCCCGTCGCTGCCGATGAGCGGCACGACCTGGCGCGCGGACGACAGGAACGCGAAGAGATAGACGAAGCCCAGCAGACGCAGGATCAGGAAGCGCGTGAGCCAGAAGCTGGGGCCGGGCGCGCGATCAGGGGTGCACGCGTCGATCGATTGCTCGTCGGCCGGGCCTGTGGCTGGGGAAGCGCGCGGGCTCACCGGGATTCACGCGGGAGGCGTGGATTCGAGAAATGGCGCGCCCTGCAGGATTTGAACCCGCAACCTTCTGATCCGTAGTCAGATGCTCTATCCAATTGAGCTAAGGGCGCGCGCCCTCGACTTCTCACGCTGGCGGAGAGGAGAGGATTCGAACCTCCGGACCGGTTTTACCCGATCAACCGCTTAGCAGGCGGCTGCCTTCAGCCACTCGGCCACCTCTCCAGACACCGACGTTTGGCGGAGGGAGTAGGATTCGAACCCACGGAGCTTTCGCTCAGCGGTTTTCAAGACCGCCGCCTTAAACCACTCGGCCATCCCTCCGCGCCGTGTGGCAAAAAGGTTTACGCGTTTCCTACGTTCCCGACTTTTCCAACTGTGACCACTTCTGTGACCAGTCGTCCCACTCTCGCCGCTTCCGCCAGCACGTGCTTCTCTCCAAGCCTTCCGTACCGCTGAGTGGTGACGATCGTGGAATGGCCCAGCAGTTCTTGGAGGGCAGCCAAGCTACCACCCTTTTCGAGCCACCTGCAAGCGAACGTGTGGCGCAGCTGGTGCACGTGGAAACGCACGCCAGACAGCTTCGAGACCTTGCGGGCGAACGCGCCCTCGCTCTTGAAGGGCACGATCCGCCCCACTCGACCGCGAAACTCGTCGGGAATCGGCACGCGCCGCACCTTGCCGGACTTGGGGGCGGTCTTCGAGACCGCCACTTTCGGGCGCCAAAAGACCCCCGGATCTGTGGGCTATCGGTAAACGACCTTCAAGCGGCCCCAGCTCGTGGAAATCGTCGGCGTGGGAACCTGCCCAAACTTCTCGATTCGGTTGTTGCTTGTGTCCGCGACGTAGACGTTCCCAACGTTGTCTAGAGCTATCCCAATTGGGTGATTGAATTGTCCATAGCCGGTGCCGTGTGAACCCCACTGCACAAACTGAATGTCCGCGCTGTTGAATACCACGACCCGCTCTGCGTAGTACTCGTCGACGTAGATGTTTGCGAATGAGTCCACTGCAACTCGCACAGGGCCGGTGACGACCGTCGCGTCACACGATGTTGGGACGATCGGGAACCTAGCACCATCCGTATACTTATCTACGCAACCTGTGACCCCTGGCACCGCGTAGACGTCGCCTCCTGCCGTGACCGCGATGCCATTCACAGAGGGTCCTCCAAAACGGCCGAGGTACGTTCCGGCATCGGTAAATTTCAGAATCGAGTCAGGGTAGTCGTCCACGAATACGTCGCCTTGACGGTCCACGCCGATCGCCCATGACGTGCCATGGAATTGGTCGTTTCCGGGCCCGCGTGAGCCCCACTCCGCAATGTAGTCGCCCGTGTTGGAAAACTTCTGGATCAGGCAGCGCCCCGAGTCAGATACGTACACGTCTCCCCGAACATCCACGGCCACGCTGATCGGGTTAAGAAACTGACCGTGCCCCGTCCCGGAGCCGCCCCATTGGGAGATGAATACCCCATCGCCTGTGAACTTCTGAATGCGGAGGTTGTGCTGGTCAACTACAAAGACGTTCCCAGCTGCGTCCGGCGCAAGAGCTATCGGTGCATCGAACTGTCCCGGAGCAGCGCCGAAGCTGCCCCATGCAGTGATGAACGCCGGAGCTTGTGCATCTGCTCGGGCCGTTGGCAGGATGCAGGCGAGCGGCAGGAGCTTCAGGAGCCATGCTCTACCGTAGGACGAGCGCCTGATCATGAGCCCCCCCGGGAATGGGTCGTCCGTCAATCTTCCGCCGATCGTGGTAGGTCGACAAGAGATGCTTTGGCGGGAGAGAATAGGACCAGAATCTGGAAGGTAGTGAGCCATCCCGCGCGGCGACACTGGGGGGGGCGCCCTAGCCCGGAGACGGCGGACTCGCAGCACCCGCGGCCTTCGAGGTCTTTGTTCGGAGAGCGTACCGCGATCCGGTCGCCTGGGAGCAGCGCAATATTGTCATGGTTGCATCTCGCGCACCCGGGGCCTAGAGTCAGGCAACCGGGCTGGAAGGGATGTTGTGCACTGCGCCCACCGTCGCAGTCTCGCCGCAAGCGTATTGGCGATCGCGCTCCTCGCGCGAGCGGTGTCTCCAGTTGAATCGGCACAGGTCACGGGCGCACTTTCCCCCGCCGGCACTCCCGAACGGCCAGCCGAAATCTCTGCCGATCGTCCGAAGCCCTCACTGGATCCCGCTTTCCGTCCAGATGACTCCGAGGATTCCGACAGCGATTCGACATTCGCGTCGAATGGCGAGCACGGGCGGGACGACACGTGGGAGGAATTCGCTCCGCCGGCAAGAGCCGAACACGTCGCCATCTACGATGCGAAACACCGCCGACTGATCGTATTCGGTGGCCAAGCCGATCATGCGGTACGGAACGACGTGTGGGTGCTATCGCTCGCCGGACGGCAAAGGCGCTGGAGTCGAATTGAACCCGATGGAACGCCACCCTCGCCGCGATACGGAGCCGCTGGCGTCTACGACCCGACGATGGATCGACTCCTCATTTTCGGCGGTCGAGCCACTTATTCCGCATTCTACAATGATCTCTGGGAGCTCTCACTCCGTGGCCGACCTTCGTGGAGGCGGCTCTCTCCCGCTGGCGATCTGCCGAGCCCTCGCTACCACCACACGCTGACGCTGGATCCTGAGAATCAGCGGCTCATTCTGTTCGGCGGGTCGAACGGATATGGCTTCTACCTTGGTGACGCCTGGCAAATTCCGCTCTCCGGCTCAGCTTGGGAGAGACTGAGTGACATCGGAGATTTTCTGGCTGCTCGCGCAAGCCACAGCGCCGTGTATTGTCCCGACCTGCACGGTGTTCTCGTTTTCGGCGGCGAGCATCTTGTCGAGTTGACCCCCGGCGGCTACCAGAGTCAGGTGACCAACGAGACCTGGTTGCTGAAAACGAGCGGTACACCGGAGTGGATCAAGATGGGGCCTCCAAGCTCTTCCCCACCCTGTGGCCTCGAGGGACACACCGCCATTTACGATTCTGCGAGTCAGCGCATGATCGTGATCGGCGGTGGGGCGTTTCTTGGTCCTTGTGACGGGATCCGAAACTCGTTCTGGTCTTTTTCGATTCCGGACCAACGCTGGTCCGAACTTGCGTTCACCGGCAACTCACCTCACCCCCGTGTTTATGCGACAGCGGTGCTCGACACGAGCGGGCGCCGAGTTCTTCTTTTTGGTGGGGAGGGGTCCCTCGACGGGGGCGCGTGCAACTCAGATACGTGGGAGCTGTCGCTGTCTCCGGCATTGGCCTGGACGCGCCTCTCACCCGACCGCTCCATTCCCGACTTCGGCACCATTCACTCCGCAATCTACGATCCGGGCCGTGACCGTATCGTGGCCTACGACGGTTCCGAGGTCTGGAGTTATTCCTTCCGCGACGGCTCCGGTTGGATGCCGCTCGCGACGTCGGGCGAGGGCCCACCCTCCCTGGTCGGACAAGGCGCAGTCTGCGATTCGAAGCGGAACCGGATGGTCGTGTTTGGTAGGACCCCTAATTCTGGAACGTACCGCCCGCTCTTGCGAGATGTCTGGGTGCTCTCTTTGGACACAGATGCTACCTGGACGAGAGTGCCAACCGATGGAGCATTTCCTCCTGCGTTCCACTCCGCAGCAATCTACGATCCAATCCGAGATCAGATCGTCATGGTCGCGTCCGATTACTACTCGGTCACATCATCCGACAGCGTCTGGGCGCTGTCGGCGCAGAATAGATGGAGCCTTCTTGCTACGCCGCCTCCGGATCAGCTGCCTCGGCATGGGGCCAGCGTGATCTATGATTCCCGTCGCGACCGATTAGTGCTTTTCGGTGGTGGTTTCCCATGGTCGGATGGCTGGATCGGTCTTCGTGGCTCGTGGGCGCTCAATCTCACCGATCCGGTCTCATGGAAAAGCATCAGCTCTCTATCTGCGCTTGAGCCTACGCCTCGGCTCGGCCACACGGCCCTTTACGACCCGGTCGAGGATCGCATGATCGTCTTGGGCGGATACGTTCCGGGTTACATCGGCAGCCAGCTCGGAGACGAGTGGGAGCTTGAGTTCAGGACGAACCAATGGTCTCCGATCAGCGCCCGGGACGGCCCACCCCCGAGCTGGGTGTCTCAGTCAGCTGTTTACGACTCGCGGCGCTCCCGCGCAGTCATCTTCCAGGGTGACTTGATTTGGGCTCTAGATTCAGGAGACCGAGGCAGACGCGATGATCATCCGAAGGCAATCGACGCATCCGACGGGAGCGCTCTCGCGAGGGGCATCGCAGTGCCCCGCCTCGCGCTCGCTGGCGTCTGGCCTAATCCGTCGACCGGCAGCTTTCTCGTCGAACTCGCGCTCCCCGACGACGCCCCTGCGAGGCTCGAGCTACTGGATGTGTCTGGCCGTCGTGTTTGGTCTGAGGACGTTGGAGGCCTCGGCCCTGGCTTCCACACGGTGCCTGTACAAGTTCCGCAGCGCCTGGCGCCTGGCGTGTACTTGGTCCGCCTGGCGCATGACACGGCTACACTCACGAGAAAGGTCGTGCGGCTCGATTGATAACGGGAACCCATGACCAGGATCCAGGCGACATTTCTAGCACTTGTGGCGGCTCAGACCGCGCACTCAGTGGAGGAATACCTGGGCCGTCTTTATGAGGTCTTCGCCCCCGCACGCTTCGTGAGCCTACTCGCTTCCCAGGATCCGCGGCGCGGCTTTCTCATCATGAACTTGGCGCTCATCGGCTTCGGCCTTTGGTGTTTCTTCTGGCCCATCAGGCGCGGCTGGCCATCCGCCATCGGGCTCATGTGGTTCTGGGCGGCCCTCGAGTTCGTCAACGGGATTGGGCATTCTCTAAGGACAGTGATCGAGCGCCGCTATACGCCCGGTGTGGGCACGGCGCCTGTGCTGCTGGCCCTGTCGGTGTACCTGGCGTGGCAGTTACGGAACGCGTAGCGCTGGGCGCGGACCGCGCGCGGCGCGGCCCGGGATCACCGATAGATCAGCTTGATCTGGCCCCAGGTCTTGTGGTTCGTCGGCGTCGGAAGCGACGCGCAAACGTGGCCCAGGTGGGCGGTCAGCAGCGCGGCATCCGCGGCGTTGTGAGTTCCATCGCCATTCAGATCGGCCGTGGGATCGGTGGCGGACTTGCCGGCCAGGATCGCCGCGTCCGCCGGCGTCACGACGAGATCGCCGTCCTGATCCACGCTGGCGAAGGAGACGGGCGCATGAGCGTATCCGTCCGTGAGAAGCACGGGCAGCGTCGGTTGGCCAGCCTCGGAGGCCGTGATCTGAATTCCCGTGGTGCAAGCGCCGCCAGCCTCCAGCCAAAATGTAGCGCTTCCGGTCACGTCGCTTGTAACCGCCACGGAGGTTGGCGTGAGGTACACGTACTTCGTCGTTGGGCCCGCCGCGCAGAAATGAACCCCGGGGCAGCCGGAAAAATCGAGCACCACCTGGCTGGCGTTGACCGGTGTTTCATCTGTCTTGAGGACAATGACCGTGTAGGCGATGTCGCCCGCTGGGCAGGCATTGATGACGGGAGGAACGACGCAGTTGACGGCATCGGGAAGACTGGCACAGGCAAGCTCTGCAATGGCGCAGCAGGCTCCGCATGCCATCGCGATGGTGAACCACCGGTGGAGGCGCAAGGGGCACCGCCTTTCTGAACGCACGAGGGGCGCGATAAACGTTAGTACCCGCGGTCGAGGCAATCGTTCTAGATTTCTGGCTTACCCCGACCGATAAGCCGCGCCTTCGCCGTTGTCCTCGTCGCTTCGCCACAGAAATGTGCTCCGGATCAACTCTTCCACGGCGCACATCGCGGCCTCCAACTCGGCGCGAATCCGGCTGACATCTGGATCCGCATGGGTATTCCTCGCGAGCGCCTCGGCGCAGCCCTCCTTGAGCGGCAAGCGTCCGTTGCGCTGCCCCAGCTGCGCCATCAGCTCCTTCACCCGCCCAATCCGCTCGAGCGCCTCGGCGATTTGCTCCCCCGCCCGCTCCACACTTACTGCTCCGCGCCGCACGTCCTGAAGCAATCGGCATTCAAACGTTCGGCAACACCCCGGACGATGCGCGTAAATGTCGCAGCGTCTTCCCTTCAACGCACGGCACGGTTGCGACAGCAGTGGAAGGCCCGTTTCATCGTCGTCGATCGCGAGCCCCATGGTCTCAAGCCTGGTGGCTTCCGCGCGGCTGGCCAGCTCCACATCGGCAAATAGCGAGCCGTCGCAGCACAACGCGCACCGCGTGCACAGAGTGTCCGTCAGGCCGGGTTCCATGCACGGATCATGGCGGATCGCGCCGCCACGGGAAAGCGGCCGCCGCGAAGAAGAGCGCGAGCAGGGCCTCCCCCGCCACGCGCCGCCAGCGCGCGAGCGGGTAAGGGGCGGGCCTCGGATGGACGACCGCGGATTTCACACTCGAAGTCTAGCGCACCGGGCGGGCGAAAAGGCCGCCCAGCGAGAAGCGCTCGCGTGTGTAGTTCGCCTTCCAGCCCGGCCGCTTCTCGTCGAGCAGCAGCGCGTCCGCCGCGCCCGACGAATAAACGGCCACGCGCTTCCAGTTCGCGAGCTCGATATTCTCCTGCTCGCCGATGATCTGGTTCAGCGCGCTGTCGGCCTCGGCGGCAAACGTGGTGTAGTCGTTCAGACCCCGATATCCCGCGCTGGGAAAATAGTGGGCGGCCGCGGTGCGAGCGACCTCGTATTCCGTGTAACGCGCCACGCCCTCCTTCCAGAGCTGGAACTCGAGATAGCGCGCATCGTCGGGCGCGAGGCTCGTATCGAATTGCCGCCTCGCGGCGGCGCAGGAATCGAAGTGTGCCGCAAAGTGGTGTGCGCCGCGCGCGCGCAGCGCCCGCGCCCTCATTCGGCACAGGGCCTCGAATCGGGCGGCGATCCGCGGATCGGAGTAGGGAAACGGAAAGTTCAGCATCCACATGCCGGTTTGATCCCCGCGCGCGAGCTTGAGGCTGTCGACGGCGGCCTGATAGCCCGACCGCGTCTCCTGCCATTGGTGAAAGTGCTCGTGCATCACGGTGAGCACCCAACGTGTCGAGTTCTCGGCCGGGTGCACGCTCTCGGCCTCGCCGATCACGATGGTCGAGATGCCGCCCACCGCCGGAAACGTGGCCTGAAAGCTGACGGGGAGCACGCGGCGGCGCCAGTAGACGAGCGAGCGCAGCAGCGAGTCGTATTCGCCCGCGCTGAAGTCGGAGCCCGGCGCGGGATGTCGCACGAGGAACTCGGTCTCGGGCGTGACGAGCAGCACGGCGAACGGCGCGCTGCTCCACTCGGGCCACACGCGATCCTGGATCGCCTGGGCGAGGCGAAACGCCTCGGCGAGCCGCACGCGATCGCGCTCCGGCATGCGCGGCACGTTGGCCGCGGCTGCGGGCGCCGAGCTGGAGTCGACGCGCGCCGAGCCCGAATCGGCCGCGGGCGCCGAGGTCGCGAGCGGCGGGGGCTCGTGAGCCGGGGCGGCCGATGGCTCGCCCGCCCCGACGCCCAGTACGAGAACGAGAAGCGCGCGCAGAAGTCCCCTCACGAAGCCTGCGAATGCCATTAGAGCCTCGAACCGGCCCGAAGGTTGAAGGCGCACGGCCGGCGGGGCAACCTTTTCGATTCCCGGGGCGTAACCGGGACGTACCCCCTCCCGAGGAGGCCTTTCATGAAGCATGCCCCACGGATCTTGGCCGTCGCGAAGCCCCACGTCGCGCGTCTCGCGCTCGCGATCGCTCTTCTTACCTTGAGCCTCGCGCTCGCCGCGCCGCACGCTCACGGCGATGACGCCAACGTCAAGATCAAGACGCCGCTCGGTAACATCTCCGCCAAGAGCAGGGGCGCGCCCGATTTCGTCAGCGGAATTCCCGAGTACCCCGGAGCGACGCGCACCGAGGGCGATCCCGACGGCGACGGGGCGCAGGTCACACTCAAGCTGCCGGTGATCTCGATGAAGATGCAGGCCCTGCGCTTCGAGACCGACGCCTCGATGGAGAAGGTCGCGGAGTACTATCGCGAAAAGCTCGGCCGGCTGGGCAAGCTCAAGGAGTCGGACGACGGCCCCCACAGCGAGTTCGGCGACTTCCATTGGACGCCGGCGCACGGCCAGCACACGATCGCGGCCGAGGCCGATCACCGCGTCTATATGGTCGCGATGAAGCCGATCGAAAAGGGCACGCAGTTCGCGCTCTTCGGCCTGAGGTTCGAGGAGTAGCGCCCGCGCGGCCGAAGCGCGGGCATCACCGCGCCTCCCGCGCCCCGAGCGAAGCCCTTCCCGCCCGCCATTCACGCGCCTCCGGGCCCATTCACGGCCGGGGGCGCGCTGCGTTATGCTCCCGCTCCCTTGCACTTTGCCCCGATGCACCCGTGGCCACCAACCCGTTTGCCGCATGGGAGCCCCGATGATATTTCGCGCCCGCTTGCTGACGCTGCTGGCCGCGGCCCTGGCCGCGACGCCGATCTCCGCATTGCCGCTCCACGCCGAGGACTCGCCGCCGCGACTCGATCGCACCGCGGTCCCGACCGCGCAATCGGTGGACCTCACGCTCGATCCCGAGAAGACCGACTACAGCGGCACCGTCACGATCATGCTGGACGTGAAGGAGCCGACCGACCACCTGCGCTTCCATGCGCGCGGCATCACGATCGACGAGGCCAGCCTCACGCGCTCGGGCAAGAGCATGAAGCCCTCCGCGATCGAAAAGCTCGCGCCCGATCAGGCGCAGCTGCGCTTCGCCTCTCAGCTCCCGACCGGCCTGTGCACGCTCACGATCAAGTTCCACAACGCCTACAACGTGCGCGCGGTTTCGCTCTACAAGGTGGTGACGGGCGGACGCGGGTACCTCTTCACGCAGTTCGAGGACACCGAGGCACGTGAGGCGTTCCCCTGCTGGGACGAACCGTCGTTCAAGATTCCATGGCACATGACCCTGCGCGTCCCGGCCGGCGACCTCGCGGTCAGCAACACGCCGGTGGCGAGCGAGAAGACCTCGGGCGACACGAAGACGGTGACGTTCAACGAGACCCGGCCGCTGCCCTCCTACCTCGTGGCGATCGCGGTCGGGCCGTTCGAGACCGTGCCGATTCCGGGGATGGGCGTTCCGGGCCGCGTCATCACCGTGCAGGGCGCGAGCGCGATGGCGGGCGATGCCGCGAGCTCGGCCGGTCCGCTGCTCAAGTCGCTCGAGAAATACTTCGGCCGGCCCTACCCCTACGAGAAGCTCGACCTGATCGCGGCGCCCGAGTTCCTGTTTGGCGCCATGGAGAACGCGGGCGCGATCGTGTTCGCGGACCGCGCGCTGCTGCTCGATCCCACCACCACCAGCGACGAGCTGCGCAACCGCGTGCGCGGCACGATGGCGCACGAGATGGCGCACATGTGGTTCGGCGATCTCGTGACGATGAAGTGGTGGGACGACCTGTGGCTCAACGAGTCGTTCGCCACCTGGATGTCGAGCAAGGCGATGGACGACGTCTACCCCGATGCGCGCAACGGCGTGGGCGAGCTGATGGCGTCGCAGCGCGCGTTCACCACCGATTCACGGCCCTCGACCCGCGCGATGCGCGGCAAGGTCGTGGGCAGCACGTCGCTCGGCGAGACCGCGAACGAGCTGACGTACAACAAGGGCTGCGCGGTGCTCACCATGTTCGAGGGCTGGGTGGGCGCCGACAAGTTCCGCGCCGGCGTGCTCGATTACCTGAAGGCGCACGAGTGGTCGAACGCCGAGGGCCGCGACTTGTGGCTCGCGATCGGCAAGCAGTCGGGCGAGGACATCGACGCCGCGATGGCGAGCTTCCTCGATCAGGCCGGCGTGCCGCTCGTGACGATCGAGCCCGCAGGCGGATCGAGCGTCAAGCTGTCGCAGAAGCGGTTCCTCACCGTGGGCGATGCCGGCAACGATCCCACGCGCTGGCGGATTCCCGTGGTGCTCAACTACCCGCTGAACGGCAAGCTCACCGAGAAGCGCGTCTGGCTCACCAGCGCCGACACGGTGATCGACCTCGGCGGCACGAGCCTGCCGCCCTGGATCATGCCGAACGCGGGCGCCAACGGCTATTACCGCTGGCGCGTTCCCGATGACATGCGCGAGGCGATGATCGCGGCGTCACCCAATCTGCTGAGCGAGCGCGAGCGTATCGACATGGTCGAGAATCTGACCGCGCAGCTGCGCGCGGGATACGAGCCGGGCGATCGTTTCCTCGCGATGGAGGCGATGATGGCGCGCGATCACGAGCCCGAGGTGGTGCGCGCGGACATGGAATGCCTGGACGAGACGCGCACCCCGCTCACGACGCCCCGCTCGGCCGCGACGTTTCAGGCCTACGTGCGCGCCGCGTTCGATCCCGCGCTCCGGCGCTTCGGATGGGCCCCGCGCGCGGGCGAGCTGCCGGGCGCATCCGTCACGCGCGCCTTGCTGCTGCGCCTGCTCGGCGACGCGGGGCAGAGTCGCACGGTGTTCTCCTACGCCGAGAGCCTGGGCGCCGCGTACCGCAAGTCACCGGCGTCGGTGCCGCCCTCGCTCGTGGACGCGGTCATGGTATTGGCCGCTCGCCACGGCGATCGGCCGATGTTCGATGACTATCGCCAGCACTTCGAGAGCGCGAAGGTCCCGAGCGATCGCGGGCTCTATCTGGCCGGCCTGGGATCGTTTCGCGATCCCGCGCTCGTGAGCGCGGCGCTCGATTACTCGCTCCATGGTCCGCTGCGCCCGCAGGAGGCCCAGGTGATCCCCGCGGCGATGTCGGAGACCGGGCTCGGCCTGCCGGGTGCGCGCGGGAGCGGCGGCGAATTCCCGGACGAGGTCATGAAGTGGACGCTCGATCACTGGGACGAGTTGGCCGCGAAAATGCCGCCCAACTTCGCGTCGCGCAATCTGCGCATGACCCTGGGCTGCGACCAGGCGCGCACGAGTCAGCTCCAGCAGTTCTTTGCCGATCCCAAGCGCAATTCCCCGGGGGTGACCGCGACGCTGCGACGCCAGGCCGACGCGATGGAGGAGTGCGCGAAGCTGCACGAGCGGGAATCCGAACGAGTCGAGCGCTGGCTGAACGCGGCGGCGACGAACTCGCCGTAGCGGCGGTTCTTGCCCGGGCTCAGAACGTCGTGGTCTGGTCGAGCCGGCCGAGCTGGCGCGCGCGCGTCTCGAGCGCGACGTAGCCCGCGCGCCCGATCGCGGCGAACACCAGCGTGCTGAGCGTGAGAGCGCCCAGCAGCGCGCCGTCGCTCCACGCTCCGATCCGCGCGCTCGCGCCAGCCCCAAGGATGAAGCGCCGCAGGGCCTCGTACCAGAGCGTGAACGGCAGCGCGAGCGCCACGTCCTGCAGCGCACGCGGCAGCAGATCGATCGGGAAGATCACGCCGCACAGAAGGTAGAGCGCGACGGCCAGGCCGTCGTTGATCAAGATCGCGGCGCGCGGCAGCATGAGCCCGAAGCCCGCCACCAGCGAGCCCGCGCTCAGCGCGGCGATGGTTCCGAGCAGCAGCGTGAGTGAAAGCTGCGGCCAGCGCACGGCGCGCCAGTCCCACGTGACGTGCAGCAGGAACCACCCCACCGCCAGCACCACCACCACCCCGAGCGCGGCGATCACGACCTTCACCAGCGCGCGGCCGGCGAGCGCCCGATACAAGCCCATCGGGGAGGTGAACAGGAACTTCAGCGTTTCGTAGTCCTCGCGCTCCTCGACGATCGTCCAGCCCATCCCGATCACGATCCACGTGACAAAATTGTGGAACGCGTTGCCGAGGAAGACCGCCGCGAACACCTGGCGCGACGGAGCGTGCGCGCCGGCCGCCCACCACACACCGGCAAGAATGAGCCCGGTCGCGAGCGGACGCAGGATCGCGTAGATGATGAAGAGGAACGGATCCGCCCAGTTGGTGTCGATCTGCCACCCGAGCCAGGCCGCGCTGCGAAGCTGCGTGAGTGCGGTTCTCATCCCGACCTCTGCGTGAGCTTGCCCTCGCGCTTGGAGAGCGTCTCGAGCCGCTCGAGCGCCACGCGCGCCAGCGCGAAGAACAGGAGGCCGAAGGCCGCCAGCGCCGCGACCTCGAGGCGCAGCGGCAGCAGCGCGTGCGCACCGGGACCGAGCAGCGCCTGGCGCATCGCGTCCACGCCGAGCCCGAGCGGGATGAGGGCCGCGGCCGCCACGCCGAGCGCGCCGAGCGCGCGGATCGGGAAGTACATGCCGGAGAGGAAGTAGACCGGCTCGGTGCAGGCATTGCACAGGTGCCAGGCTTCGCGCCCGAAGAAGAGGAACAGCGAGGCGAGCGTCATGCCGACGGTGTAGAGCGCGATCATGGTCAGCGCGAAGATGCCGAGCAGCTCCGCCAGACCGACCGGCGCGACGTGAATGTGAAACACCCACAGCCCGAGCGCGATGCCTACGATCGATCGCACCGTGGTCATGAGCGCGCCGCCGATCGCCATGCCGGTGAGGATCGCCATGCGCGAGCAGGGCGCCACGAAGTAGAGCTGGAGCTGCCCCTGCTGCTTTTCCCAGAAGAGCTGGGCGCCCATCCCCCACAGCACGTTGAGCCAGTAGGTCGAGAGGATCCCGCCCAGCACCGCCACGGCTTCGAACTCGCGCGGCGCGCCGAGCGCGCGATAGAGCAGCACGAAGGCGCACATCCCCACGTTGGGGAACACGGCATCGAGCATGACCCAGGTGGGCTCTCGCAGCGAACCGATCACGCGCACGTACGCGCGCGCCACGGTGGCGCGCAGATTGAGCGCGAGATCGCGCCGCCAGCGCGGCTCGCCGGCCACGCCGGGGAGCGTGGCGCCCACGGGGGCCGTGCTCATGGGAGCCGAGCTCACGCGCGCTCTCCCGTCCGCGCGCCCGGATCGTCGAGCGCGCGCCCGACGATGGCGATGAACACGTCCTCGAGCGTGGTCTCGCGCGTCGAGACGCCATCCACACGCGCGCCGGTCTGTTCCAACCGCCTCAGCACCTCGACCAGCGGCGAGCCGTCCGGCAGTCGGAACTTGAGCGTGCGCGTGCCGCGCTCGGGATGCGGCGCGCCCCAGGCCGCGGGCACGCCGGCGATCGCGGCGGGATCGAGACTCGCACCGTCCGGCGCGAGCACCTCGAGCTCAACATGCTGGCCGCCCTGCACGCGGCGCCTCAGCGCCGGCGGGCTGTCGCACGCGAGCATGCGGCCGCGATCGACGATCGCCACGCGATCGCACAGCTCCTCGGCCTCGGCCATATAGTGGGTAGTGAGGAGCACGGTGCGCCGGCGCGGCGCGCACGCTCCGGCGCCCTCGCGCACCCATCTCGCGACGAACGCGCGCAGCTCGCGCGCGGCGTTGACGTCCATACCGAGCGTGGGCTCGTCGAGGAACAGCACGTCGGGCTCGCTCACGAAGCCGCGCGCGAAGTTCATGCGCTGGCGCTCGCCGGTCGAGAGCCGGTTGATGCGCGAGTGCTGGCGCTCGCGCAGGCCCACGACGTCGATCAGCCGATCGACGCGCGCCCACGCCTCGCGATTCGGAACCCCGTAAAACTGCGAGAACATCCACAGGCACTCGCGCACCGTGAGGATGCCGTAGCCGCTCGATTCGCCGCCGGTCACGAGGCTGATGCGCCGCCGCACTTCGGCCGCGTCCCGCACCACGTCGAAGCCCGCCACGCGCGCCTCGCCCGAGGTCGGGAGCAGCAGCGTGGTGAGGATCTTGATGCACGTGGTCTTGCCCGCGCCGTTCGGGCCGAGCAGGCCAAAGATCTCGCCGCGCTCGATGCGCAGGTCCACCGCGCCGAGCGCTTCGAGCTCAGCGGGCGCGTCCTTGCGGCCGCGCGCGGATACTCGGAACGTGCGCCTCAAGGCACGCGTTTCGACCGCGGGCGAGGCGGCGTCCCGGGCAGACGGTGGCGATGCCGAAGAAGTCGAGGGGGTGAGCGACATGGGGCACGCAGGCTAGGCAGGCCCCGTGGGCCTGTCAAATCCCGCGCGGCCCGCGAGCTAGCGCTTGGCCGGCGAGGCGCCGGCGCTCGCGACATCGAAGGCTTCAGCCGCGCTTGCGCGCCACCATCACGACCCGGTCGCCCCGGACGTTGAACATCGTGGTGATCGGAACGTTCACGGCGTCCACCGCCGCCATGACGGCGCGCTCGAAAGCGGTCTTCTCGCCATGCGCGCGCCCCGGCGGAATCTTGCTCTGCTTGCGATACACGATCTCGAAGCCGCAGGTCTCGAACAGCCGCGCGAGCGTGCTCGGCGTGAACTCCCACAGGTGATACGGCGGCTCGCGCAGCACGATCGTGCGGCCCAGCGCGCGGCACGCGGCGAGCGCCCAGGAGCGAGCGAGTGAGTTCGTGGTCACCGGGCCGCGCAGGTAGATGAGGCCGCCGGGCTTGAGGAGGCGCGCGCACTCCGTGGCGACCGCGCGGCAGTCGGGCACGTGCTCGAGGACGTCGCCGAGGTAGATGAGATTGAAGGACGCCGCCGCCAGCTTCGCGCTCATCAGATCGCCGTGATGGACATCGAGCCACAGGGAGCGCGCATGATCCGCCGCCACCTGCGAGAACTCGACGCCCTGCGCCTGCCAACCGCGTTCCTGCGCGTGCTTGAGCAGCCACCCGGCCGCGCAGCCGACCTCGAGCAGGCGGCCGGGCGCGGTCCAGCGCCCGAACTCATCCAGCAGGCCGCGGTTCTCCTCGCGGAACGACTCCTCGTCGAACGACGAGCCCGCGGCCCGTCCGCAGCGAAAATCGCTCTGGAAATAGGCCGGCGAGTAGAGCTCGGCGAGCGCTTCCGCGCCGGGCTGAACGCCGAGGAAACGCAGGTGGCAGTTCCGGCACTCGACCGCGGGGAAGCGTCCGCGGAATTCGTACGCCATGCCGAGCGGGCGCAGGTCGGCGCCATCGCAGAGCGGGCAGCGCTGGATGGCGCGCGTCGGCAGCGGCGATTCCGCGGCGCGACCCTCGCTCGCCGGGCTCTCGGCTGTCGTCGCGCCGGTCATGACCGCGCCGCCTCGGCCGCTTCGAGCAGCGCCCGATTCGAGTCACCGGACTCGATCGCACGAGCGATCGCGCCGCCGCCCATCACGCGATCGCCGTCGTACATGACGCACAGCTGCCCGGGCGTGATGGCGTCCTGCGGCTCATCGAAGTGCACGCGCACCGCGCCGTCCGCGAGCGGCTCGACACACGCCCACGCGCCGGCGTGCGCCGAGCGCACCTTGACGAGCGCGCGGGCTCCGGGCGCGGGCGGCGCGCTCTGAAGCCAGTTGACCGCGCCGGTCACGAGGCCGCGGGAACCGAGTGAGCCACGCGGGCCGACTCGCAGCGCGTTGCGCGCCGCATCGATCGAGAGCACGAAGAGCGGCTCGCCCGCCGTCACGCCCAGGCCCTTTCGCTGGCCCACGGTGTAATGGAGGATGCCGCGGTGCTCGCCGATCACGCGCCCGCGCTCGTCCTCGATCGGTCCGCTTTGCGTGCCGCGCGTCTCGCCCAGCACGCGTGTGGCGTAGCCGGCGTAATCGCCGTCCGGAACGAAGCACAGGTCCATGCTCTCGGGCTTGTCCCACAGCGGGAGCCCGAGCCGGCGTCCGTGCCCGCGCACCTCGGACTTCCGGAGCTCGCCGAGCGGGAAGCGCACCCGCGAGAGTACGGCGAACGGAATCAGCGCGAGCGCGTAGGACTGATCCTTCGAGAGATCGACCGCGCGACGAAGCGACGGCGCGCCATCAGCGGCGCGGCCGATGCGGGCGTAATGCCCGGTCGCGAGCAGCTCGGCCCCCGTCTCGTCCATCCGCGTCACGAGGTCGCCGAACTTGAGATGCTGATTGCAGGCGGCGCACGGATAGGGCGTGCGACCCTCGGCGTAGGCGTCGAGGAACGGCTGCAGCACGCGCGCGCGAAACACGTCCTCGGCCTCGACGACGAAGTGCGGGAAGCCCATGCGCTGCGCCACCGAGCGCGCGTCCGCGATCGCATCGAGCGTGCAGCACGCGCGCGGGCTCGCCGGCGACTTGCCGTAGCACCACAGCTTGAGCGTGACGCCGGTGACATCGTGGCCGGCCTCGGCAAGCAGCGCGGCCGCGACGCCCGAATCCACGCCCCCACTCATCGCGGCCAGAACGCGGCTCATGCGCGGGCCCCGGCAGCCCCGGCTCGCACCGATCGCACGCTCTCGCCGATGATGGCGAGCGCGCGCTCGATCTCGTCGGCGGTCGTGGTGTGGCCGAACGAAAAGCGCAGGGCGCACACCGCGAGCTCCTCGGGCACGCCCATCGCGATCAGCACCGGCGAGGGCTCGACCGCGCCGCTCGAGCACGCCGAGCCGGCCGAGGCCGCGACGCCGCGGCCATCGAGCGCCATCAGCAGGCGGTCGCTGCGCGCGCCCGGGAACGAGGCGTTCACGGTGTTGGGAAGCCGCGGGGCGCGCTCGCCGTGAATCACGACATCGGGCGCCAGCTCGCGCAATCCCGCCTCGAAGCGCTGCCGCAGCGCCATGAGGCGTGTGCGCTCGGTGGAGAGGTCGGCTGCCGCGAGCGCCGCCGCGACGCCCAACGCGATGATGCCGGGCAGGTTCTCGGTGCCGCCGCGCAGTCCGTGCTCGTGCCCGCTGCCGCGCAGGAGCGGCTCGACGGGCGCATCGCCCCGCACCACCATCGCGCCAATTCCCTTCGGGCCGCCGAGCTTGTGCGCCGAGATCACCAGGTAATCGGCGCCGAGCGTGCGCACGTCGATCGGCACCTTGCCCGCCGCCTGCACCGCGTCGCAATGGACGCGCATGCCGCGCGCGTGGGCGCGAGCCGCGACGTCGGCGACCGGCTGGAGCACGCCGGTCTCGTTGTTCGCCAGCATCAGCGAGACCAGCGTGGTGTCGGCGGGGAGCGAGTCCACGACCTTGGGATCGACCCAGCCCTCGCGCGTCGAGGGCAGGTGCTCGATCGCGAAGCCCATGCGCATCAGCACCTGCGCGGCGCCGTGCACCGCGTGGTGCTCGAGATCCGAGATCGCCACGCGCCGGCCGCGATCCTCGAGCGCCCAGGCGGCGCCGATCACGGCGTCGTGGTCGCCCTCGGTGCCCCCGCTCACGAACACGATCTCGCCGCTCGCGGCGCCGAGCAGCCCCGCGACCTGATCGCGGGCGCGCTCGATCGCGGCGCGCGCGCGCTGACCCTCGCGATGCAGGCTCGAGGGATTGGCGTGGTGCTCGGCGAGGCCGGTGGCCATGGCGTCGCGCACCTCGGGCCGCACCGGAGTGCTGGCATTGTGATCGAGATAGATCATCGCGCGGCTTCCTCGCCGGTGCGAAGCGCAGTCGGGAACCGCGCGCGGAAATCTCCGGCACGCGGCCCCGGCCGGCCCATCCTGGTCACTTCGTGACGAACTTGTCGAGCACCTCGATGCTCTCCATGGCGCTGACCGCCTCGGGGCTGCCCGGGGCGAGCGCCACCACCTTACGCCACATCGCGATCGCGTCGCGATAGAGCCCGGCATCCGCGAACGCGACGCCGAGCGTGAAGTACGCACAGTGCGCGTTGGGGCTGCGCTTGATGAGATCGCGCAGCAGATCCACCGCCTCCTGATACTTCGCGGGATCGGCGTTCGAGCCCTGGGCATAGATCGAGCTCGCGAGCCGGCAGGTCGCGACCGAATCGTGCGGCGAGAGACCGAGCGCCTGCTTGTAATAGGCCTGCGCCGCGGGGGGCGAGCCCGCCGCATCGTAGGCGGCGCCGACGTTGACGATCGTACGCACGTCCTTCGGCTTGATCTTGAGCGCGCGCTGGAACACCTGCGCGGCCTCGGCGTTGCGATCGCGATCGAGGTACATGACCCCGAGCTTGTAGAGATTGTCGAATTTGCTCGAATCCTTGGCCACGGCGTGCTCGAGCAGCCCGAGGCTGTCCACGACGGCCGGCGAGCCGGCGGGCGGCGGGTTGGACGGGGGCGTCGTCGAGGGCGCCGCCGCGGCCGGCGGGTTCGAGGTGGGCTGAGCGGGCGTCTGCGCCTGGACGAGCGCCGGAAGCAAGAGCGCGACAAAGAGCAGGGGGACGTTCCAAGATCGGGTCACGTGGGCTTCTCCTCGAAGGGTCTCACGAAGGGTCCGGCCACCGATGATAGCACGGGGCGGGCAGCTCTCTCACGCGCGCCGCGGGCGTCGCGGCGTGCGGAACTTCAGCGCGCGGCGGCGGCGTTCGGAACCAGGGCGCGCGCCAGCGCCTGATCGAGATCGCGCCTCAGATCCTCGGCGTCTTCGAGCCCGACCGAGAGCCGGATCAGCCCCTCGGGAATCCCGGCGCGCGCGCGGCCCTCGGGCCCGAGCTGGATGTGAGAGGTGTGCGCGGGCAGCGAGGCCAGCGATTCCACGCTGCCGAGGCTGGGCGCGTGCCGCACCAGCTCGAGCGCCTCGACCGTGCGCCGCGCGCCTTCGCCCGCGCCCGCCACCTCGAACGCGACGATCGGCCCAAAGCCGAGCGCCATCTGACGCGCGGCCACCGCGTGGCCGACGTGCGAGGCGAGGCCCGGGTACGACACTGAGAGCACGCCCGCGCGCGTCTCGAGCCAGCGCGCGAGCTCGAGCGCGGTCGCGTTCATCGCCGCGACGCGCAGCGGCAGCGTCTTGAGGCTGCGCGCGATCAGCGCCGCCACCTCGGGCGCCGCGATCGCGCCGAAGATCTTCCGCACCTTCCAGACCGACTCGATCAGCGCGGCCTGCCCGCTCACCACGCCCGCCACCAGATCGCTGTGTCCGCCGATCGATTTCGTCGCGCTGTAGACCGCGAGATCGGCGCCGAGCGCGAGCGGCCGCTGCCCGATCGGCGAGGCGAACGTGTTGTCCACCGAGAGCCGCGCGCCGCGCGCGTGCGCGAGCTCCGCCGCGGCGGCGATGTCCACCACGAAGTTCATCGGATTGGTCGGCGACTCGACATGGAAGATTTTGGTCGAAGCGGTGAACACCGCGGCCCAATCGGCGGGGCGGCGCGCGTCCACGAACGTGACGCGCCATCCGAATCGCTCGCTCCCCCAGCGCAGCGCCTCGTGCGTGCCGCCGTAGCTCTGATCGAGCGCCACGACGTGATCGCCCGAGCTGAGCTGCGAGAACAGCCAAGCCGTGACGGCCGCCATGCCGGAGGCGAACAGCAGCGCGTCCTCGGCGCCCTCGAGCTCGGCGAGGTGCCGCTCGCACGAGCGTACGGTGGGGTGCGCGACGCGCTGGTAATAGGCGCTGTCGCGCCCGCGCGCCTGCTCGGCGTTCATCGCCGCGAGGCTCTCGAAGCCGAAGGTCGCCGAGCGCACCAGCGGAGCGTTCACCTCGCCGGGGCGCGGCTGGCCGGCGCCGTGCACGGCGCGCGTCCGGGTTCCGCCCGCGCGTGGCGTCTTCCGCTCTCGGCTCATCGCTCCCCCCGTACTCGAGTCTGGCCAGGCCCCGATCTCTCCGATAAGGTTCGCCGCACCTGAAACCCATGTCAACCGCCCGAGTTGTTCCCTCCGCCCCGGTGCGCCGCGTCGCGCTCGTGCGCCCGCGCTTTCTCGGCGACGTGTGCCTCACGCTGCCGGCGCTCGATGCGGTGCGCGCGGCATGCCCGGAGGCTCGAGTCGCCTACGTGGTCGAGCGCGACGGCGCCCCGCTGCTCGAGGGCGATCCGCGGATCGACGAGTTGATCGTGGTCCCGCGCCCGCTGACCCCCGCCACGAACCTCCGGGTGATCGCCGAGCTGAGGCGCTTCGCCCCTCAGGTGGTGTTCGACTTCTTCTGCAATCCGCGCACCGCGCTGTGGGCCTGGACTTCGGGCGCCCGCGTGCGCGTCGGCTATCCGGACAAGGGCTGGCGCTCCGCGCTCTACACCCATCATGCGCGCCCGCGCACGCTCTCGGCGGTGGACTTCCACCTGGCCTCGCTCACGGCGGTGGGCTGGCCGGCGCCCACGCGCACACCCCGGCTCGTGATCGCCGATCGTGCGCGCGCCGAGGCGCGCGAGGCGCTGCGAGAGCTTGGCGTCGCGGACGATGGGCCGCTGCTCGGGCTCCATCCCGGCGCGCGGTGGATGACGCGGCGCTGGATGCCGGCGCGATTCGCGGCGCTGGGCAAGCGATTCCTCGCCGCGGAGCGCCGCGGCACGGTGCTGGTCACGGGCGGGCCGGACGACGAAGCGCTCGCGCACGAGGTGGCGGACGAGCTGCCGCGCGAGCGCGCACGCGTCGTCACGGGCTGGCCGATCGCGCGCTTCATCGCGCTCCAGTCGCTGTGTACGGCGTTCGTGTGCGGCGACACCGGGCCGCTCCACACCGCCGTCGCGGCCGGCACGCCCACGCTCGGCCTGATGTCGCGCAACCGGCCCGCGATGTTCTTCCCGTACCCGGAATCCGCGGGCCATCGCGCGTATTACGCGCGCGCCGAGTGCAGCCCGTGCCATCGCGATGAGTGCGACGACCTGCGCTGCCTCACGCGGCTCACCACCGAGGGCGCGTGGGAGCGGCTCGAGGACATGCTCGCGCGGCGGCCATCGGGGCCCGCGCGGTAGACCAAGGTCGCATCCCCGCTCCGCCACGAGCGCGCTACGATTCGCGCCGATCAGGGGGAGCCGCATGCCATGAAATGTGCGCGCGTCATTGTCACGCGCTACGGCGGACCCGACGTACTTCGGGTGATCGAAGAGGATTGCCCCGAGCCGGGAGCGGGTGAGGTGCGGGTGAGAGTGCTTGCGGCCGGCGTCTCTCTGCCCGACATCATGTCGCGCGAGGGCGTTCACCCCGAAACGCCGCCGGTGCCTTTCACGCCAGGGTGGGATCTGGTCGGCGTGGTGGATCACCTCGGCGAGAGTGTTTCCGGCTTCGAACCCGGCCAGTGGGTGGCCGCGCTGCCGATCCACGGCGCTTACGCGGAGTTCGCCTGCCTACCGCAAAGTGAACTGGTTCCGGTGCCGCCCGGGCTGGATGCGGCGGAGGCGGTCAGCCTGGTGCTGAACTACATCACGGCCTACCAGATGCTGGACCGCAGCGCCCAGGTCAGACCAGGCCAGCGCGTGCTGATTCACGGTGCGTCGGGCGGGGTCGGCACCGCGCTTCTGCAGCTCGGGCGCAATGCCGGGCTCGAGATGTATGGCACCTGTTCACCGCGGAGCGCGCCGGCCGTTTTCGATCTGGGTGCGATCCCGATCGATTATCATCTCGACTACGTAAAGGAAATTCAGCGCCTCGCGAGCGGCGGAGTGGACGCCGTCTTCGATCCGATCGGTGGCGCCCACCTCTGGCGTTCCCGCAAGGCGCTTCGTCCCGGCGGCAAGGTCGTGGGCTATGGCCTGATTTCCACGTTGCGCGGGGAGGGACTGGCTTCCGGCCGTCCGGGGCGTCGTCAACGCTTTCGCGGGGCCGCCATCTTCTCGTTGTTCATCGCCGGTGGCTGGCTGCTCCCGGGCCGGAAGCGGGTGCTCCCCTACAGCATCCAGACGCTGAAACGGATGAAGTCGGCGTGGTTTCGGGAGGACCTGCTCGTCCTGTTCCAGCTCCTTCGGGACAAGAAGGTTCAGCCGTTGATCGCGCAGCGATTTCCACTCGCCGAGGCGAGACGCGCGCAGGAATTGCTCGGCAACGGGGGCGTGATCGGCAAGATCGTCCTGGTCCTCAACGGCTCAGCGTCCAGGACCGGAGCCGCCTAGCGACGGCGGTCGCAATGCCGGTGTCACGCCCGTTCTCCGATGCCGATCGATGAGCGCTCGCGGCGCCGTGCTAACCTCGCCGCGATGGCGTCGCCCCTGATCACGTTCATCTCGGACTTTGGCCTCGACGACTGGTTCGTCGGCGTCGTGCACGGCGTGCTGCTCGAGCGCTGCCCCGAAGCGCGCATCGTCGATCTCACGCACGCGATACCGCCCGGCGACATCGTGCGCGCGGCGTTCGTGCTGGAGGCGGCGGCGCCGGATTTCCCGCCCGGCGCCGTGCACCTCGCGGTGGTGGATCCGGGCGTCGGCACCGATCGGCGCGCGCTCGCGGTGCACGCACGCGGCCAGTGGTTCGTCGGCCCCGACAACGGCGTGCTGGAGTGGGCGCTGTCCGACGCCGCGGCCGAGGCGCGCGAGCTGACGGAGACCCGCAACTTCCGCCTGCCGGTGAGCCGCACGTTCCACGGCCGCGACGTGTTCGCGCCGGTCGCGGCGGCGCTCGCGAGCGGAGCGCGCGGCGACTCGCTCGGGCCGCGGATCTCGGACCCGGTGCGGCTCGCGGGTCCGCGGGCGCGGCTCGCCGCGGCCGGCGCGCGCGCGAGCGCGCGGCTCGAGGGCATCATCGCCTACATCGATCGCTTCGGGAACGCCCTCACGAACCTCGATGAGCGCGCGATCTCGGCCGCCTTCCCCGGCGCGCGCGAGCGCGATCTCGAGGTCCACGCCGGCGGACGCGTGATTGCCGGGCTCGCCCGCTCCTATGGCGACGCGCCGGTCGGCACGGTGGTCGCGGTGATCGGCTCGAGCGGCCGGCTCGAGGTGGCGCAGGTGGGCGGCGCCGCGGACGTGCGCCTGGGGCTTGGCGCCGGCGACGAGGTCTTCATCGTGAGGCGCGTGTAGACGGCTCTCCCCTCACCCCTCGCCCCTCGCGCCCGCATGGCGCGGGGCGGAGCGAGAATCGAAACGACCCGGCGGGCTTCCCCACCGGGCCGTCGCGTTTTCGCGCGCTCTCAGTGCTGCATCGGCTTCGGCGATTCCTCGGTCAGGCTCTGCGAGAGCAGCTTGCTCGCGCGCGGGAAGAGATCGAGCGCGCCTTGCAGCTGCGTGTCGTCCTCGACCAGGATCTTGTAGCGCTCCTGTGTTCCGAGCGTCGCGCTCGCCAACTCGGCGCGCACCTGGCGCAGCATGAACGGCCTCTCGGCGGTCCAGATCGAGTCCGTCAGCGCCACCTTCTCCTTGTCCATCGTGCCGTGCAGCTCGTTCCACTGGCCGTCGGTGAGCGTGAACGATTTCTCGAGCGCGGCCGGCGTCCACTTGCGGCCCGGCTCCTTCGAGATCCAGTGGGTCGCGAAGGTGAAGAACACACGCTTGTTGATCATGTCGATCTCGGGCCGCGTGAGGTTCGCCGGATCCTTGATCAGCACGTCGGGATAGATGCCGCCGCCGCCGTACACCTCGCGGCCGCCCGCGGTCTTGTACTTGGGCCGCGTCGCGAGCACGGAGTCGCTCGGGACATCGTCCTTGTAGGCATCCTCGACGTAGTCCTTCTGGTCCGCGAACTTCGAGTAGTCGCGCTGGATCAGCCGCCCGCTCGGCGTGTAGTAGTGGGCCACGGTCAGCAGGAGCTTCGAGCCGTCGCTCAAGCGGAACTGGTTCTGAACCAGGCCCTTGCCGAACGAGTTCGTGCCCGCCACGATGCCGCGGTCGAGATCCTGGATCGCGCCCGAAACGATCTCGGAGGCCGACGCGCTGCCGTGATCGATCAGCACCACGACCGGCACGTCGTTGCTGACGCGCGGGCGCTCGTCGCTGCGGTAATCCGCATTCGCGTTCGGGATGCGGCCACGCGTGTACACCAGCAGCTTGCCGGGCGGCACCAGCTGATCGAGCACGTCCACCGCTTCGGCGAGGAGCCCGCCGCCGTTCGAGCGCAGGTCGATGCACAATTCCTTCATGCCCTGCTCGTGCAGCTTGGCCAGCGAGTTCTCGAGCTCCTGCCCGGTGGTTTGCGCGAAACGCACGATGCGCACGTAGCCGACGCCCGGCCGAATCATGTAGGCATACGGCACGCTCTCGATCGGAATCTTGGCGCGCTCGATCTTGTAGATCAACGGATCGGTCTGACCCTCGCGCTCGACCGTGACCTGCACCACGCTGCCGGTCGGGCCGCGCAGGAGCTTGAACACATCGTCGGTCACGAGGCCCTTGGCGAGCGTCGTCCCGTCCACCGCCACGATGCGGTCCCCGGCGCGGATGCCGAGGCGGAAGGCCGGCGTCCCCTCGAGCGGCGAGATCACCACGATCTTGTTGTCGCGCAGCTCGAACTGGATGCCGATTCCCGAGTACTCGCCGTGGAACTCCTCATCGAGGCGGTCGGCGCGCTGCGGCGGCAGGAACACGGTATGCGGATCGAGCGACTTCAGCATGCCGTCGATCGCGCCCTTGATGAGCTTCTGGTTGTCGGGCGCCTCGACATAGTTGTTCTGCACCAGCGAAAGGACCTGGGTGAACAGGTCGAGCTGGCTGCGCAAATCGTCGGTGGCGAGCAGCCCGCGCGCGAGGCCGAAGCCGAGCAGCAGCGAGAGGGCCATGCCGGCGGCCAGAGGGCCGAGTTTGCTGCGGTGGGAGCGCGGAGTTTCGGGAGGAATGACGGACATGCAGGGCTCCGAACGATGAAGTTTCAGGCGCTTCGCGAGCGGCTCCGGAGTCGGCCAAGCCGCTCCACGGCACCCTCAAGCGTCTCACGTCGGCGAGCAAAGTGGAAGCGCAGACGCTGCCGTCCGCCCGCCGTATCGGCGTAGAAACTCGATCCCGGGACGGCCGCCACCCCGATCTCGGCCACCAGATGTCGCGCGAATGTGACATCGTCGGGAAAGCCGAATGCGGAGATGTCGGTCATCACGTAGTACGCGCCGCGGGGCCGGAACGTCCGAAATCCCGCGGCCTCCAGCGCCGGGACCAGGAAATCCCGCCGCTCTCGATAACGATCGGCCAACTGGGCGTAATACTCCACTGGCAGCTCGAGGGCCGCGGCGGCCGCCTCCTGGAGCGGCGCCGGAGCACCCACGGTCAGGAAATCGTGAACCTTGCGGATCGCGCCGGTGAGGGCCGGCGGCGCGAGGCACCAGCCGATTCGCCAGCCGGTCACACTATAGGTCTTGGATGCGCCGCTGATCGTGACGGTGCGCTCGCGCATGCCCTCGAGCGACGCCATCGAAACGTGCCGCTCGCCGTCGTAAAGGATGTGCTCGTAGATCTCGTCGGTCACGGCGATCGCGTTCCAGCGCCGGCACAGCCCCGCGATGTGCTCGAGCTCGCCGCGATTGAACACCTTGCCAGTCGGGTTGTTGGGCGTATTGACCACGATCGCGCGGGTGCGATTCGAGAACGCGGCCTCGAGCTCGGCAGGATCGTAGCTCCAGTCCGGCTCGCGCAGCCGGACGAAGCGCGGGCTCGCGTCGCACAGGATCGCGTCCGGTCCATAATTCTCGTAGAACGGCTCGAAGACGATCACCTCGTCACCGGGATCGACGAGCGCGAGCAGCGTCGCGGCCATGCACTCGGTCGAGCCGCAGCACACCGTGACCTCGGTCTGGGGATCGAACGAGAGCCCGGTGAAACGCCGCGTCTTCGCGACCAATGCATCGCGCAGGCGCTTCGCGCCCCAGGTGATGGCGTACTGATTGACGTCGGCCCGCAGCGCCGCGGCCGCGGCCTCCTTGAGGGCGTCGAGCGCCGGAAAATCGGGAAAGCCCTGCGCGAGATTGACGCCGTGATGCTGCTCGCAAAGCCGCGTCATCTCGCGGATCACGGATTCGGTGAAGCGCTGGCTGCGCTTGGAGACGTGAACGGGCATGAGGAAGACGAGTCTAGCTTGCGGGCCGGGCCGGCCCAACCGGCCTTTCGGACCGCCGCTGGGCCGGCGGCGCCGGACGCGGGGTCGCGCGCGGGGGCCGGCGGGCCGCGGTAGTGGGCCAGTGGCCCTTCTGGATTGAAACTGACCCACTACCCGGGCCGCGAGAAGGTTGACACGCTGCGGGCGCTCGCGCACTTTGGCCCGCATGGATGGACAGCGCGGCATCGCGCGCCGCATGGTGATCGGACTGCCCGAAAACGGGCTCGAGCCCGCGTGGGAGCGCGACTTCTCCATGTATCCACCGGCGGGCGTGATCCTCTTCCGCCGCGACTTCGAGGACGCGACGGCGTTGCGGCGCCTGAGTGCGCGATTGCGCGAGCTCGCGCGGCCGCGACGGCTGTTCATCGCGATGGACGAAGAGGGCGGCTTCGTCTCCCAGCTCGCCGGTCACTTCACCGTGCCGCCGAACGCGGCGCTGCTCGCGCGCGGCGCGGAGCCCGACGACATCATGTGGGTGAGCCGCGTGACGGCGGAGCGACTGCGCGCGCTCGGCGTCGATTGGACGTTCGCGCCGGTCGCGGATGTCCACTCGGAGCCGCAGAATCCCGTGATCGGACCGCGGGCCTTCGGGACGACGCCGGGCGCCGTCAGCGCCGCGCTCGGTGAGGCGCTGACCGGTTTCGCGGCCGGGGGAGTTGCGGCGTGTCTCAAACATTTTCCCGGGCACGGCGACACCGAGACGGACTCGCACCTCGCGCTGCCGGTCTGTCGCGCGGATCGCGAGACGCTCGAGCGCCGCGAGATCCTGCCGTTCCGGGAGCACCCGGCCGCGGACGCGGTGATGAGCGCGCACGTCGTCTATCCAGCGCTCGATCCCGAGCGCCCCGCCACGTTCTCGCGCCGCGTGCTCGACGATCTCCTGCGCGGCGAGCTGAGATTCGAGGGCGTCTGCATCACCGACGCTCTCGAGATGAAGGGCGCGAGCGGCGAGCGCTCGCTCGGTGAGGCCGGCGCGCAGGCGCTGGATGCGGGCTGTGATCTCCTCCTTTATGCGCACCATTCGGAGGAGGTGCGGCGCGCGCGCCTCGAGCTCGCCAAGCAGCTCGTGGACGGTACCATCGATCACGCGCGCTTCGATGCCGCGCGCCCGCGGCTCGCCGCGCTCGATTCGCGCCATCCGGAGCCGGGTGCCGCAGAGCTCGCGCGGCCGCTGGAATCGCTGACCCCGCCCGGTTGGGAGGAGCGGCTCGAGCGCATCATCGAGCGCGGGCTGCGCGTCACCGAGGGCGAGAAAGTGGCGCCCACCTCCGGCGAGGTCGAAGTGAGCGAGCCGAGCTGGCCGTTCGGCCGCTCGATCCGTGAAGAGCTCGCCACGCTCGGCATTTCGGCGCGCGCGGCCGCGCTCGAGGGAGCCGGCGCCGCAGCGACGGAGGCTTCACGCGCGAGCTTTCGTGTCGAGGCGATCGCGACCCGCGTGCCGCTCGCGCCATCCGCGATCGAAACGCTCGAGCGGCGCTGCCGTGAGACGCCGACCGTCCTCATTGCGCTTCAGAGCGACGCGTTTCTCGAATCCGTGAAGTACGCGGCGCTGCGCGTCTCGGCGAGCGACGCGACCCCGCTCACGCGCCGCGCGGTGGCGCGTCGTCTCGCCGCCTTCCTCGGCGCCTCGAGCCGGGCCTGAGCTCGCGCTTCGCCCTCCGTCAGTCCTGACGAGCGCGCCGGCGGATCACGTCGATCAGCCAGCCGAGGAGGAGCAGGCCGGCCGAGAGGCCGATCACCCAGTCCGGAAAGCGGAACGCGCTCCCCAGCCACGCCAGCAGAAAATAATAGGGGAGCGATCCGATGAAGACCGCCACGCCATAGCGTGGAATCGGATACGAGATCGCGGCCGCCACGATCTTGAGCGGCGCATCGGGAAGCGGGGTCGCGCGCGCCACCACGAGCGCGAGGAACGATGCCGAGGGATGCGCGGCGAGCGTCTTCTGCACCCGCTCCCGGGAGGGCGCGAAGCGCCGCGTGAACGGATGCCGCGAGGAGAGCGCCCAGCGCAGGATCGCGAGCTGAATCGAGCTGCCGATCGCGCTCGCGAAGCCGCCGAGGAGCGCGACCCAGAGCGGCGACTGCCCGTGCCCGAAGCGCAGCAGCAGCGGAGTCGTGAAAACCGAGATCGTGGCCCCGTCCACGAACAAGAGGAGGCAGAGCCAGAGCAGCGAAGCGTGGATCACGTGATTCCCCGGATGGCGCGCGCCGCGGCCGGGGCGGACGCACCGGCCGAGGCCGGCGCATCTCTATCACATCGTGAGAGGCGCGGCGACGGCGGGCGTCAGGCTTCCGGCGGCGGCGTGTAGCCGGCGTGCGGATCGCTGCCCGCTGCGGGCGGGCCCGATGGCGCGGGCGGGACGGTTGGCGCGGGCGGCGGCGCGAAACCGGGGCTCGGACCGCTTCCCGGCGCGGGCGGGGCGGCCGCGCCAGCACCCAACCCCGGGGCGGGCACCGGTCCGCTCGGGACGATCGGCGCGCCCGGTGCGGCCGGAACCGTTCGCCATCCGCGCCACCAGCGACCGAGCAGGCCGGAGGCGAACTCGGAGCGCAGCAGCGCGCCAGCGCCGAGCGTGATCAGAATGCCGCCCGCGATCCACCCCACCACGCGGAGGAAGCCGCCCAGGAATCCCAGCAACGGCAGCACGCCCAAGAGGTGCCCGACGGTGCGCGCGCCGATCACGAGCACGGTGCCGATGAGCGCGTGGCGCAGCATCGAGCTGCTCGCCGGAGCACGATCGATCTGGCGTCCGAGCCATGCGGCGCCCACCACGAAGCCCCAGGTCACGAGCACGATCAGGATGACGGCGTAGGCGAACAGCGCCGCCAAGGCCACCGGAATTCCAATGATCGTGATGCACAGGATCGCGACCACCAGCGCGAGCGCGACGAGCGAGGGCACGACCAGCACCCAGGTCAACAGACCGACCCCGAGCGAGGCCGCGGTCTCGCGCCTCAGCACCGCGAGCGCCTCGGACGAGCGCTGCTCGGCGATGCGCAGGATCAGCCAGGTCAGCCCCAGCATGACGAGCAGCCAGATCAGCGAGTTCGCGAACCCCACCATGTGGATCCAGCGGTGATCGTTCATTCGATCCATCGCATCGAGGAGCGCGTGAGGCCGGACGTGAAGGCGCGGGCCCGCGAGCGCCGTGACGCGCTGGCCGCCGACGTAAGCGCCGGGATCCTCGTGCAGCTCGCCCCGCACCGCGGCGACGTCGCCATCCACGCGGGCGGTCGACGTGAGGTAGACGTCGCCGCCCAGCGCCTGCACGCTGCCCTTGACGTGCCCGTAGACGTGGACGTCGCCGCTGATCGCCACGACGTCGCCCTCGATCGTCTGATCGCGCTCGACGGTGATGTCCGAGCCGATGCGCATGAGCTCGCCGGCGTGTGGAGGCGTGGCGGTGCTGGGGGGCTCCGCCGGCGCCTCGGGCGCGGCGGGAGCCGCGGGAAGCGGCTTCAGCGTGTCGGCGGGCGCGCGGCGGTGGCGCGGCGAAGCGGGAACGGACGAGGGCTCCATCGTCGCGGCGCTCTCGGCCGAGACCGGATGGAATTTGAGCGTGCCTTGCGCGCACGCGGCGGGGGTCAGGCGGGCCACGGCCTCGGCCACGCGCTTCGTCACTCCGCGCCCGGTCAGGGCCCAGAGCGCGAGGCCTCCGACC
>Ga0209698_10000254_pt1 | contig 58568 bp, 85 predicted proteins | sample LitLauG_LLR_2012_FD_187203 | JGI IMG/M metagenome (GOLD analysis project Ga0209698, IMG submission 187203) | Freshwater sediment microbial communities from Pennsylvania, USA - Little Laurel Run_MetaG_LLR_2012 (SPAdes) (version 2) | ecosystem: Environmental > Aquatic > Freshwater > Creek >... | reverse complement strand
ATTGGTAATATAGTGTGTAATTCAAAACGGCCAACCTTGTATTTATTGTCGTAAAAACATAAAAGGCCTCTTATTCTATTATCAGAATGCCTATGGTCAACACTAAGGTTATTTTTAAACGCCGATCTAGGCTTACCGCAGATACCGCATTTATTGCCGTGCTTATCTATAAGCTCTTGTCTAAGCGCGTCGATCTGTTTTTTGGTATAAAGCTTACTCAATGATGCCATATATAATTCTTTCTAATTTTGTTGCGTCTCTTTTAATTTTAAAATAATCTTTAATGTCGTCATCGTCAGCAATCCAGTGGTCGTTTTGATCTTTAATAGTCATAAGAATATAATTTATTCCGTCAAAAAATTTTATCAATGCAAGTTCTTTTTTCTTCATGTCAATATCAACAGGAGAAGTAACTTTTGCTATTATAATCTTACCTATTAATTTCGCTTCGTCCATCTACAAGCTCTACTAATACTTTGTTTTCTATCATTGCTTTGACCGTTTCGCTGTGTTCTACAATATATACGGAATCATAGTCTAAAGCAACTGTTTCTAGCATTTGTATTGCTTTCATTTTATTGCTGTCGTCTAGACCGTCTAAAGCCTCGTCTAAGAATATCTGCCTAAAGTCTAATGCGTGGTGGGTGGCGACTGATTTCATTACCGCAATACCAAAGCATAACTTTAGCATTTGACGCTGACCTTTAGATAGCTGAGTATAGGCGGCCTCGTTACCGTCTTTATTTATTGATACTTCTAATTTATCTGAGTCTGTAATCGTAAACCCCACAGAGATTTCGCCTTCGAAATGCTCTCTTAATAGACGCGTAGTCTCTGTTTCTAGGCTTTCAACAGTATTTTCGATTAGTTCTGATCTAAAGGTATTTACAGCGTCGGCTAAAATCTCTAGATTTAGTTTCTCATCTAATACTTTTGCCTGTTCGGTTTCTATAGACGCGGCGGTAGCAAGTTCTTTATCGATGTCTTTAGATAGCTTTATAATAGTACTGGTATGAGGGTTTGTCTGTGCTTTAAAGTCTTGGATTTGGGTTTGATAAGTATTTTCTGAGTGTTGTAGTTCGTCTAGCCTGTTTATTAGACGCTCTAGCTCTTCGTTGTGGTGTTTTTGCTTTAATAACTCGTTTTCTAATTCTGCGCGTTTTAGATTTTCGCTAACCTTACCGCATTCTTTACACTTAGTGGTTTTAGGTAGAGCCTTTACCTTATTTTCATCTACATTAAATTGTATTTTTTCTAAACCTTCTATTTGGGCAGCTAAACTGTTTATTTGGGCTGCTTTAACAATCTCAAAATTATCGGCTTTAGATTGTAATGCTGATATACGGTTATTGATCTCATGCGCCCATGAATCGTTTTTCTGCTGTATATTTTCTAATACCGACTTTAAAGAATCGATTTTAGCGTTTACTTTAGTATGGTTTATATCTAATGATTCTATCTGGGATTTAACTGTCTTAGTTTCTGTTTTTATTCGTTCTTGTAGTCTTATTGGTAGGCTAAGGTCTACAAGGCTTTCTGTAATAGCACGTCTGTTTTTAGCATTGGTAGTAAAAAACTGGGCTGTTTGGCTAAACTCATGAAAATACGCGCCTGCAAGATATAATTCAGGCGTCATGCCTAAAAGCTCGTTTATTTGCTTCTGAGTGTCTGTAAGGTCTTTACCTCTAAATTGTTTAAGTCCTTCTGTATGCTTATAATAATATAAATCATTAGTTTTGCCTCTAATCCTTACTATTTCTGCGTTTTCTACGCATATAGTTACTTTAGTAACGCCGCCGTTCCAGGATTTTACCTCGTCTGCTTTACCGCCTTTAGAAGTTATGCCAAATAACCCCCAAGGTATTACGTCGCACAGCGTGCTTTTACCAGCGCCTGTAGGCCCGTGTATAAGAGTTACGCCCTGGCTGTCAAACGAGTACTCAAGTTTTTCATAAGAGGCAAAATTCTCGGCATATACGCTAATTACCTTCATAAACCCTTCCACTTGTCTTTAAGGGCTAGTTTACGCTCTTCACTAACGTCTGTCAAACCGTCTATAATTGCGTCTAATTGATCTGGCTTGGTTTTATGTATGGTTTTAACCTTACTTACTTCCGATGTAGTCGGTATTAAGTCTAGTTTAAAATTTTTAAGCGGGTATAGCATTTTAGATACATGATCTTTAGTTTTATTGGCAAGCTGCTCTTTCGAGCCTTTCATTTTAACCCATACTATGTCTCGGTCGCGCACGTCTTCTAAGGGTATTTTTCCTGTAATTTGCCACGCATCGTCGTTTGATTGCTCTACGTTTAATATAACATGTCTTCTAAGGTTAGTCGATACAAACTCAAGGCTTCCGTCGTCGTATAAGATTTGAAAGCCTTTTGCAGGATCGTTAGCCTCTGCAAATGTAAGCGTATAAGGGTTACCAACATAGTCCCATTGGCCGCTTTTAGGAAGTTTAATAGTCTGGCGGGTATGGTAGTGCCCGCTGATTATGCGGTGACCGGCTACGTCTTTAATTAATACCGCGCTTTTGTCTTGTATGTATTCGCCTGAATTAGATCCTGAAAGGCCTTGATGTACAATGTTTATGGCGTCTTTTATTAGACATTTTTTGAAAAATTTAGGATCGTGCTGGTAGGGTATAAAATTAATGCCTAGATCTGAATAGTATTTAGGCTGATCTACTATTACTGCAATACCGCCAAAAAAATTAAGGGCGTGTTCTTGGCTTTTTTCGTTTACTTTGTCGTGGTTGCCTACTAGTACCCATGGTTGCATGTCTGCCAAGGCAAAAGTCTCTATCATTGCGTTCATGCATTCGGCGCGAATATTAGCTTTTGAATCATGCGTATCGCCACATACAATTAAGGGTACTTTAAAGTTATTAGACAATACTATGGCTCTACGTACAGCCTCATCGGCTACATGCATAGTCTTTAAATTGTAGTGGATATCAGATATCAGAATCGCTTTCGGTTTCTTCACTTTGTTCTCCGCTTACTGTTGCTCCGTTAGCTGTGATCTCAAAGTCGAGTTGATGTAAACTAGTCTCAGACTGCGATAAGTGGTTTTTAGCTACAGTACCGCGAGTCAGTATTCCGTATTTAACTTTACGCCCTTTGATTACTTTAGTCAAAGTCTTGATGCGCTTTAGCCTTATAATGAGACTAGAATGAAATTCTATTTTTTTACCGCCAGATTCAGCGTCGCCTACCTGCATAAAGCCGATTTTAGCGTATACCTGGTTTATAAGAAGTACTGAGATAGAGTCTGGGTATTTGTTTATAAGGCCTACAAACATTTTCATTACAGCACCGTTTTCTTTAGCGTCTTGGCCAGGTTGACCGTGTTTTTCTGAGTCTAGTTCGCGTTCGGCAGCGCCTCGGGCTTGGCTGCCGCCTACTGAGTCCCATACGATGAATACTTTTGCGTTTGGGTATTTGTCTTTAGCCGCGATTGCAAGTTTTCGGACTTTTTCGCCCCCCTGAAGTATTTCGTTTGTTTTTACTACTAAAAGGTCTTTAGCCGACCCCTTAAACTTAGTATCGTACCTTTGGGCGTCTAACTTGTCTTCTGAGTCCCATACGATTACTATATGATCTGTTTTTTGGGCAGATGCCATTGCTTCGCCTGCACATGTAGACTTACCTGAATCAGGAGGACCGCTTATCTGTACTATCTTGTTGTAAGGCAGACAAGGCAGCCCTGCAAGCTCTCTAACTGGGTGGGTAGGCGGCAATTTAACGCCATCTGTTTCTTTATATTCTTGGCGTATACTATCGCCAGTCGTAATCATACCTTGAGATTTTTTGTCTTTTTTATACTGTTCTTGTACTGTGTTTACTATCGCTGATAAATCAAATTTACTCATTTTTTAAATCCTTCCATATCATTCAAATTTCCCTTTGGCTATAGCTCTGTAATGGAGGTGTGCGTCTTTAAATATACCGAATAATCGAAACATTTCATCTCTAGTTACTTCAGCGTCGTCTAATGTGCCTTGTTCGGCGTTTACTTTCTCGTCTTTATCTACTATAGCATTGAGTAAAGAATCTGAGGGCTTTTTTTCGTTTGCGGTTGCCTCTTTATGAAAAACCTCTGCTTTAGTCTGTTTTACTAACGCCTTTAAGAGTCGTGCATTAAGATCTAACTGTCGTATCTCTTCTGAGACCTGAATTTGAGCTGCTAAAAACTCGCCTGCAAGGGCTTCGGCTTCGGATACGGTTACACCTTCTGTATAGCTTGCAATTATTTTGGCTTCCAATGCTTTGTAGTTCATTTTTACCTCAAAAGTTAATTCCGACCGATAAGCCTATAGTACCATTAGTTAGCCCAAAAACTCCTAAAGTTAGAGGGCCTACAAATTCCTTAGAGACGCTTATACCGTATAGAGGTATACCGAGGTCGTGTATAGAAGTGCCGACTAATGCTGATAGGTTGATTTTACTACCGCCTTTAACCGTAACGGTTTGAGACTTAGTATCCGAGTCTTTATTATCTACTTGGTCTTTTACAGTATCTATGACTGTGACAACTGTACTCGATCCGTCCGGACTTTTTTTTTCTGTAATAGTTTCTCGCTGGTGTGTATCTGTTTTTACAGTCTCGTCGACTTTAGTCTCAGATTTGGTATTTGTAGTAATCGTAGCCGTGTAGTGCCCTAAGGCGTACGCTATTACCATCAGCACTGTGATTAATATAGCAATTCCCTTAACGTTCATATAGCCTCCGTTAGAATTGCCCAGGCGGTCAGGGGGTGCTGCCGCCCAGGCTTATGCGCATCAGGATGGAATTACAGGTTAAACGTCTTTTTTATAAATGTCAAGGTTATTGTTTCGAATTTCTTCGTAAAGCTTGTCTTTAAGGATGTACTCGGCTTGCTTTACAAGACTATCAAAATCTTTAGGCATTATGTAGTCTTGACCGTAATGTTTAGTAATATCTACTGCGGTTAGGCGTAGTCTTTCTTTTGCTATAGAGTATTCTTCAAATAACTTTTGGAGTAGCTGTATTTGTGATTTAAGGTTTTTCATCTACCCCCCATATAATTCTTTCTAATTTAGAAGCTTTACGTATTTTTTTTAATTCCGCAATTAATGAATCTTTCGTGTACGTTTTCATCATGCATCTGCATCACGAAATAACGATAAATTATCGTTCTCACCGGCTTTGACCGATTTTTTACTTTTCTCAGCTTGGAATGGGTCAATACCGGTCTTCTCATAACCTTTGATTCTCTGTCTCGCTAGCTCACAATATTCTTTTGATATCTCTATCCCGATAAAATCCCTACCGGCTTTTTTCGCAGCTAACGCAGTTGTTCCTGAACCCATAAATGGGTCTAAAACAATTTTTGCTTTTTCCGGCGTTGATTTAATAATTCTATCTATTAATGCAACAGGAAAAGGAGCTGGATGCTTATTATTCATTTCCTGCGGAAAATTCCAAATATCTCCAAAAGCATTGGCTTTCGGGGCTAATTTAAAAGCTGGCTTTGTAATCATATAAATAACTTCATAAGTAGGTAAAAAATAACCGGGATTGAAATTGATGCCCCCTGCTCTTTGCCAAATCAAAATCTGCCGTACCGGAAAACCACCCACAATATCTTGTCGATTTTGAATCAAACCCGCTTGCACGCGCCATTTATGATTGTAAAAAAAAGCCCCATCATTTTTTAAAACACGAAGAACTTCTGTAATTAAATTTCTCTGCCATGTAGCATACTCGTCATGAGGCATATTATCGCCATAGGTGGCGTAGCCTTTTAAAAGTGCTGCGTTTGACCACTTGCCTCCTCGACCATCTTTCATTCCGTTGCCCGTCGAGTTTTTCAAATTATAAGGCGGTGACGTTATCGCCAAATCTATACTTTCATCCGGCAATTCTTTTAAAGCCTCAATCGAATCACTACAGATTATTTTATTAACAAATTTACTTAAATCTTTCTTACCCACGCTTATCCGCCTTTCTCAAGATGCTGACATTAATTCCTGTTACGATTGTTGTTTTTTAAACTCTTGAAAACACAATTTTTCGAGTATTTCTTCATTGGTCACAAGACCTTTATTCTTTGATTTTATTTCATCCATAGTATGCGATTGATCCATCCTACTAATATCGCCAGCAGCAGTATTACTATCCATATATCCATTAATTTACCATAAAATAAGTAACCGTAAGAAGGATTACTATAAACCCAAGCGTTAGTATCGCGTTTATTTCAGATTGAGTCAAATCATTTCTCATAAATCCTCCGCTTCAAATATTATAAGCTCTAATTCTGTAGTAAGCAACCTGTCGTAAGGGCTGTCGGCGACTAACCAGCCTTCTTTAATCTCTAAATCTTTAACTACGTTACTAATATACCTATTACGCTTAAACCTACAAAAAATCTCGTTATCTATGTTAGGCTTGTTATTTAAGACTTTGAAAGCAAAATTAGAATTTTTGTCGTAGCAGACCTCGCCTATCTTTTTATTCACTAGTGCACTTGCCTTCTGAGACTTTAATATTATAGTAAGATCCTACGTATTCCTGCTCTCTAGCGTATTTACTAAAATCTACGTATAGGTTTTCACCTTCTATTTTAGTAATCCTGCCTTTAGCGGCGGTTTCATACCCGTACTCCATTTGTCCAGTACTAGTCTTCAGAGTTACGTTAATCAAACACCATACTATTACGCCTACGTGCATAAACCCTCCTATTTAATTATAGTACTTATCGGAAGTATTTGCAAATACTTTAGCGGTAGAGTATGATTTTGGCATTGCTTAAAGCTAATACGTACGCTAATGCTTAGGCGTATCGCGCGGCACATCGTTTGCTTTATTCAAAAAAACATTAAAAAAAAGATTACGCGTAAAGCTTATACGATTATACTAACGCTTTAGCCACAGTGTCAACACTTATTTTTCTATGCCAAGGCCTATAACGCCAAATCGCATATATTTGATCTAAGAAAAAAGTATACAAGCCCTAAAGTATTTGATAGATTAACCGATATAACTTTTGGAGGACATATGAAACACACTATAATTACTATAAGCCTTTTATTAGCCGCTTGCGGCACGCATTACGACCCAGGGTTTGTCACCCAGCCTACTGTCTCCGAAAGCCCTGCCACGGCCTCACAATGCCCTTCAGGGGGCATCGTAATAGTAGTAGATAACGGGACGCCTCAAGCTATCTGTAACGGAATTGCTGGGGCTGTAGGCCAAACAGGTGCTACCGGCCCTCAGGGTCCGCAAGGAAACCCTGGACCTCAAGGCACCCCAGGAGTTGATATAACGCCTATTACTTGGGTTCAGTTCTGCGCGCCTACGACGGCATACCCAAATACCTTCTCAGAAGGCGGGTTTTGTATAGCCGGCAACCTTTATGCCGTTTACTCTATTAACGGTGGGTTTATGACGCTTATACCGCCTGGAGTTTATAGCTCAAACGGCGTAAACTCTACGTGTACGTTTACAGTACAAGCCAATTGCGTGGTTACTCACTAATGGTCACAATAACGGTAGATAACTCTTATTCTAGGATTACAGGTTTGTCATTAAAGGACGAAAAAGATCTTAAAGACAAGCTTTCGTATATAGTCGGCGGCAGTAATAGTTATTTTTCTAAGTTTGGGCCTAGAAAGAGGAGTTTGTTAGGCAAACGAGGCGACTACCCTTCAGGCCTAAACCATAAAGTAATCGCGTTTTTAAAAAATCGCAAATTGCGATATGAAGTAAAAGACGTTAGGGTAGAACCTTGAAGCCTTATCTTGACCAATTAAAAGCCGTAGAGGCGGCTGTTAAGCATAAGCGCGGTACTATATCTATGCCTACAGGCTCGGGCAAGTCACATGTAATAAGGCTTATAATAGAAAGACTAAACCTTAAAACACTTGTAGTAGTACCAAGCCTTGAGATTAAGCGTCAATTAAAGCATACGCTTAAAGGTCTTAAAAACGTTACCGTAGAGAATATAGATTCTAAAGCACTTAGGTACATGACAAATTTTGACATATTAATCATAGACGAGTGTCACCACGTTGCAGCCAAGACATACCAAAAGCTAAACAAAGTAGCCTGGACTAAGATATATTACCGTTTTTTGTTTACGGCAACGCCTTTTAGAAACGATTCCGAAGAAACCTTGTTATTTGAGGCTATATGCGGAGAGGTGATATACCGCCTGTCTTACGCCGATGCCGTAAAAGCAGGGTATATAGTCCCTGTAGACGCCTTTTACGTAGAGTCTACTAAAAAAGAGACTGAAGCCTATACATACCGCCAAGTCTACAACGAGCTTGTAGTAAATAACCTTTCCAGAAATCTACTTCTTAGCTCACTTATGCTGAAGCTAAACGGGTCGCCTACGCTTTGCTTAGTAAGAGAAGTACTGCATGGGCAGATCTTATCAGACCTTACAGGATATCCGTTTGTATCTGGCGAAGACGACGAGTCTAGAGATTACATAGATTTATTTAATCGAGGCGAGATTACGACGCTTGTAGGTACTACAGGTATACTCGGAGAAGGCGTCGACTCTAAGCCTGCCGAGTATATAATAATAGCGGGCTTAGGCAAGGCTAAAAGCCAGTTTATGCAACAAGTAGGCCGAGGCGTTAGAAAGCACGCAAATAAAGAATCTTGCAAGGTAATCCTAGTAAAAGATAAAAGCCATAAATTTACCTTGCGTCATTTCAATAGTCAGGCTAGTATATTAAAAGAAGAATATGGCGTTAAACCTATTAGGATAGATATATGAACTTAATACTTAAAAGAACGGATTTTATAGATACAGGCATATTTGGTTTATTGACTGATACCGACGGCAATCAAGTAGCTGTTACTTTAGAACATGCATTTGATTCGGGCAACGGCGACGGCACATACGCCCCTAAGATACCAAATGGGGTTTATACGTGCCAGCGCAGCCAGCATAGATTAGAAGGCATGGACCATGATTTTACTACGTTTCAAATAATGAATGTCCCTAACCATACAAATATACTGTTTCACTGGGGTAACTATAACCAAGACTCAGACGGCTGCGTACTTTTAGGCAACGAGCGTAACGGCGATATGATTATGAATAGCAAGGTTACATTCCAAAAATTTATGGACTTGCAAAACGGTTTAGACACATTTACACTAACTGTAACTTAAGGAGACGCATGAAAGTATTAGATAGAGTTTTAGAAGTAGGCCTTTACGCAGCAGTAATTGCTTTACTTGGAATAGTTATATATGCAGGCTATAGATTTACACATAAGCCTTTAATCGCGATCACAAATCCTAGCGATAGTAATAAATTAAGCCCTGTAGTACGCCTTACTACTCCAGACGGCAGGACTTTCTGTACGGGCACTGTAGTAAACCCTAATACTATAGTAACGGCAGCGCATTGCGTAGTCCAAGAACTTGCACCAGGTACAGGCTTTATGATTGTAGCCCAAGGAATCAATATACGTGCAGTAGACGGTAAAGACCTTGGTATTAGTACCGTAACCGTATTTGCGTCTCCTCAAATGGATACTGCTATATTAGAAGGCGATTTTAGGTTATTTGAGCCTAGAGCAATGATTACAGACGTTACTAAGCTTACTGAAATTGTATCTAAAGGCGCTGTATTTACTAGTTGCGGGTACCCGCTTAGCGGCCCGCTTTATTGCAGTAAAACTAAATACATAGGTCGGATTAACTTTATGTGGTTAGTCTCGGGCGTATTGTTACCAGGTATGAGCGGCGGCCCTACGATGTTAGAAGACGGGACTGTAGTCGCGATTAACGACGCCGTTACTGGCGAATTTAGTGTTGTAGTACCGACTTATAATTTACCTATTAGGTAGGATTTGAAGGCGGAGTCTTAGGATTGAGCTCCGCGATTTTGCTTGCGACTTTGCCTGTAAATGCAGCCCATACAAATATACTTACGTCTGCATCGTGACCAGTAAGAGCTAAGTACCCGCCAATAAGAAGGCTTAATAACGACATAACGCGGGCCATGCTTACGTCGCCGTTTTCTGAGAATAAACTTTTAAGCCAATGTTTCATTAATATAATTTCATTAAATAATGCATAATACCATGTGCGCCGCCGCCAGTAGCAGCTAACCCACCAAGTATTTTAAGGATTGTATTTATAATAGCTACATGTTTTTCTACAGGGGCAAGCTTTGCTTCTAGCAGATTGCTACGCTTTATGTGTTCGTCTAACAATACGGATTGCTTGGCTAAAGTAACATCTATATTAGCCATGTGGTCTGTAATCTTATCTAATTTATTTTCAATGCGGTCAAATCTATTGTCGTCCATAAGTCACTATAAAGATGGTTGCCGCGTAATAATCATATCTAATTTAACTGTATTTAACTGCTGGTCGTCTACTTGGCTAGATGTAAGCGTAAAGCTAATAACATCGCCTACCTGGCAGTTAGCAAGGCCTTCTATAATACGACTAGACTGGCCAGTAGTATTGGGCTGAGGAAGAGGAACTTCTGTAGCAGTAGCAATCGTAGCAGATACGCTACCAGACTGAGATATAGTAACCGTAAGACCTGAAGTCTGTAGATCTGATACTATAGCACTGCATTTATGAATGCCTGCCGTTTGTACCGCATATTGATAGGTATTTAGCCCTACCATTGTTTTTTGTGTATCGAAGTTTGGGATATTAATTGTAGCCATATATTTCCTATACGTTTATTGTGAACATGTTAACTATTACTGAACCTGTGCCAGAAGAAGGCGTGAATACGACTCTTAAAGCCCTAGCGCATACTGTTGAAAGAATTATACTTGCTGCTTGAACGTTAGCAGTTACGGTCACCGTAGCGCCTGAAATATCGCTCCAATGCATGTACGTACTAGGGTTAAATGTACCGCTTGCCTGTATATCGTTACTCATCTGGACTTTATAAATTCCTGCTGCAGTAGTGCTGGCCGTGCTGAACTGAAACGATGCTTGATAGATTTGGCTAGCATCTATAGCAGATCCGTTAATAGGCGTCGTGCCTGAAATCGTACCTGAAAGAACTGTATTATTACTATTTTTCATTATGGTAACCAACCTGTTACTGGATATCGACCCTGAATCGAAAAATCTATTTCATTACCAAACGGTCCAATAGCCCCCCACATACCCGTGGCTTGAACATATAAAGACATGGCTATTGAATTTGCCGACATTAAATACCCTACTTGAACGGTAGAATTTGTCACATCGGACCAAATTCCTTGTCCAAACATTGTTTTTTTAGTAGGTATTCCAGTTCCAGGGTTTGTTTGAGCATTAGTTAAATTAGGAGCTAAATTTGTCGGGTAAAAAATTCTGTAGTCGCCAGATCCTGCCGTGCCGCCGGATGCTGCCCATTGAGCGTCATAACGAAAATTTAAATACTGGCCAGTTCTCCACCAAATAAAATTATCAAAAGTTGTAGTGCCTTTAACTGGCGCTGATGTTGCAACTGCACTGAAGGTTAACGTTGCCGGACCAGTGCCAGACGTTCTTGTCAACGTACCGCTGGCGGCAGGAGCTCCCGTACCAGAAGTAGGCATAGACGTTACCGTGCCTGACGAAGTCACTACAAAACTTTGCGAGTTATTTGTGTACACGTCACCCGCGACTACTGTAGCTGAAGTGATAGTAAAAGTATAAGCGCTTGTAGATGATATAAAAAGTGCCGTAGATACGGCTTCAGAAGTCGTAGCGACGTGTTCTGAAACGACCCAGTTAGCCCCGTTAGACGTGAATATAAAGATTTCAGAGTTAGTATAGAGAGCTATCGCACCAGAAGCATTGGCAACACCGTTATAAGTAATAGTTTGGCTAGACGTAGTGTTTATAGTATAGACTTGCGTAAGCGATGTACCGTTATGATACACACCAATACTTTGACCGCTAACGCCTACTGCTGTAGGAAGGGTTATAGTAAAACTCGCGCTTGAAGCTGTTACAAAATCATTTGCAGCAGCACTGTACGCAGTAGTCTGTGCAGTCATGTTATATTGCGCAGCACTACCAGCAGCAGATATGCTTATATTACCGCTAGCATCTGTTTTAACGTACCCTGCGGTTACTGTAGGTACGAACAAACCTAAACCGCCAGAGCCGCCTTGGATGATTGCTGAAGGTGATTGATTTAACGCCATTACGGTACCTGTCCTATTATTCGAGACCCGTTTGCTAGTATTTCTTCTACTCTATAAGAGTTATTATTCGCCGACATTAAAGCCGATATTTTAGCAAGTGCGTCGGCATCGTTTATAGCAGTAGTTGCTTGGATTAGAGAGCCCGAACCATCTGTATTTATTAAATAAATATTAATATTCATTATGCCTGCTTTGCTGTAAACGGTACTGATGCTGTAGCTGAGATTACGTTAACTGCTTCTGTAGACACAAAAGACGACTCTTGTACAAAAGACGCCCCTGGGGTTAATTGTATAGATCCAGCACCTACTGTAGCGGCAGAAGTAAAGTTTATATAAATATTTGCCGTACCTACGTTTTGAATAAATAAATACTTTCTATTCTGTAGTGCAGTAAGTGCGGTAGTCGAAGTGCTAGGAGTTGCAGAAGTAGTAGTCGACGAATCTGTTAAAATACCGCCGGCTGCTTGTTGAATAGACGAAGTACTTGCTTGAGCACGAATTATTTGACGAGTAACTGACGTAATAGTATTTAAAGTCTGTACATAACGAAGCGTAGACCCAGTCATATTTAACGTAGGTGATACTAATACGCCGTTTGCCGTAACGACACTTGCCGAAACAGTAACTGCAGGAAACGTATAAACCGTATACCAATTCGTTTGGTCGATAGATTCTTGGATTTGTACAACAAACGAGCCCGTACCCGCTGCAGCCGTTGTATCTAAGCTTACTGTATAACTAGAACCAAATGTCGGAGTAATCGCCGCCGAAGTTGTAGTTGTGGTAATCGCTGCAGATGCAACGTCTGTTACTGTAGCAGGAGCAGCGCCTTGGCCTTTTGTTACAGTACCTACAGTCGTAATAGTACCTGCAGTAATGCTTGATACCGTAGATACTGTAGATACTGTAGATACTGTCGTAATAGTACCAGACTCTACTACTACGCCGATATCGTTACCAAAAGCCGTTAAAAGGATGTTTTGGCCTAAAGTACCGATAACACCTTGAATTGTAGCTACAGTACCAGTAGTCGTACATTGTACACGGACCCATTTAAAGCCTTGAGTCGCAATCCTATAAGAAAGAGCTGCAGATAACGTACCTACAGAAGCTGCTTGAGTGCTTGCAGAAGTAGCTGGTAATGCCGTCCAAGTAGTCAAAGTAGGATCGTTAGTACCTTGAGCCGTGTATACTGTAGTAGTAATAGCCGAGATTTGAACGGCTATTTCAGAAAAAGAAGATGCATCAAACGGACCTACAAGTGTTTGGCCAGAAGTAACCGTATAAGTCCAAGGAAATACTACGCGGCTATATGCTTGCGATTGAGATTGTACAAAAAAGTAAGCAGTCCCAGACGTATAAGACGTCATGTTGGCGCGAATTAATATATACCCTGTCGTACTACCTGTAGCTGCTGGAGCATCTGTAAACCATAATCCGTTTGCGGTTGCAGTCGTTACGGCGCCTCCTGCAGTCGGAGTTGATACAGGATATACGTTTAAGCTATTCCAAGTCGATCCGTTATTAATAGAATATTGGAATGTAACTGTGCCTGACCATGCAGTAGTCGCGCCAGGGCCGTTAGTAAGCGTTAAATAGAGATTAGAGCTAGGGTCTACTGTGTATTGAACTGTAGCGTTAGCTGCAGCCATTGATATAGTAGTAGGAGTGCCGTATACAGCAAGAGATGCAGTGCCAACTTCAAATCCGCCCTGATCAGATGCGATTACGACTGGCAAGCTGCTTGCTGAGGCTGCAGAACCTTGTGTAATGCCTACTAAATTACCTGATCCGTTTATAACGCCGATCTCAGTAGCGCTAGTAGGCGCTGTAGTGCCTGTAGTACCGACTGACGGATTAGAAGCTGTTATTGTACCAGATACAGGTACTGGGGTGCCTGAAGCATTACCTTGAATAGTTACTAAACCTGTAGAAGCGCCAGAGCCTGCAGCCGTAGAGCCGATTACTGTAGCGTTGAGGGCAGATGCAGTACTTTGAGTAGCCGCAAATGAAGTATTTGTAATAGAGCCGATTGCATTAGAGCCTGTAGGAATAGGACTGTTAGGGCTTAAAGCGACTACTAACGAAGGATCTGTAGCAGCGGCTGCTGTACTAGCTGCTTTTACTGCTGCGGTATTTGTGCCGTCGTTGATTTTAGTAGTTTGAGAACCTAAAGTAGTCTGGTTAGCCGCCGTAGCCGCGCCTGTCGGAAGAGGCAGTGTACTTGCGCTTATAGGCTGAGTAACAGCAGATCCGTCTACTTTAAGTGCGTTTGAGGCCGTAACAGTTGCAGTATTACCGCCTTGGGTAATTTGTGTAGTTTGGTTGCCGTTAGTCTGGTTAGCTGCAGTCGCAACGCCTGAAATAGTAGCTGTCACGGTACCAGATATCGGTATAGCAACGCCAGACGCAGAGCCTTGGATTGTAATAGCAGTAGAAGCAGAAGAGCCTGGGGCTGATTGTACGTTTGTTAAATGAGAGTCTAAAGCCGCGCCTGTAGTGTTGGTAGCGATAGTAGCTAGACTTGTATTACCGGTAGTCTGTAATGCGCTAGTAGCTGCGCCTGTAGGCAAGACAGAAGAAATTACGTTTGTATTTACGTTACCTGAAGCGTCTACAGAAATAGGCGTTAAATTACCAGCATTTACGCCTGCAATTTCTGTGCTAGACGTGGGGGCTGTAGCGCCGTTAGTACCAACACTTGGGTTAGATGCACTAATAGTGCCAGATATAGGTAAAGGATTTGAAGCCGATACGCCTACAAGGTTACCGGCTACGATTATACCCATTTCAGTCGCTGAAGTAGGTGCTGTAGTGCCTGTAGTGCCTACGCTTGGGTTAGAAGCAGTAATAGACCCTGAAATAGGAAGCGGGTTAGTAGAAGAAACGCCTTGTAGTTTACCTGTATTGTCTATAATACCGATTTCGGTACTAGACGTAGGGGCTGTAGTGTTATTAGTACCTACTGAAGCGTTTGAACTAGAACCGCCTGCTGAGGCGGGGTATTGCATGTAAAAGCTCATTATTGCACCTTTCCTGTAACTATTGCATTCATGGTGCCTGTACCAGAGACTGGGGTATAAACTAGTCTAATTGCGTAGCCCCCTAAAGTATCAATATCTGCAAAACCGTTGCCTGTATTGCCTGAAACAGTGCCTGTTGCACTCATTGGAAGCGTATTCCATGTACCGGCGTTTAAAACTGTGCCGGCTGCGTTGATAGAATAGTCGTTGGATACTTGGACTGTAACAGTTCCTGAAGGACTAGAGCCTGACCACGTAATACTATATGAAATCATTGAAGTATTTGGTATTAAAGTAACTGCTGATGTTATGCTAGAGGCCATATTCCCGTTAGTTATTACTGGGTAGGGGCCTAAGAGTGGGCGTGATGCCATGTATCCTTCCTTTTGAGATTAAGGGCTTTTGACCCTAGTACTATAGACGTGTAGTCAGGATTCACGAGACGACCTATCGCCTTCTGCTGCTTGGCTTGTAGTCTTATAAGCATTAGCGCCTTTTTTAAGCGACTTTGCTGCCTCGTTACTGGGTTTCTTTTGTTTGCCCTGGGGCTGAGGTTGCTGGGCCGGCTGCATTGTGCCTTGGGCCGCCTGGATCGAATTAGGCGTCATTGTAGAGTCTAATGGCTGTCCTAGGAATAAGCTTAGACTCATGCGTTGCTTATACGGTATGTGATCGCCGTTTTCGCCATGAATAGAAGTCATTTCATTTGATAGCTGTTGTGAGATTTGCTTATAAAGACCAGGGTACATGCCTTGAAGGTCGTGCATATCGTTTACTTGGAGCGTACCGTTTTTTATTTTATTTAATACTAACATTGGATTAAGAGCAATATCTTGCGCGTTTTTATATCTGGTAATATCGGCTTGAGATGGCGGTATTGATTTGTCTAACGGGCCTTGCATTTGAGGCTTTGGTTTAAGGCCTTGAAGGTATTGCATCGCACGAGTACTTGCTTGAGTAACAGATTGCTGATGAGGCGGTAAATAATGCCCTAAATCACCTGATTGGCTTTGGGCAAACTGTTGAGGGCTTTTTTCTGCCTTAGCCATTGCTTTGTCTAGCTTGTCTCTGTCGGCTTGGGCCGGCATGTTGTGCGCAGCAATTACCATCGCACCTGGTTTAAGAGTGTTTTTAACGGCCCTAGACAGCATGTTTTGGCCTTTATAAGTCTGATCTATAAAATCTATTGCTGCTTTAAGCCCTGGGGCCGATATAGGCTCGCTAGATGCTGCAAATCTAAGCATTGCAAGTTTTGCGGCTTCTGGCGCTTCTTTACCTAATCTCGTAGCTAGTTCGCCTAACAATAGACTAGAGCCTATACCGTGGCCTGACATCATGCCTATCGCACCCATTGCAGACGTGCCTAAATGCTTTACCATGTTCCAAATACCTGCGGGCGTGCCAGAGTCTTTAGGGTTAGTCATTTGTTCTAATACTCTCGCGCCGGCTTCTGCTCTTTGTATAAATTCGGGCGGCAAGATAGTATTAAGGTAAGTATCTTTACCGGCCTTGGTTTTTTCGATTATTTTGTTTAATTTATTTACATCTATAGGCATATCGTCTTTAGCTGCATTTATAGCAGGCTTTAAAAGAGATCTGCGTTCGTTTTTAATTACTTCGTTGAAAGCCTCTGGAAAATTTTTCTGTAAAAACTCAGCGCCCTCGGTATTATTTTTAATACCAAACTTCTTAAATACTTGTTCTGGCGTCATATTTTGGTCTAGTTGACGCATAAAGTCCCTAGAATTATTAGAACGAATATTAAAGTGGTCTGAAAGCTGTTCTCTAATACCTTCTGCTTCAGCGTATTTTTGATTAAGGGCTTTACGCTCTGCAATCCAAGCAGCAGCTTCTTTAGAGGCATTTGGTATGCCTTCAGACTCCGCAGCAGAATTCATGATTATTTTGTCTTTAAAATCACGAATCATATCGCGTACTTGTTTATATGCAAGGCCAGATTCATTATCGCCTGCACGAAATGCTTTTGTAGCATCGTTTCTAAGCTCTGTATCGTACTTATCGTAATCGGCAAGGCTGCCAAAATCTAATTGGCGTTCGCCTGCTTTATAGAATATATCTGAATGAGGCGAATTAGGTGCATAACTAGTAACCCCTTTTTCGCGCAATTGATCCATAAGCTTTAATTTATCGTTGTCGCTTGTAGATAACGTAGAAGCCTCTGCTTTACGCTTATCCATTGCTTCCCATAAAGGCTCAAACGTTTCTTTAATTTGACCGTTTATAGCGTCTTTAACGCTTTTACCGCCGTCGGCTTCGTCGTACGCCCTCATGTCTTCTATGCTAGATCCTAACGGCTCTACTACAGAGTTTGCGACGTTTTCTTTAAGGGCTTGTCGTTCAGCTAAATATTTAGGGTTTTCAGACCTTATAAGATTTTTAGACCACTCGTTTGCTGTAGGGCTTTCAGAAAGGTCTGCTGCCTGTAATGGAGTAGTAGTATCGTGTATGCCTAAGGTCTTAAGATCGTTTATAATCTCGTCTGGCGGTTTGATTATACTTTCGCCATTCCATCGCTTAGCAACAGTATTTAATAGCTGTTCTACTTTAGGGCCGGCGGTCGCCTTCCATAACGGCGATACTACGCCTGTAACGGCTGCGCCTGTCGCACCGCCTAATACCGCTCCTAACCCTGTATTTATAATAGCAGATTCGGCACTAGTATCAGGATCGTTTAAAAGCATTTTACCGACTTCGTCTGAGCCGGTAAGTACTGCCATCTCGGCTGCTTGCTGTACTGCACTAGAACCTATTTTATGAGTAAGGCTTGCGCCTTCTGCTGCTTCTGATAATCCTGCAATTCCTTTTGCGCCTTCGCCTATTTCAGACAGAAGACTTGCAGCACCTGTATCAGTAGCGATACCGCCTACTAGGCCGGCTGCTTCGCCTAAACCAGACGATATAGGATTAGTTTTTTGTCTTGCAAGGATCGACTGAGGCGATACGCCTAGACCCTGCTCTATTACATTAGACACTGGTGCAGATAGCAACCCGCGCCCAGCACCTTCTAATGCTGTAATCGCCTGCTGGCCTGTACTTCCGTATCGCTCTTCGTCTGATTGAAATTCATTTTCAGGAATAAAATCAGGCGTTGAGCCTGGGGTTTTAATTCCTTGATCGGTCTGAGATGTAGGTTGAGCCTGAGGCATTTGTGCGTCAGGAATAAAATCAGGCGTTTCTGCCATAAGTTATTTTACCTTTTGCCAGCCGCCGTTTACTTTACGGTATTGGGCTCCGTTATATGTTTTTACTTCGGGCTCAGATTGTTCTGCAGGTTTTTGTGTAGGTAGACCATAATTGCTTTTAAGCGTGTTTAGCTGCATTTGGTTAGACTCTAAAATTGTTTTAATTTTAGGCTGAGAGCTAAGAGTTTTTAAAGCGCCTGCAGGGTTATCATCTACAAATTTTTCTAACAATGGTTTTTCAGACTCGCGAAACACGGTGCCTAACAAACCTTCTCTAATAGCCTGTTGTAATATCTGGGCTTTTTGAACACCTATATTATATTCAGCAGACCCAGGTACTAGATTAGTGTGAGTCTTAGAGTAGTTTAGCACGTCTTTACCGATACTGTCTAGCTTTTGATGCGCGACTAACTCAGATCTTACTGCTTCAGGCACTGGTATTTTTGATATACCTACGCCAGGTACTAATAACTGTTGGTATTCTGCGGCTTGTTTAGGGTCGACTGCACGCATGTAATTAAGCATATGCTCAAAGCCTGCGGTATTAGATGGATCGCCGTTATTGCCGTCGGTATAGCTCATAAGGGCTTTGCGCATCGTAAGACCCATTGCAAGCGGCGCCATTTGCTGCTGTAACTGGCTTTTAGCGTTTAGAGCGGCTGCTTTTGCAAGCGGAGTAGCGGCCTTAGCGGCTGCCTGATCTAATTGGTTTGCTACTATATCTGACTGCATAAGGCGCGTCATATCTGTAGCGTCTCGCATATTACCGAATTGGCGAAGGTTTGCTTCTAATAGCGTCTTTTTAGCGCCAAGATTTTGGACTTGAGCGTTAATATTCTGATCCATTTGGTATTTAAGAAAATCTATTGCAGCGTTTGGTTTGCTGCTAGGATTAAACCCTGCAAGTATCATACCAAGGCCTGCTGCGATTTTACTGTGGCTGCCGTTGCCGTTAGCATCGCCTATCCAATATTTATTAGGATCAATATAACCGTTTTGGATATCTGCAATGTGGTCTAATCGTTCTTTATTAAGAGCGTCGTAATTAGTCTGATACCTGTTCATGGCATCAGTTTTAACGCGTTCCGCATCTTGTAAAACTTGAGATCTATCTTGACCTAGTTGACCTAACGCTGTTGCTTGTTGATTAATACCCGCCATACCTGAATTATAGGCGCCGCTGAGCATGTCTTCATAAGAAGGCATTCCAGGCTTTGCAGGAGGGTTACCAGCAGGCGGTTGTACTGCCCCCGGCGCAGGCGCGTTAGGATCATTTTGGGTTTGATCTTGAGGCTGTTGAGGCTCGCCAAGGCCTAGGTTTTGCTTTGCTTGGGCAAAAGCATCTTGCTGCTGCTTAGATTGATCTTGCATTACCTGCTGTTGGGCGTGTTCTTTATCTAACTGGACTTCGGCCTGTTGTTCTGCAGGTAGATTTATATCTGATGGTGTTTTGCCTGATTGAAAATCAAACTTCTGATTTTGCATTTTTTGATACATATCAGGAGTAGGGGCTTTACCAAGACTTGCGACATGCTGTCTATCTACACTATCGTTATAAAGATGTTGAAAGTGTTCTCGTTCTGGGTTTACTTGAGAAGGCTTTGGAGTCATGTCCATAGCCTGTTGCATCATGCTATCTTCTGGTGCAGGATTAGCCGAATTAGGGTCTAGATTGGTCGGGGCATCGTCACTTTTAGATACAAGATCGTCTGAGGACGCGTATTTTTTACGGATAACGCCGCCGCATGCCTGGCAAGTCTCAGAGCCTGGGTGACCAGGGACTACGCCGCCGTCGGCTTCTCGGATTATTACTTTACCCCAACCTGAGTCTATACGAGATGTAGGATTGCCGGCAGTACCGCCTTGTTCTGGAGTTTCTTCTTGCGTAGCTTCGCCGCCTTGGGCCATTTGCGGCTGTTTTGGTTGCCATTCAGGCAATTCGCCTGTCTGTTCAAAATGCTGAGCAGCGGCTTTTTGTTCTGGAGTTCTAACATCTCTAGAAGTATCTACTGGGACTTGGTTTTGTGGGGTAGGTTGGATTGCATTCTGGCCTTCAACGCCCATTGCAGTATTTGCTTTAGAGCCCCAGTTGTTTAGTATAGATTCTACATCACCGCCGTCTGCCATCATAGCGCCTTTATGGGCTGCTTGATCTGATTCCGCAGGCGTTGCTGCTTGTTTAGCTATTGCCGATAAAGCTGAAAGGGCTTTTTGGTTTTCTGGGCTTAACGCACTATGTGCAAGGCGTATAGAATGCCCGTCTTTATGCTGTAAAGTCGTGTACTTGTCGTCCGAATGGACGTGCTTCATTTTACTGAAGTCTAGCTTTACGTTAGCCATTAAAAATCACCTGCATAAGCAAATTGATTAGTAGTTTTGCGCCTTAATTGCCAAGCTAATGTTGATTTTATAATATTGTGCGCGTAAGCTGCTTCTCGGATACTTTCGTATAAAATACCAGTTTCAAGATTTATAACTTTTTTACCTTTAAATTCGGTCGCAATGCTAATTCTCTGACCTTTTTTCCAAGTAGCAGAATGTACTAATTTCTTGCCTTTCTTAGAAATGCTTATTTTTCTTTTTGTTTCTTCTGTTCTTAAAAATCCGCCTTCTCCGCCAGTAGTAAGATTGTAGCCATTAGGCGCTAAAGTATTATACTCTTTAATGTATTTAATTTCTTTCTTATTTAACTCTTCTGAAGAATTACATTTTTCTAACACAGACCAAATAAAATCGTTTTTACCGTATTTTTTAATCGCAGAGCCAAAAGCATTATTACGCCTATTACAGTCGTCAAAATGGCCTTGCTGACGATTTTTTAATGCCTGTCTAGTTTGGCCTATATAACTTTTTCCCGATGTTTTACTCGTAGCTTTATATATAATCATTATTTTTTTGCTCTGTGTTTACCTGAAATTATATCCGCCACAAATTTATGTGCTTGCCATTGAGGATTTTTGGATTGAAGAATCGCATTAGGTATGATTATATCACCTTCGTTTAATGTTTTAGGTACTACATCATTACGATAGTCATTGCCAGGGTATTTAGGCTTACCAGGTATTTTTTCGCCGTCTAATGGAGACTTTTTACCTTCAGCTACTTTTTTTACGTCGTTTTTGTGTATTCTTATTTCTCCTTTTGAAACTAGCGCAGGTACTTTACCGCCTTCAGCCATTTTCATTTGAGACATTGGTTGCATTTGTTTTAATGGTTGCATTGTAGGCATAGTGCCTAACATGTGACGAGCAGCAAAAGATTGAGGGCCTGATACTGGTGAAGGAGTTTGACCGCCTTGGGCCATTTTTACTTCTCCGCCGTCTGCAAAACCGCGTTGGGCTTGTATTGCAGGAGAATTATAATCAGTAGGGCTACTAAACATATTACTAATACCGCTAGCAATAGCACCGCCAGGTATCATTTGTGCAGCAGAGCCTAAAGCTCCTGTAATACTACCTAGTAAATTCTGTTGGCCTTGGGCTGCTGTATTGGCTATACTTGCGTTTGCGCTATTAGCGTTTTGCTGAAGGCCATATAGATTGCCTTGGTTTTGAAGGCCGAATTGATTAAGATTAGTAAGCCCAGTCTGCTGCTGATTTACTTGTGTATTTGCAAGGTTAGCCATGTTGGCTTGCTGGCCTTGAAGGGCTTGCATAGCTGCAAGCTGTTGTTGGGCTTGCATCGTAGCGCCTTGGCCTGCTGCTTGCTGCTGGGTATTAGCGCCTTGCATTGCGGCTTGACGTGCTTCTAACCCTACGTTAGCGCCTGCGCCTCTCTGGCCTGCCATTAAAGCAGACTGTGCTGCAATGTTTTGGCCTGTTGCTTGATTAAGTGCGGCTTGCGCAGGATTAGGGCCTGTACCGTTAGCTACGCCTTGGAGTTGATTTGCAAGTGCTTGCTGTTGACCAAATACTGAAGATTGATTACCGAGGCCGTTTTGGCCTTGTAGTGCGTTTACGAATGATTGCTGTTGGGTTATATCGTTATTTACTGTGTTATTTGCTTGCGATAACTGTGCAGACGAAGGGCCTACGGCCTGATAACTCATGCCTTTACCGCCGCCTAAAAGACCTGAAACAAAGCTCATAACACTCCTATAGCTTTAAAGATAGAATCGAATGATTTATCTTAGTGAAACCAGTAGCTTCGGCCCTTACCGTAATCGCCAAGTCAGTAGTAAAAGCTATAATGCCTTCTAATTTCAGTGCTTTAGCCTCATTTATAAGGGCGTCGACTACTAAATTAATTGCTTCGTGCCTGATTACACTACCAAATACCGGATTACTACAAAGGCCGTCTAACTGTGCAATTACGTCACATTCTACGCGACGAAGAAAACCTGCTGCGACTGGGTGCTCGCCTAACATAGCGATATAACCTATTTTTGGAATAGTTTTATTAGTAATCTGGCGAAAGCCGGGGTATTCTTGCGCTTCTAGCATTTCGTATAAAAGTACTAGATCTGTTGGTTTAAATACTCTTAGCTTAATTTGAGCCAAAACTTCTGCCAGCTCGTTGTGTACGGAATCCACGTTTAGTACCTACTACAAGATTAAGGCCAGAAAGAGATAGTCCTTGGCCTGGGTTTACGCCGTATGATGCATCGTATACTTCTTGAAACGTAATCTGAAAACTTTCGCATTTTTGGTTTGCGGGGAAGAAACGAGCTTCAAATACGTTTGTATCTGTATTACCGCCCCACGGACCGCCAGAACCCCACTGTGCTTCTCCGCCCCAGTTAGGCGCGTAATTATCAGGAGTTATAGTAATATTCTGTACAGATCCTGGGTTATAGTTATATGCGATATTAACGTCTAGCGTAAAAGGCGTGTAATAAGTACCTAACAAATACCCAAAGTAAAAACGCTCAAATCCTTGTAATCCTGCGATATTTATCCAGGCAGTTGTAACTTTCATAAGTACAGGCGTAGAGCCATCTACAAATACGTTTGGCGTTTCTTGAAATACCTGGCCATAAGAATTTAAATAAGTCTGATAGCCTTGGTATAACGTACCAGATACAGCCGCTACGTTGCTATGCGTACCCCATTGGCTGACGAAGTAGTCGTACATAAGGGTTATATTGTTATTAAGTATAAATCGGACTTGGTTGGTACCTGGTATTGCTTGCGCCGATACTACTGGAATAGAGTTATACGCTTCTACTGGAGAACCTATGTAATTAGTAGAAAGGTCTCTGCCTAATAACCATATGCCTTTATCAGATTGAAACATAAGGCCATGAGGCATAAGTACGATACTATTAGGGTTTGTACACCCTACGCTACTAGTAATGAATATAGGGTCAGAGTATTGGCTATTCGCCCCGGTATTATCAGGGCCTATACCGTTAATGTAATATATCGCGTCTTTTTTAAAGACTATTAGCTTATCATCCATCGGGTAAAGTGCTGTTATAACGCCAGTAGATCCTTGTGCGCCCGATGTGGGGGCGACATAAATAGTAAGTAAATCTGACATTTCTACAGGAGTTGCTTCGATTACTTGTTTTGAATACCAAAGAAGGTTTTGGTCTTCTGCATCTACAAGCCAAAGCCTGTTATTAAACAAGGTGCTTGCAGTAGATGCAGGCGCGGCTATATCTTCTACGACTCCGCCTGTAGTATACAGTATTGCGTTACCTACTATTGCCGAGTCTGCAAACGTATCAGTAATAGTAACGTAATCTACGGTCGTATCGTTTAATATAGGGCTTGTAATACTAGTAAATTGGTAATAAATCTGCTGGCTTAGACTCCAGCGATAGCCTACAATCCGTACAGGGTTAGGCGGTAGTTTAGATGTTAGTCGTAACGTCGGTACGTAAATCGTATTAGTACTTGTAGTACCTGTAGTTACTTGAGATATAGGAATACTTGGTGCGGATCTATGAAGGTTACCTGCAGCATCGGTCCATTCGTACGTAAACTGGTAATAATAGGTACCGGCAGTAATACTACCGCCCGAGGCCGAAGTAGAGATAGTCTGAGCTTCTGGCCATACGTGAAAGCCATGTTCTACTGGCTTTACGCCGTCATATTCCCATAGTTGTCCACCTGTAAGATGTAATGCGCCTGCAATTTCGCTAGTATATTGCTGGTTATCGTTTATAGTAAACGTAGCAAGGTTAATCCCTGTTTGGCTATATATTGCAGCAGACGGGAGTCCTGAGTTTGTTACTTTATTTACAGACGTTAAAAAGTCTTTATAAAGATAAGGTACGTTAAAAGTATTGTTATAAAATGATACTGACGGTAAGATTTGGGTCGATTCGTACCCGCCGCCGTTAGAGTAGGCTAGGCGCATATATATCTGGCCTGTACTGTCTATTAAAAAGTACGTAGGCTGCATAGATACAATTTCGCCGTCTGCAGACGTTGCCTGGTACCCATACGCTACTAACATGTAAATCGTACTGTTATTTACAAACGGCTTAGATGCAAGGCCTACAGACCTTAATATTATTGCCGTAGACCCTGGCGTACCTGCGCCTGTAGTAGCAGGGGGCGTAATACTAGTACTTGAAATGTAATTTTGGTTAGTATTAGATAATTGCGTTACTTGATTGGTAGTTTCAAAGTAAATATTTAATACCCCGTTTTGGAATATACTGGATAAAGTTGCGATGTTGCTGGCAGATATTACTGTAGTGGCCGTCATTATAGGCCCTAAGTTAAAAGAATAACTAACTGATTGTCCTGTACTTCCGCCGTAATAAGTCACATAAACTCTAGAAGAAGCCGAGTCTGCTGTTACTGATACTAAACTAGAAGCCGATGATGTAGTAATGTTCTGCGCAGACGCTACTATAAGAGAATTGTTCAAAAACGAGACTTTAACCGAACTAGAAGAAGCCGACCAAGCCAAATATAGCGTATTATTTACCACGTATCCGTCATAACCGTCTGTAATAGCCGATACCGACGAACTTATATTAGCGGCTGATTTAGGATAGTTTATATTCATTATAGGAATAGCTACGTATCTGAGAGTAGGCGTAGAAATTATAGTCGCCATATACGTTACTATAAAATAATTACCTAATACAAACGTCCTAGGGTTTATAGAGGTAGATTCTAAAGCAACTGCAGGAATTATTTGCTTGCCTGACACGCTGTCTGATATCTGGTAATAGGCAATTCCTGAGTCTTCATATGAAGTACATAAAAGTCCATTAGACGCGATTGCGGCGTCTGGGCTTGATTGAGCAGTACTTTTACGAACTATCGGGTTGACTGATAACTGGACTGGCTGTATAAGGCCTTTATTGAGCCACTGGTTATTATCTGCGTTGTAGGCATATAGGTTACTACCTGTAGCTACAAGGCCGCCGCCATAAGTGTTTAAATTAGTCTGGAGGGTATTTGGTAGATTAGTAAGGTTTTGAAACCCATTACGCTTAGTAAGCCTGCCAGTAGTAGTAAATACCGAGTTTTGAAGTAGCGTAAAGCTATCCATAGGTATTTGATATGGATCAGTCTTTGTCTCCATACCTTTAACAAAGTTAATAGATACTGGTTGCTTGTTAAGAGCCATTAAGAATGTCCGAGCCAGTAAATAGTTACTTTACCTGAGCCGCCGTCTCCGCCTTTGCCGGTAGCGATAGTTAAAACGCTATCTCTAGCTCCGCCGGAACCTCCGCCGCCAGCACCGCTATTTGCGGCAGCATCACTGCCGGCGCTAGAAGGAGTACCATTAGTGCCGTTTGAACCATTACCCCCTGCAGCAAAACCTGAACCGCCGCCTCCGCCTCCGCCAGCGCCGCCGCGACTAGAGTCGGGACCTACGCCGCCTGTACCTGCAGTAGAAACTGAATTGTAATAATTAGTAGGGCCGCCGCTAGTTCCTGCACTACCATTAGAGCCGCCAGACCCATTTCCGCCGGCGCCGCCAGATCCGCCCAACGAAGTAGAGCCTATGGCATGGTAAACTTCTGTTCCTGAATTAGTAACCATAGAGTTTACGATACCGCCGGCGCCTGGGCTTGTTGCCCCGCCAAATACGATATTAACTCCTGTACCTGTAATAGTAGTATTGCCGCCCGATGAACCTGCATTACCATTTTGGCTTGTAGTTGAAGCCACTGCTGCTCCGCCAGCACCTCCAGCACCTATAGTTACAGTTAATACCTCTGCAGGAGTAACGGGGACGTATAAAAGAGACGGTACAGAGCCAGAACCTCCGGCACCGCCAGTAGTCCCGTTACCTGTAGTAGTAGCAGCCGCGCCTGAACCGCCGCCTGCACCGCCGCCACAACCAAGTACTAAAAGAGAATTAACGTTCGAGGGTACAGTAAAAGTCCCGGATGCATTAAACACGGAAGAATTCCACTGTAATACGGAAGTAGCAAGCTGTGTTAAACCTACAGTATTATTAATTATTTTTGAAGCGTCTAAAGTATTAGCCGTTACTTTGGCTCCGGTAATTGTATTATCAGCAATATTAGTATTAGTTAAATACTGCTGCGTAGTCATATTACCTGAAGAATCTATAAACTGTATGCTGTTAGTTGCAGGTAATGCCGGTAAATTAATAGTATAAGCACTAGATATTGCTGAGGGCGGGCTAAGCGTAACACCGTTTGTGGTAGCGGCTACGTTAGGACGAAGCGTTATAGAGCCTATATCAAAGTTTGCAGGAGTAGTGGGCAAGCTAGACTGGTCTTGAGTCCATATAAAAGTACCGCTGCTGTATGTTTCTCCTGGAATACTAGATGCAACTACGTTGAGGCTGCCAGACTTGGTTACTTGGATTTGAGTTCCGTTACCGTCTGTAAAATAAAGGTCGCCTGAGCCAGTACCAGAGCCTACAGCAACCGAAAGGCTGCCTGCAACGCTAGATACGCTAGACGAACTAGTAAAGTAAAAATCTAAAGCCGATACGTTTTCAAGGATGTTTTGGTTTATGTTTAACGTAGCGTTTATATTAAGGCCGGCAGGCGTTATCTTGACGCCTCTGCCTGGGCTGTGGTCGTGCTGGTCTATAAGACTTAGGCTAGAATTTACGTCAAATGCATAAGTCGGACCGCTTTCAGTACCCACACCTGGTATTATGAGATTCATCGCGGGCGATATTGTGTTGCTCATTATACAACCTTTTTAAAAGTAAAGCCGCCTGTAGATTTTCGTCTACCGCTGCAAACTAATGATATTTTATGAGGTTTAAGTTTTAAAACTTTAGCTGCTTCAACCATAGAATTAAATATTTGGTTTAATTCTACACAAATAATTTTACACATAGTTGATGGTTTTTTACCTAATCTTGAGTTCCGCAATTTTAGTTTGGATGCTTCTGTATGAATAGGTCCAAATTTGCCATACCTAGGATTTTTTGGCCCTTTTTTAGAATCAGATGCTTTTTTTAGTGATTCTTCGGACCAAACTCTATTTTTTTGAGCGCCTATTACTCGATTGTAACCGTTAGGGCTAAGAGTATTATAAAATTGAATAAAATAATCTTCTGCGTCATTTAATTGCGTTTCAGAATAGTATTCGCTTTCGATATAAAAACTAAAATTTTCACAACCATATTTAGCTATAGCATGAGAAATTGCAGTTTTTTCTTTGTTACTTTTATGCCGCGACCATCGTTTAAACGGGTTTACAGTTTGGCCTATATATTGTTTGCCATTAAGTTTATTTGTAATTTTATATATATAACCTACAAAATACATTAAAACACCTCTAAAGATATAACGGCTGGACCAGATGCCGTAAGCGTTAAGGTCAAGTCGTTAAGCGGGGCTGTACGATATAGCGTAATAGCCGCGTTTATGTCTGTTACTATCCAGCCCTGCATTTGTCGCCCAAGTTTATGGTTTATTACGTTAGTACCTGTAATAATTGGTATATTTGTTAAAAGACTAGAATTGTTAGTAGGCGACTTAAGTATCGGATTTAATTGGGAAGCCCACTGTTGAGCCATTTGAGTAGGTGTTAAGCGTTGCGGAAGAGTTGCCATTACCAGCCACCTGTTCCGCCGTTGTAGCCTGAACCGAAGCCGCCTGTTCCCCATCCGTTGCCGTTACCACTTCTAGTATCGCTGATTCTATCAGGCTGACCAGCGTCTCTGTTGGCTGCAGTTTCTTCTATACGCTGCTTAAGGAATGCAATCTCTTCTGTAAGTTTTGTAGTATCTGACTCTTCTTTATCTAGCGCGTATTTAGCCGCGCGTACAATTACGTATTCTTGCCAGCCTGATATACCAAAATTAGTAGTATCAGTATCAGCTAATAACTCAGTCATTCTAGGTATATACCAGATGCGGATGCCTTGGCCTGCGCTTGGGGTTGGTATAAATTCTATGTTATTACCAAGTACGCGGTATTGGAGGTTAAAAACTCCGTATATAGTACTTGAAGTATTAGGGTATACGAATCTATTCCTATCGATAAAGTTAAACTTATTTATAGTAACATAAGAGTTATTAGCGTTATTGAGCGCCAAGTCTACGCCCATGATTTTATAAAAGGGCGGCGCTATATACCCAGGCTGTAACGTAATACCGTTATAATAGCTATTAATACCATTAGGTAAAGCGTATTGAAACGTAACGCCGTCGGCTGTAAATTGGAGTGGCGTTGCAAGAAAATAGTCTTCATAAGTAGTAACTAATAAATCGTATAGCTCAAACATTGCTTGACGAACGTAAACTTTCCATTCTGAGTGAGTGACGAATTGACTGTTTACTCGGTCTGCGCGCTGTTGAGCAGCCAATATAAGCTGGCCTAAAGACATTTCGCCAGAGCCTGCAGCTAAAGCTGATAACGAATTTGTGTACGAGCTAGAGCCTAACGTGTTTCCCGCGCTTACTTGATACCAGTATTGGGTGCCCTGCGTTACAGCAGAATCTAAATAAGAGGTAGCTAAAGGAGATCCGCTAACTGTGGCTATAGTTGTAAAAGTAACATTATCTAGGCTTCTTTGAACAGTATAGAAAGTAGCTCCGGGCGATAAGTCCCAAGAAACTAATATTTGTAAATTAGCGGAATCACAAGCAAAATTTTGCGGAATTCCTGGAATGCCCGCCATTATCTAATCCTCAATCTAAATTCTTTGTTAACGTATGTTTTTAATCTATGGCAATTAGCACACAAAGTTTGAAGATTAGATGGATCGTCATTAAAATGATTGCCGTCTATGTGGTCTACGTCTAATTGGCATTTGTGTATAGCCACAAAACCGCAATTATCGCATTTATCTTTTTTAAATCTGCGATAAGTTTCAGTTTCTCTTCGTTCTTTTGTTCTAATTTTAATGCAGTCAATACACTCAAAACGTCTACGAGCGCGATTAGAATCAAACCTATAGAAACAATCTATAGGTTTTTCAATCTTGCATTTTTTACACGTACGAGTAGGCTCCCTCATACTAACTCCTTGATTTTACGGAGTTATTCGCCTGCTACTTGAACAGATGAATTGCTTAAGTACATTACTAGGCTTATTACTGAGCCGTCTGCAGGGTTTGCAAGTGCGCCAGAGTTGTTACGGCATTGCAAAATGATCTGACCGCCGAAGCCTTGGTTTGCGCTTACGTTTGGCGAAAGCGTTGTATTAGGGTCGCCAAGTGTCTCGATAGTCATTACTGAAGAGCCTGCGCTAGCTGCAATCTCTACTGCTGCTGAGCCGCCGATAGTGCCTGATGCTGTAGGCACAAAACTAACGCCGATTGCAGGTGTAATTCCTTTAGGAAGGCCTACTGCTTGCCATTGTGCAAGTGTTGCAGTACCTAGGCTTACGATTGTTACAGGAACGTTAGCTGTAGTAGAAGTAAGCGGCGTGCCAGATACAGGCGATACGATTGAGTTAAAGCCTGAAAAACTTCGGTTAAAGTTGTCTTGGAGTTGTACGATGATAGTGCCGGCGCTAGGATTGGGGTTTAAAGGCTGGACGTTAGGGCTAGACGGGTTAGCGTTGCCTTTACCTGGGGTTGCAGAAGTGTGCATAAACACGTTCTGAACCATTGGGCCTTTAAGGTTACGAATACCTAAGCCGTTACCGTTAGCTGAATCGACTACGAAATTGCAGTCAATCATTACGGGTGTAGTGTGTGGGATGTAGATTCTTCCGCCGTTGGCGAAATTACGATTTGCCATGAGTTACCTCTTTTTGCCACGTTATGAGCGTAGAGGCTAAGGCCGCGCTCTCACCAGGTTGCTGTGGCTAGCTTCCAGGGAAGGAGGTGAGGTAATCTCAAGTCCTAACCTAGACGCTTAGTCAGAGGTAACTAATCTAACTAACTGATATGATTAGATAATATAATTGCTATGCCTATTAACGCTGATAATGCAGATAACGTTAAGTAAAGGACTTGGTCAAATGTAATTCTCATTAGTGGCCCTCCAGGTTAATAAGTGTTTTATCAAATACTATATTTGCAGTCTTCAAGTCTAAAAAGCTAGAATACGTAAAATCCTGCATATCTGCCATGGCATTTTTGTACTTTACTACAAATCTGCCATCTTCGTCTTTCTCAAGGATTAATTCAAAAATCTTGTTTTCTATTGATTTAATTCTTGTCATAGATCACCTGTATTAATCATTTCGTTTATAATAGCCGAGACTTGCTGAGGCCCGTAAGTATTGATTAGATTAGTCAAGTGTTGCGTAATTGCAGTCACGTTATCGCGGTAGAAATGCTTGCTGCGCGTAACATTGCCTTTAGGCTGTGCAAGTTCTCGTCTCTCTGCTAATTTAAGTACTAACTCTGTAAACTGTTTATTATCGTACATATAAACCCCCTATTAGTTAATTAAAATTAAAAAGCCTTTAGGATGCATAGATTTCGCAATGCTTAAGGCTTGGTTATTGTTTTTAGCGTCTACTCGTACTATATAAGTTACTTTTTCGGTTAATACTTCAAATATATACGTTTTCATATTACTCTCCTACTATTTTATAGTTAGGTAGCCATTTAAGTTTTTCTTCTCGATCTGTATTGTCCCAAAGCACAAATGCTTCTATTGTCTCTAATTGGGTTTCTATTACTTTTGATACTCGGCCATATGAGTTATTGACCGTATCATATACTCTATCGCCGTTTTTAAGGTCAAATACTGTCTGTCCTGTCTGTGTTTTCATATCGCCTCCTGTTATAATACTTATCGGAGGGTTTTACCAGGACTTTAGCTTTATTTAAAGTTTTTCTATTATTTTGAGACTTAACTACTAATAATGAGGGTTTAGTGGTATTCTGTAATAAATGGAGGATATATGGATGATGAACGGTATTTACCAGGTCTTTTATTGCGCGCTACGGACCCTCTTAGTCTTTACCCTGGTATTAGGGTATATGATAAAGGAAGCCATCGTACTGGCGAGATTATTAAAATCGAGACTAACGGACGCGGATTACCGGACGTTCTTGTGGTTTTTGATAACTCTGACCGCCCTGTCAATAGCTTAGATTACCCAGGCTTAGTTATAATCGAGGATTAATGGGCATTAAAGTAGGCGATTTAGTAAAAGCTATTGAAGACGTTAATTCTGAAATATTTAAGGATAAAGTTTATCCTGTTTTAGAAATTAATGAGAGGTTTGGTAGAGCTACCTTTATATACGTTTCAGAACAAGAAGGGTTTAAGCGCAAAGGATGGTATTCTTATAGATTTAAAAAATTTAGAGAAATGACTACATTAGAAAAAATAGTGTACGGGATTAACGATGGAGACTAATATAGCTCTTTTTACGTTATTGGCTATAGCGTCTGCCCAAAACCATGGGCAGGCGACCTCTAAGTCTTTAGACGCTTATTTGCGATATACCGGGGTAGATAAGCAAATCGACGTCATTAATAACAATGCTAAGAACATGGTACCTGAAGAGGTTAAGTTTTATTTGGCACCTGGTATATTCATAGGTAAGACTATAATCGACCGTAAAATCGTAATACAATGGACTTTTAAATGAAAGAATTTAAAGTAGGCGATAGAGTATTAGTAGTGGATTGGGACATCGGCGAGCCCTATTGGAACGGCCCCGGTAGAATTGTCTATATTATTAATGATAATATTCTTGTAGTAAATACGGATACAGGTAAACAAGGCGGGTTTGATGCGCAAAACGTGCGTCATTATTCTGAAACAAGATTAGAGAAAATCATATACAACATTGAGGGCTAATGAAATTCAAGGTAGGCGATGTAGTCGCCTGGGAATTCGACAGAATTCCGATTAGATGCTATAAAATAGAAAAAAGATATGGAATGGTATACTGTAAACACCCTATTTGGGGCGCTATAGGGTTTAGCGAAAACGAGCTTATTCTATATAACAGTATTACGCTAATAGAGAAGATTATTTATGACGTTCCAGAAACCGCAGAAATCGTCCCGTCTCGATGGCAGTCGCTTGTGACGTACCTACGAGACATTTATCACGTACGCAATTTTTATTTCTTTTTGATACGATTCCGACTCTACTACCTTTACCGGAGAATCCGTCGTAGGTGCCGACGACGGTTATACGTTTATCTATGCAGGCTGGGTAAACTGTGCAAATTTCTTCCGTAAGCTTATCACCATCGTTACCCGCCGCCGCAAATACGATTACGCCTTGGTCTAATAACTTTTTTATATATTTAGTCTCTGGAGCGTATTCTAATCGGCCTGCAAAACTGAGATTTAAAACGTCTATATGCATTTTAGTCAATAGTTCTAATGCTTTAACATACATATCGTAATTAAATGTAGGCGTAAACACAGATATTGGTATTAAGCAATAATCTGAATTTTCCGCGTTTTTTATAATCGCGTCTGCTACATTAGTGCCGTGATACTCGTATCTAGGGCCGTCTGGGAACGGGTTAGAATCTTTACATAGCGGCGCTGATACCTTGGTCCTATCAAGACCAGTGTCTATTATAGCTACTCTAATAGTAGCGTTTGATATCATAGGTAACAGTAAAATACTAAATATCAGTTTCATAAATTATTTTCTCAAGCTTTGACATGTTTTTCAATAATTCTTTTAAATATTCGTAATAGTGTTTCATTTTAGTATCTTTGGCCGCGCTGTAGGCCGCGCTGTTGGCCGCGCTGGCCGCGATGGCCGCGCTGTAGGCCGCGCTGGCCGCGCTGTTGGCCGCGCTGTGGGCCGCGCTGTAGGCCGCGCTGTAGGCCGCGCTGTTGGCCGCGCTGGCCGCGCTGTAGGCCGTGCTGGCCGCGCTGTAGGCCGTGCTGTTGGCCGCGCTGTAAACCGCGCTGGCCGCGCTGTTGGCCGCGCTGGCCGCGCTGTAGGCCGCGACTACTTCTGCGTGTGATGCATTTCCTTTATTATAGCGTTCGACTACGTTTAATGCGTCTGAGCATTGCTTTTTAATATCCTCGTCTTTAATGTTAGGCAATGTATCTCTAGCACAGTAAACCGCAAAAGCAACGTATATAGGCTTAGGTGTTTTGTTTATTAGTTTTTCTATTTCGTTAAAGTAATCTTGTGCCATTATTTTGCCTCGACGTATATTTTAGAGCCAAACTTGCCTGGAGGTTCTTGCGTACCAAATATAGCCCATAACACCGGGTATTTAGGTTTTTTAAGGTTTTCAGTATCGTAGCAATCCATATCGCCTAAATATATAAGCGCGTCGACTTGATTTTCTTTTTTATTGAAAAAGTCAAATACAGGCTTGTATGCAGTACCGCCTCGGCCTTTTACTGAGTACTTTTTGCGAGAGTCGTAGATGTAAGAGTCTTTAATCTCAGCATCAGCTTCTACAACGAATACTTCTGCGTATTTAGCGATATTGCCTATCTCACTCATGCACTGGGTTAAAGCCTCGTTACTCATGCTACCTGAAGTATCTATAGCAACGCCTACACGAAGTCTTTCTGTCTTGATCTGGCCTGGAATGTGTATACCGTATCTGCGGTTTCGTTTCTTTTTAGACGAGTCTATCACAGTCTCCATAGTACGCGCAGCAAAACGCCGTAACTGTTCGCGCCAGTTTACTAGATTCTCGTTTAAACTAGCTACTAATAACTCGTCGTTATGCGTCATCTTGCCTGCTGCACGCGTACGCTTAGCGGCCTTGTTAACGGCTTGACGGACTTTCTCTTTCAAGATCTCTTTATCGCCTTCGCTTTCTGCCCATAAAGAATGATCGTCAAACTCCATAAGATCTTTTGCTTTTTCATTGTCTTCAAGGTTAGCCAAATACCATTCCATGGTGTGGCCGTTCTCTAAATCAAAAGTCTTAGGGAATACGCCAAATTCTGGTAGATTAGCCATAATACCGTTTATCGCGCAGTCCATTGCGATATTAAGGGTTTTATGCTTTTGGTTATTAATAATTTGGTCTTCTATCTTATCAGTCTTGGCATACACCTCGGGGGCTAATTCTTTAGCCCTTGGTATGTGATTACGTAGTATATGCTCACATTCGTGCTTTAATACGGCTACTCTCTCGTCTACAGTCAAGGCTTCCATGCCTTTCGGGTTTAAATGAAGCTCTATACCGTCTTTTATGCATACGCCTGCAACTGGTATTTTATCGTCTATTACGCGCTTCATTTGAGATATGATCTCAGCATAGAAACGCTCTGATTCAAAAAGCTTTACTATCGTCTGCGAGATCATATCGTTATTCATTTTTTACCTTCTTTTTTAGTAACGATGCCTTTAGCAGTCAAAGTCAACTCTGCGAGTGGTTTTTCGTATACCGGGTCTATGCTAAAGTCCTTGAAAGTCTCGTTACTAGAGATTACAAGTGCTTTTATAAGTGAAAAACTAATATCTTTTGGTATTGTAGTAAGAAACCACATAAAGTTACTTTTTTCTGTAGAGTTTAATATTTGCTTTGCTACGTTTTTAGCCTCAAATACTTCTTTTACGTTATCGCACGTAATATTTAAGAAGCTAGCCTCTACGTTAACAGGGTTACTCCACTTCTCGATAAGGTCTGGTCGCTCGTGCTTCAAAATCTGATCGCCAGTCAGCGGTTTATCTACTTCTTTTAAGTACTGCTTATATGCAATAGTACGCTCTAAGCCTATAATACCTGGTATTAAACTATCCATTAAATGCTGTGGCGTTTTAATCTCGAATAGCCGGCTTAGACGCTCGTAGGCCCTACGGTCTACCTTTACGATCTTATTAAGATCAAACTCTGTCCTAGTAGCTTCAAGGAGGTTTGGTTGATCTTGAATAAAGCCTACGAGCGTCGGCTCGATTTTACGTTCTTTAGCATATTGAACCCACTCAGATACCGTAGGATCAAGTTTAATATGTACGAATCTAGCCATTAGCGCCGTCTCGTCTACGTCGGTCGTGAAGTACTCGTCTGTAGGCGGGTTACCTGCTGCGATTACGTAGCAGTTTTTAGGAAGTTTAATAGTATGAAACGTCTTGTCTAAGGCTAGGCTAAACATACCATTTAGGATGTCGCGCCGGCCTCGGTTAAACTCGTCTAAAAATATGATCGCACCAGAGTCTGGATTGGCATTACAGTAAGATACCACGTCAGTTAACCACTTTGGAGTTGCAAATTCAGTAGACTTTGATCCATCACCGTTGTCTACGAATTCAGCCAATCCTAATATATCGCCTAAATCGCTCATAGTACCTAAGTGTAAAGGGAAGAAATGATACCCTTTAGACTTTGCATATTGAGATATAGATTCTGTCTTGCCCACGCCTGCATGAGACCAGACATATGGCGTTAATTGAGCCTTAAACAAATAATCAAGGCTTTCTTTAAAATCGGTAATGTTCATTTTAACTCCTTTGGTTAGTTAGGTATACTATACTATTCGGCAGGAGTTTAGTCAAACTTTAGATTATTTATGTCTCGTTTCGATATCGTATATGATTTTTTCTAGGCGGGTCAACTGGTGTACCGTTCGGTATTTAGACAATGCGTCTTCGTTTTCCCACAGATTAAAATGATTTAGATAGTCTGATATGTCGGAATATACGGATATAAGGTGTCGTCCTGTAATTTCACCTTGGTAAAAACAAACGTTTCCCTCAGGGCTTATAAGCTTGGTACCTTTAGCGTATTTCATCATAAGATATTGTAAATAATTTTTTCAAGTTTTGAAAGGTTTGATACTAAAATAAAGTCTAATAGTACGTGGTCTCTAGGGCCGTTCCAAGCGTAATCCATGGGCGTTAATGATACTAACGTTATTTGGTCGCCTTCTATATTTGAGACTATACAGAGTACGTTGTTGCTAGTTCTCATGTAAACCTGATTTAGGCTAATCGATGTCATATATTATGCGTTCTAACTGCGTGTCTAATTTTATCTTTTTACATCCAAGAAACGATTCCAAAAATACAAGGGGCCTAAGATCTTTATAATTTGATTGAAATGTAGAATAAATAATTTTACATTCAAACAAGTTATTTTTGTAATCATAATTTAAAAGCTCGTATATTTGAGTATGTCTGTCCACATCGCCTGCCCATTCCCAAATAACAAAATCACCTACTTTGAATTCAGCCATTGTCTGCACTCTTCTAGTTTTTTAGCTATAAATTCTTTATCGTTGATTTGGCGGTTGCGGCCCGATGGGTGCGGTAGCTTGAAAAATGGTACGTTGCCCTGCTTAAGGTATTCGGCAGCACTATTGCCTAATGCAATCCATTTATGGTGCGGGTCTAACTGCTGCCCTCTAAATTGGTTTATTTGGTTTAATATTTCATATGTAGTAGATTCTATTGACTTATCTTTAGGCTTCAATACGTACTGTATCCAAGAACGTAAACGCGGTTCGCATGCCGCTCCTTCGAACGGCTTGGCACCAGGTTTCATGCGAGGGCTTGGTTTGTCGCCTACGAAGATTATCATTTTACTGCCTTTAGTTCGCCCGGATCAAAATAAATATGACGCCGGATAGAAGATTTAAGGTTAAAAACTACTAATAACCCAAGTCTATTGTGTGAAATCACTGTGCCTTTCATACGTTTAGAAACGCCTAAATATTCGTGGTTTTCAACGGTTTTTACTTTCTGCCCAGGCTTAAACTTTTTCATTTATTCTCCTAACAACCAAATTTTAATTTTTTGAAAAAAAGTCAAATCCGCTTTAGGCACTTCAAAATTTTTTACTAATTTAAAAGATCTTTCTTCAGCTATTTTCTCAAGCGCCGCTAAATACATATTAGAAGCGCGTAACCAACCAGAGTAGTACCCTGTAGTTATTTTTTCTATTGATCCGTGATAATTAATTGCTGCTATTTCAGCAGTTTTATTATTAACTAATTCTTCAATATATCTAGCCTGCAATTCAGAATTTGATTTACAGCTATAAACGTCATATAAATTTTTAGCGGCTTGACTTTGCCAATGATTACACATTACGCACCTTTATTTTTTAATAGCTCTAGAATGTATTTAGTCTTGGCTTTTACGGCCTTTTTAACGTCGTTGTAAGGGCCGGCAAGCTCTGATACTACTGCTCGAGCTTCTTTTAAGCTTTCGTTGTTAGCCTTGTGCTCTTCTGACTCTTCTAGCTGTTCTTGCATGCTTACTATACGGGCGCGGAGCTGTTCGGCGGTTAGCGTCATGGCTTCGTTGCAAAAGTCTGGATATTCTTTTTGGATCTTGTCTGTGTTCATTTAACTTCTCCTGTTTCGTTTATACGTTTTTCAGCTATTTTAAAATAATTCTCATCTTTTTCGATACCAATAAAATTTCTATTGAGGTTTTTAGCGGCTACGCCTGTGCTGCCTGAGCCCATTGTGAAGTCTAACACAGTTTCGCCTTCAAGTGTATATGTTTTAATTAAGTATTCTAGTAAAGCGACGGGTTTTTGAGTAGGATGTTGAGACGGACGGTCTTTAGCAAAGCGTAATATATTTCGCGCTTATTCCAAGCTACTTGTCCGATATGAGATTTTGATTGATTGGCTATTGCTTGAGGAGATGCTTTTTTACCTTTATTCCAAGGTTTTCTGCCTCTATGTTGGCTTACGTTGCCGCCTTTCAAAAGATTATAGCCTTTAGGGTATAAACAATCGTGCGCTTCAATTAATTTAATTTCTAATTCGTCTAAAAAAGAAACGTCTAAGCATGATGCTATAGGTTCTATTATAAAATTTTCTACGCCATAGCTTTTAAAAGCGCTGGTTAAAGGGCTTTTACGTTTACTGGCTTTATGTACTGCCCATCGATGTTGCAACTTAGCAATAGTTTGACCTATGTATATTTTACCATTTATTTTATTAGTAATTTTATAAATAACCATCTATTTAATATAGCATAATGGTAATGCAGACGCAAGAAATAAAAAGGCTAGGATTTTAGCCCTAGCCTTAGATTTGCTAATTAGTTAACTAGTTGATTTAACTAGATAATTGCACTACACAGTTGAAACCGGGAGCGCTGCAAATTAAATTGCCGTAGTACCCGATGCGAATTTCTACATTTTGTTACTAACTTTCGTTAGGCCTACCCAGCACTTCAGCTTTCGGCTCTCGGATTTTCTTTCTATATTCCGAGTTCAGACTATCACATCCCTTTCGGGGTTTCTCGTTTAGTCGTTCAGGCTGCTTTCGCTTGCCCCTTGTTACCCTGTCGGGCCTCCAAGTCAATTAGAGAAACTTTTAGATGCACTAGTGAAGCATATATCGCTTAGTCGATGCATCGGCGTTGCCTACTCGCAAGCCTTCGAGACCTTCCATGCCATAAGTGAGTATATGAGGTACTTTGCCTAGCGAACGGAGCTTCCAAGTAGACATAGTCAACAAATAAGCCGTTTGCGGAGGACAAGAGCGGTCTGCAAGGATCGTTACGCGACCATAAGCAGATTGAAAGGTAATACCTTCAAATGCAACTTCGACTTCGTCGTGGTTGACTTGAACGTATTGTACTTTTGCGCCTAATGCGTTAACCAAAGCTGCATATGAAGCAAAGTCCATAATGCAAAGATCTGGTTTGCCGCCTTCACGGTTAGTGAATGCAAGGGCGTTAGTAATACCTTCTTCAATCGTTTGCGATTGAGCGTTATAACGAAGACCTGCAAGACGGGTCGGATCTGCTGAGCGGTTAACGCCCCAGAAACTATCGGTTGATGCAGGAGTAGTAGTCGGAATCCAAGCAGCTAAGCCTGAAAGTGCCAAGAAACTACCAGTGTTAGAAGCGCCAGTCGACGGTAGATCGCCTGATACTGTAAGGTATGCAGAGCCTGAACCGATAGCCCAGTTAGAGCTAAGAGTTGCAGCCGATGCTGTACCAGTAACAATACCGTTTGCGCGGTCTACTGCAGTTACCAATACGGTATCAGTTGAAGGAGCGCCGCCATCAGTAGCAGAAGCTACTAATAATTGGCCGACTTCAAATGCAACGATTTGGTTAGCGTTAGTAAGAGGCAATACTGTGCCGCCTACAGTCGTACCTGACTGAGTCGAGCTTGAGCTAGAAATACCACGAGTAGCAGTACCTGAACCAAATAGTTCAAAAGCAATGTTATTCGTAATGTTACGGAAACCGCCGTCCATTTGAAGTTTTGCAGCGTCAACAAACGCACCTGCGTTAGTCTTAGTCTGTTCCATCAAAAGGTTAGTGATAGTAACAAGTTGGTAATCTTGGATCACATACACGAAAAACGATACCAATGACGTAGCCGTCTGTTGGTTTTGAGCGTTTGAAAACGTGTGTGCGCGACCTTGAGGGTTGCCGTATTCTAGCGGTACTGGTATCAGAGTGTTATCGTAAAGGCTTTTTATCCTTTACTTCTTAAACTTTTTTACATATGCTATCGTCATTTCAAGTCTTTCTATGTTTTCTTTAGCAAATCCCACCAATGGATTGCATAAAGTACATAGCAAGGCTCTTACCTGGCGTGTTGTATGATCGTGGTCTACATGTAATCGTCTTTTAAAATTAGACTTATGTAATCCACAACATGCACAACATTCGTTTTGGGCTATAAGCAGGTCGTTATATTGTTCCGGCGTCATATCATAAAAACGCTTTAGACCTCTAACAAACTCTTTATATGATCTGCATTCTTTACAGTCGGGTTGAGTTGTTTCTTTGCCTCTAGACATGCGGCTAAATTCTTTTTTGTCTTTAGCTTTGTTGCAAGTCCTGCATATTCTTTGTTTAAGCTCAGCGTACATTATCAACTCCTTGAGTTGTCGGTCACTCTTGGTACTATTTTATTCTATCAAATCGTGTAGATAGTTTCAAGTACTACGCGTTACACCGTCTCATAACTGTTACATTTTGAGATTGGCACGGTATTGGCATTTCAGCTTCCACCGTTTTTGACCAATTTTCAGCCATTAGTCGCCTAATGGCGGTACATTAGTTATACTTACCAGCAAAGCCGTCCGGGCTTTCATCTTTAGGTACGAGGGCTAAGACAAATTGTTATCCTAAAGGCTTTTTATCCTCTAGTTCTAGCACTTCAAAGCGTCTTGCGAGATTATCTTCCGCCCATAAAGGTCGCATATTCGTATAATGACATACTTCTGCGAGCTGCTTTTTGTCCGATAGATCAAAGTTTTTAATCGGCTTTATGTGATCGATGTGCCAACCGTCGAGCTTCCAATTATCCCAAGTCATTCCCGGTTTAAATTGTTTTTCTATATGAAGTTTAAATTCTTCAATAGAACAGCCTAGCAGTTTTAAAGCAGAACCAGATTTTGCGCCGCTTTTTATAGCAGATGTTATTCTAGCTCTAATAGTTTCTCGAAGTCTAAACTGGATGTCGGTTTTAAGCTTGTTCTTCTTCCACTTATAATGTTGAGCAGAATACTTTTTACCGTGCTTTACCCAGGTGCGTTTTCTTTGTGCCATCACAGCTTCCTTATTTTCATTTCTATAAGTTTTTCGCTGTTTATTTATTTTTTCTTTGTTGACTTCGCGATACTGTTTGTTCATCAATCTCAAGCGTTCTTTGTTTTTCTCTCTATACGCTTTCTGATACTTTTTATGACACTCTTTGCAAACCATCCAGCCCTTAGCATTTGTAGCTAAATCTTTTGCCAGATTAGTTTCGCCTCCAAGTTGACATACAAAAACATCATTCGTGTTAGTTCGGCATATATTTTCACCCATAATTTCTCCCTGGGTGCCTACCACTCGTGGCACTATTTTATTCTAGCCCTTTTTGGCACTAGTGTCAAGTGCTATGCTCTACACTGATACGTCTTCTTTAGGAACGTATTTAGCACGGTATTAGCGTTTCAGCCTTCACCGTTTTTGGTTGGTTTTAAATCCCCGCTTATTCCAGGGATTTTCCTTGTAAACAAGGTCCTTCATATATTCTTTCATGATATCAAGGACTTACAAGAAAAGACGACAAAGAGTTATTTGGTATCGTCTGTGTATAGTTCTTTCAACGCAGCTATCTGGTTGGAACTATTGGCATAAACTGCTGCCATTTTAATTTCCTTTGTTAATAATTAAATGTGTAATAACCCTATGTTATTACAACGGTTATTTGAGCTCTCCTCTCATGGCTAATATTGCACGTTCTCTGGCACTCAACTTCCGAGTACTAGATACGGTATTAGTAAGAGTTTTTAAGGGGGCTGAGTCTTGCCCTTTAGTTGCTGCTGGTTGCGCTGGCTTCTGGGCTGCGGCCTGCGTCGGCGTTAGCTTGCGCTTAATTTTTTCAATTCTTGTTAATTTCATTGCTTCGTCAATAAGGTAGTTTTCTACTTCTTGGGCTGCTTCTTCTACTGTAAGAAGAATTTGGTCTTTTTCCCAAGTCTTAGTAATAAGCTCTACTACGTCTTTTTCTGATCGCGTAGCTTTGATAGTCTCAAAGTTAGGGTCTGAGGCTACAAGGTTTTTAGTATCTAGTTCGATTTGACGTACGGCTTGGTTATAGGCGTCTTGCTGTTGCTTAGTCATGCGTTCGTTAGCTTCAGTAGTGCCTTTTTCAAGCTCTTCTATTTTAGCCTGTAATTTATCGATAGTTGCTTGAAGGCGAGGGTCGACTTTAGTAGGGTTAATAATCTGGTCGGCGATTTGGTCGTAAGACACCCCTGCTTCGGCTAATACCGTTAGCGGGTCGTTTTTAAGCTTGTCTAGCGAAATAAAGCCTTTTTGGTTAATCTCTGATTTTTGTTGTGCTTCTGCTTCGCGGGCTTTTATAGCCTCTTCACGTTGTCTAAACTTTGCTTCTTGTTCTTGGGCTTTTTGGCGAAGAAGTCGTTCTTGTCTGGCAAGCTTTGCCCATTCTTGGCTTGCTTTAGTTTCAGGTTTTTTCTCTTCTGCTGGAGCTTCTGGCGCCGCCTCTACTTCTCCGCCTTCAGCCTGGGCTTCGACCTGAGGTTCTTGGCTAGGAGCTTTAACGGCTGATAGCTCTTCTGCACTAATATTGTTAGGGTTTGCTACTGCAGTTTCTTGGGCGTTACCTTGGGTAGGGGCAGCCTTAGAGCCTTGCAATATAGCTATTGCGCGGGCCTTGGCGTCTGTAGCTGCTGCAGGTGATGGTGCTTGAGGCTGAATAGCGACTGGCGAGCTTACTGGGATTACTTTCATTTATGACTCCTTAGTTACTAAAATCTTTAAGTTTTTTATCGTTTTTAAATACTTTATAAGGCGAAACGGGAACTGATTTATTGCCAAAAAAAGCTACTTCATTGTTTTTTATGTTAAAATCAGGAAAAATACTTAGAGGGCCTACCGGAGTCGTAATTCTGCATCCTTCAAAATCTTGACCGTCTTCGTGACAAATAATAAATTGTACTTTAGAGCCTAGAGCAATGATTAATTCTGTATAATCTTGATAGCTCATAACCGCGCATTCTAAACTATTGTTTTTTTCTTTGGCGTCCACGCAGTGCTTTACAAGACACTCTTCTAGATAAACGTAGTTCGACATTCTTAGCTGTTTCATTTAGTACTCCTGTTAAGGGTTTAGTTACTGTTGAGAGGCTTGAGGGCCGTTTGGCAGCATTGGGCTTACGGGGGGTGCTGCGGGTACTGCTTGGGGGCCTGCGCCTTGTGGCGAGGCTCCTGGAGCGTTTGGCATGGGTTGTGGCATTGCGGCCTGTTTAAGGGCTTGGATTTGGGTAAAAAAGTCGCGGAGTTTTTGGGCTTTAGACTCTTCTAGCTTTGCCTGGGCGTAAAGGTTTATATACTGGGTTACTAGTTTTTCAGCTAAAGGCAAGTTCATAAACGGGTCTGGGGGCGTGTACTTCCCGCGCTCGATTATATCGTCAAGGATCTGGAATATCCTCTCTTCTGGGGCGTTTGCAAGACGCTCTATCTGCTCAAGATCCGGGAAGTCTAGCATTCTACGGCCTTCGTCCATGCTGATAAGGCCTGCCTGCATCATCTCGGTTACTTTAGCAAGTCGGCCTGCAGGGTCTTTAGGAAGGCTAGATTGCGTAAAGCATTGGATTATAAAAGGATTTTCTTCAAGTTCTGTGTGCGGAAGGTCTATTTCTCTAGTTCCATTTTTGTTTGGGTATACTGTTTGGTAAGAGCCCTGTTCAATAGCAATATCTTTTGCCTGATCGATGATTTGATACGCTAAGTCTATGAATAGATTATCATAACGGCGGCTAAGACTAGCGAAACGATCAGTAGATATATCGTCGTACGTTCTGATGGCTTCACCTGAGTCGAGACCTTGTGGCTTCTGTGAAGATGCTTGGAGGGCCGATACGCCTGACTGCTGGTACCCGTATTGGATGAGTTTGTCTCGTTCTGCATATAACTCCGGTGCGTTGCATGGTGCTACTACGTATTCTGGTTTAATACCACGGTATTTGACGATTACGCCTATTTCGTTGTTATGGGCGGCTGTAGAGATCTTAGACCCCTCTTCTTGAAATACGCGGGGTACGCCTACAAGCTTTATAGCCTTTGAAATCGTAAACAAGATGCTATTTAGCTCCATTTGAGTGCCCATTAGCTGTTCTGCGACACCTTGGGACCAAAAACCTAATAGTCGGGGGCTATAGTGTACAAAAGTAAACGGGAATCGTTCTTTAGTATATTCTTCGTCTATAAGGTAGCCTGAACTACATGCAAGCGTATGCCTGCCGTCGCGTACGTTTTTACCAGATGGTAAATGCCAGCCTTCTACCACCATGATAAGGTCCGAAACCGTTTTAGAGGCTTCTGTACTGTTATCTGGGTAGCCTTTAGCCGCTATGTCTAGCTTGTCTTTCATTTTAGGAAAGTTAGCTTTTAAGACTTCTCGGTCTACAAGTTTCATGCGGTATAGCTGGCGAGGTTCGCCATACATTGCTTCGTTAGGGTCTATGAGAAGCTCAGTTAAAAGGACTCTTTCGAGTCCGACTTTGTGGTCTGGCGTTTCGTACGTGTGGAGAACTCCAGTACCTTGCACGAGTGCGTCCCTGAGGACGATGCTTGCTTTTTCGTAGGCGTCGGTTTGATAGAATTCGCCTTGGATAAAGTTATTAAGTTTTTTGGCGAGGGTTCGTTGCTTGTAGTCACCATTATCGGTGAGGAAGACAGGGCTAGGTCTAGACTGTGAAAGCCTAGAGACCAGGGTATCTGTGACACTCTGAATGAGGTTGAAGGTCGGGCGTTCTTGTGGAAGCCCCTTCGTCTGATCCAGCTTATTGATATTAGACCCAGCAAAAGCGTATAGACTTTGATTCCCATATAATCTCGCGTATATAGCGGCTTGTTTATACCGATAGTTTTGGCTTTCTTTTAAGTACGCAGCAGACGTGAGCATGTACATAGCTGCTTTGTCTGGGTTTTTCTCTGTCCACCATTCCGTTAGCGTTAGCGATTCGGCGTCTGGACGAGTCTTAAATGTTACCTTATTAGGCTTATCTACGTTTTTTACTTTCATTATTCAGCCCCCGGCTCTTCTTTAGCTGAATAATAAAGAAGCTGTTCTTCTGTAAGGGCGTCTGGGGTTTTAACTTCTTCTGGCTCTGATATAGGCGCTGATGGGTCTAGCTTAATACCGTTATATGCAGGTATTTTAATCTGGGCTTCTGGGAATACGTCTTCTATTTGAGGCTTAGACTGTATATTCTCTATAGCAAACTCGATGTTATCTACTTTAATCGCTCTTAAGCTATGCTTTTTACAGAGTTTTATTAATTTTTCGAGCTCAGAGATCGTGTTTATTGTCATCGTCTAAATTCTCTATTATATTGAAATGGTTAAAGAATCCTGCTAAGGCAATACCGAAGCAGATAGCACTAAGGGCTAATAGCGGGTCCATTACATTTCAGAAAAACTACGTTTTGCCTTTAGTTTTCTGCGTATACTAGATACCATATCATTCTCGTCTGCTGGAATATCGTCACCATGCATATTAGAGTCCATGGGTTGGTCTTTAGAGTGTATAGCTTCTGAGTCTTCGTCCCATTCAAGGGCGTCACCGTTCATGGGCGGGTACTCGTTTGGCTGTTCTGTAGCGTTAAGGTCTAGGTCTACTTCGCCGCCGTCTGCGTATCGGGCTGCAAGGTCCTCGTCGTGAGCGCCTGAGTCTACTTCGGCCTTCATGCGATCTCGTCTGGCCATGATAGCTGCTGCGATAGAGTCGTGGTGCTCTTCTTCTGCTTCTTCGGCTATACCGCCTTCTGCAAGCATAGGTTCGTCGCTATAGATCTTTTCCATAGATTGACCTTCTTGGTCGTCGTCTTCTTGTAAACCTTTAGGTTCGACTTGCATGTCTTCTTCAACTTCGCCGCCGTATTCGTCGTCTACTGCTTTGTTATGAATATTACCTGAGTGGTCGGCGTCTTCTGCCATACCGCCTTTAGCGTATTTATTAAGATTTTTAGTATGTAATGGCTGTTTTGGGGGCGTAGGGCCTTGTCGGTCTGCGCCTTCTTCATTGTCTACTTCTGGAGGCTGTCGTTGAGGGCCTTCGTTTGTAGCTGCTGATGATTGTAAGTCGTCTTCTTCGTCGCGTAAACGGACTTGTAAGACGTCTGATTTCACCATTTTGGGGTGTTTGATCTTTTGGGTTTGCATGCCTTTCTTAGGCATAGGGCGACTTTCGTTTGCTGCTGATAGCATTTCAGTTTTTTTGTCTTCTTGCTGGCTTGCCATTTTACCTGAATTGGTAGTCTGGTCTGGCATTGGACGTTTTTCGTCTACGGCTGATTGAGCCATATCACGTTCAAAAGGATGTATTTTAAGGCCTGAAGTATTGCGTGATTTATGCATTGCAGCAGTATTTTCTTTAAGGGCTGCTATAAGGCCGCCTTCAGCTAAGCCTTGAAGTTTAGGTTTAGGCATAGCGCGGAGTTCTTCAAGTTTTGTTCTATGCTCTTGTTTGGCTTTAGATAACTGAGCTTCTTTGTAGCCTTCTGAGTGTTTGCCTAGTACATTAGCTGCATCTACTCTTGCGCCTGCTGGAGATGATCCATGTCTAACTCCGCGTTTCATTTCATAAGTAGGCATTATTTCATGAACGCCTTTAATATCTTTGTTAGCTTTTTCTGCGGGGCCTTCATCTGCGCTGCCGCCCATAGCCATTTTCTTTTTGGCTGCTTTACGCTTCATGCTATAGGCGATTGCAAGTGATTGTTTTTGAGGCTTGCCAGCTTCCATTTCGGCTTTGATATTGTGTTCAAATGCGTGTTTTGATTTACCTTTTATTAATGGCATTACTCTTTATCCTCATTAGTGTGCGGCCCCTCGGAATGAGGCATGCTATCCGCGATCTCAAAAGCTGCTTTAAGGGCTTCTGCAATGCTTTTAACGTCTTTAGACTCTATGGCCGATAAAAGGTCTTGTGCGGCTGCATGCATGCCTTCGTGGCTATCATCTTGATTTTCTTCGTTTTTATCCGGAGTTCGGTTTTTAACTATTAACCCTGGACTAGATTGTTCGTCGCGCTTTCTTAAAAATGGTAGCATGCATACCTCTGTCTACCATAGGCGTATAGTCAGGATTCGTCGCCATTCATCCATTTTTCGTATTGGGCGGATGCTTGGGCGCCTTCTAGCTCTGCTTCCCACATTTCGTCTTGCTGGGCTTCGGCATATTCTTTAGTACCGTATTTAGGTTTTGGAGGCGGCGGCTTTATGTATGCATATGCAGGGCTTAATTTAAACGCATATAACACCGAGTCTATGATATCTGAGTGAAATCTAGTACTTACTTTAATCCTGTCTGGGGTAGATTTATCTCTATCTATCTCTACAAGGTAAGAGTCTTGCGCAAACCTAGAATCTCGCTTTGCTTTTAATTTACCTGTCCTTAGAGCATCGTTTAAAAATGCAACGTTTTCCATTTTACGGGTTTTATCTGCGGCTTCTACTGGAATAGAGTGCCTACGTATAAGCTCTTCGCCTATCTTTTTACCAAGGGCGCCCATATCCATTATCATTTTATTTACTTTATATTTTTTATCTAAAGCCTTTATTTGGTCTGCAAGGGCTGTAATATCTTGCTTAGGCGTTATAAGCTCTTCTACCAAGAAAGTAGTCGGGTCGTCGTCTGAATACGCTAATATAGAGATTGCGTCTGCGTCTTCATGGCCTACGTCTACACCCATTATGTATTCGTATTTAAGCTTTGCAGGAAGGCTATCAAAATGGTTTATATCAGGAGTATACCTTATAAGTAATGAATCTACGTCCGTAGCCCATTCGCCGAAGAACTCTCTGCGCACGCTTGGGTCTGTTATTACTCGGCCTGATCGCTTCATTTCTCGGTCAAATACGGCCTGATGGGTTGTTTTGGCGGTTACAGGAATGTGAGGGTTGTCCCAGAAAGTCCAGGCGTGCTTAGACCAGCCTTCAGGGGCGACCCAGCACTTATGAAAATACCCTGTCGGTACAGCACCAGGTGTGCCTATAAGGCAAAGGCTACCTGCATAGTCCATAAGGGCAGGGCCTATAATATCGTCTATAAGGTCTTGAATATAAGCCTTAAATGATTGACACTCGTCTATATAGCAAAGTTTAATAGCAATACCACGTATTTTTTCTATCTCTGTCTCGTCTTTAGCGCCTATAACAAGTACGCTAGATCCGTTAGGGAACGTAAGCGAAAGGTCTAAATCGTTGATTTTAGCTGGTAGTCCAAACCTACGGACTAGCTTTTTAAACTCATTCCATATAATACGCTTACCAGAAGTACCAGTAAGTGTTATATACACCGACATGGTCTCTGGGTTATTTATAGCCGTATGTATTAAATGCGCGGCGCAAGAAACAGTCTTGCCTGCTCTACGCGAGCATACTGCTATCTTGAATGGCGCCGGGTCTTCAACAAAAGCTAATTGCTTATCAAATAAAAACTGGGTTATGTTGAATTTACGGTGCCAAAACTGGTCAAGGCTTGTCTGTGTCGTCTGAGGCTTTGCTATTCGTTTCATTTACGACCTTTTTAGCTTTTTCTACAAATTCTAGCCACTCTTTATTTTCTTCCGCGTCTTTATATATTTTCTTGAGTTCGCTTAAAGCAGCGCTAATATTTTGAAAAGCATTACCCATTTGGTTGTTCCATAGGCACTAAGTGGCTAAAATAAGTAAGCGGTACTAATATTAATTCTTTTTTAGCGCGGTCTATTACTACAAGTTCTACTAGATTGCCTTTAAGAGTAATGCTTTCGCATACCTTGTTAGTCTGCGTAGGAATCAAGCCTAAGCTTGTTTTGATGTGCCCAGACTTAACTGTATGAATCTGAGCTACTAGCGTAGCTTCTTTTATTTTAACGCCTTCATTAGCCATTTTGAGCACCTGCGGCGGCTTTGTCTAACTCGCGTCGTTTAAAACCCTCGTTATTAAGGCTTGTTACTAGCAATGATTTTTCTTCGATTTCACGCTCAAGGTCTTTAAGCTTTGCGGTTGCTTGGCCTAACTGAGCACATGCAGATACGTATTCTTTTTCGATTACGTCTAATGCACGCGGCGGTACTTCTTTTGGTTTAAGATCTACTTTATTGTTTCTAAAAAATTTAGACATTATTGTCTCCTTTGGTTATAAGTTATAAAAAGGGTTAAATATTGTTCCTTGAAGCTTAGGCATTAAATCTTCGCCAAGTTTAGATAAATGCATTGCGGCTACCGGGTATTGAGGTATAAGGCTACGACCTATTCCTTTTAAGCGCCAGGCTTTTTTAACGTATACCCACGATACCGCCATGTAATCGGCGCTTAATATACTATACCCTATGATTATATTAGGGTCGTCGGGTAAACACGCTATTTTCACTACGAACTTAGGACTTTCAAGGATCTGCTCTGCTATGTTAGAATACGCATCCATAAATACGTCTTTAGGTATTTTTGAAAACCAGCTATCGCCGTAATAAAGGCCTCGTAAAAACGTAGATTTAACAAATGCCTTGTCTGATTCTTTATAGTCTCGGATGTCGTATAAACCTTTAAAGTCGTTCATTTTTTTAAATACATGTCTTTCATGGTGTTTGCAAGCCGTTTAATAATCTCAAATACTGCGTCTCTATTGGTCTTTTTACTAGGTAGTTTATTAAGTACTTTTACTATGCCTCTAATGCTAATGCCGTTTGAGTGGTATTCCCATATGTTTCTTTCGCGAACAGATGCAAATTTATACTGATGTAAAAACTGATTAGCCAAGTAATAATATTCATGTTTAGAAGCCCAGTAAATCCTTGCCTGTTCCATTGTATACTCTCTACGCCTATCCATATGCGAGTATCTATAAGAAGGGTTCTTAAGAGCATAGTCGTTAATTTCTTGGTCTTCAAAACCGGATCGTTCTAGTTTTTTATACCACTTTTTACGAAGTTCTGCGTAACTAGGTTGTTTTTTCGCCATTTGCCGTACCTGAGGTAGTGGCAGTGGCTTCTGCGTCTAGTTTATTAGCTTCATTTAAGGCAGATTGTTGCAGGGCTTTTGCTTCTTGCTCTGCTTTTAGCGCGGCTTGCTGCGCTTCTTTAATATCGTTTAGAATTACTGAAACTACTTGGTTTGCGGCGGCTTTACGTAACGCTCTTGCAAAGTACTGTTTAGAAACTCTAGAAGTAGTCGAGTCTAGTCTTAGGACCATGCTTGAGATCGCAAACTTCATAGAGTCTACGTCTGCAAATTTGCCTGATACTTCAATAATATCTTCCATCCATTGATGCATCTCGGTTTTGCCTACTGGCAGCTTTGAAGGCAAGTAAGCTAAGATTTGTTTAATTAGTGTTTTTAGTTTTTGTAGCATGTTATCTCCGTTGGTTACAAGTTCTAGCCTAAGAATATCATAATGATACGTAAAGTCAATCTTTTATTTCATTTAATTTAGCAAATTCGCCAAAATGTTCTAAAGCCGCGATATTATAGGCTTTTGCAGCTTCTTTAAGATCAGTAAACAACCCTAAATACAATTTTTTATTTCCGCATTTTAAATGTACTTGCCATTTATCTTTTTGATGTCTACTGACTCCTTTATACCCAGATTTATTGCGCGCACGAGATTTTGTATTAGCTCCATTTTGAGAAGTAGTGGCTAGCCTTAAATTAGCTTTTGTATTATTTAGCCCGTTGCCGTCTATGTGATCCACAGTAATACCTTTGGGCGCATTTAATATTTCTCTATGTAATCTAATTAATCTTTTTAAGATCGGGCACCATCTGGCTACATAAACGGTATTGGGTCGCGCTTCATAAAACCATTTATAGTCTTTAATCCTATCAAAATCTTCATAGTCCACATAAGCTATTTCGCCGTGCAATAAAACTAATTCTTTCATTTTGCCAAAGTCCTTGTTACTCTAGGTATCGCCTCTAATGGAACGCCTTGTAATATTGTACTTGTTTCCATTGCATCTCTCAACAATAAACTTATTATATCTTCATCTTCTTTTTTACACTCTACTATAACTTCGTCGTGCACCATGCTTACTATTTTGCAATCTAAATCCAGATTTCTCGCATTACTATAAAATGCTATCATGGCTCTGTTTACTATGCTAGCGCCTGTACCTTGTATTCTGAAATTACAAGCCAAATTAAGTATTTGTCTTGCCTCATAAGGAAGATTTTCATGAGACTGTCTACCGTATATCTTTGATATTTTAATAGCATCAGGTATGCGTCTTTTTCGGCCAAAAATATTTGTCACATAACCGTTATTTTTAGCTAATTCATGCGCTTCTAACATCATTTTTTTAACGCCGGGAAACCTTTCTAAATAGTTATTCATGTCTTGCTGCGTATCGTCGATACTTTTTCCTGTAGTAGAGGCTAATTTATGGGGGGTAGCTCCATAAGCAGTAGCAAGGGCTATCACCTTTGATAGGTCTCTAAGCTTCTTATATTTGACGCCAAACGCGTTTGGATGGCCTTCTTTAAGTGGCAGCGCGTCGTGCTTATCAAAAACTTCTATGCCTACTACGCTATAAAAATCTGATTTACCGTCGAAAGCAGACATTAACCTCGGGTCCTGGCTGTAATAGCTAAATACCCTAGGCTCTAGCTGGCTGTAGTCGGCAGATACAAACACTTTGCCGGGTCTTGATACTATGCACTCTTTTATGCGCTGATCGTCTCTAGGCAAATTTTGCCAATTTGGATTTTGGCTAGAATATCTTCCAGAAGTGGTGCCTGTTTGTAAAAACCTAGGCTGTAAAACGCTATAATGTATTCCATCTTCTATGCCTTTTATATAAGTATTAAGAAGTTTCATATTGGCTTTATATTCTAATAATTTTTCAATCCATTTATATCTATGCGAAAGTGACTTTAAAGTACTTTTATCTGCTGCTATATACGCCCAAGGAGCTTTTACTAATTTTGCCTTTACTTTTTTGCCGTTAACTATTGCTTCGGGCTGGTAGGGCGTTCCTTCGTCCCTAAGGCAAATATCTATAAAGTCTCTACGCGCCTTTGGGTAATAAGGAAGTCTACCTGTAAGTTTTTTACAGACTTCTTTACCGACTGATGTTAAGCGTTCGTAATCAAGATTTAACTGGCCAAATAACAACCATGATAGCTGCTGAGGAGCTTCTACGTTAAACTTTGCTTTGCCTTTAATTAGAGGGCCTATCTCGTCGTATATAAATGCCTTTGCTTCTGCGCATTCGGCTTCAAGTGTTTTTTTAAGCGTAGTAAGCGCGTTTATGTCTACTTGTAATCCTGTAGTATTCATGTCGTACGTAGGGCCTCTAAGAAGAGGCATAGACTCGTCTTTATAAAAAAAGTCTTCGAGGCCCTGCTGGTATAGCTCTGGTACTAAATCATTAAATAGCTTTAGTGTCAGCAGCGCGTCTTTCGCCCCGTACTCGCCTATAAGGTGTTTATCGGCCTTGAATAGCTCGTATTTGGCTTTAGTGGCCAAACCGCCGTTCTTTGCAATGCTTTCTTTCATTGCGGCTTGCTCGAATGTACTAGATTCGCCGTACATTGTAGACGCAAGGTCTTTTAAGCCTACACGACGGTTTTCGTTTAAAAGATGTGCAAGTATCATAGTATCGGTGTGTATGCTATCTATAAGCCTAATTCCCATATAGCTTTCTAGCATCATGCAATCAAATACTGCGTTATGGGCTATAAGGTTTTTAGTCTTAAGATGGTTTAGCAGGTTTTTAACCTCAGGCCATAGATCGTGATTATATACTAGTTTATTGGTATTAGTGTCCCAGTACGACAAGACTATATAAAAAGCCTTGTCTTCTTCTGCGCACACAGATATGCCTATTACCTCATCTCGCTTAGTCAACCCTGTAGTCTCTGTGTCAAAAGCGACGTATTCAAAAGGCTTTAAATACTCTATTAAGCTTTTTACGCCTTCTATGTTTTCAATTACCTTTAGCATTAAGTACCTTTTCGCATTTATACAAAAATACAGCAAAACGTAGCTCGTCTTTGTTTAAAGCGCTTAAAAAAGGATTCATAACGACCCAATTAACTCCATCTATTGAACCCTCGTATATAATATCGCCGCTAACATCTTTTACCCTAACATATCTGTACATTATTCAATCCACTTTATAGAAGTATAATTTACTACTTCGGTTTTGCGGTCTTGTTTTCTGCGATTAGTAGCCTGCCCTACCCAGTAACTAAGCCCTTTCTCTTCTATTTCAGTCAAAGGTCTTATAAGCTGAGTTTCAGTATCAAAAAACACTGAATAAGGCGTATCTTCTATTATTTTATCTCTTTTTTGGTTTTTGTGGCGAATCTTGCAAAACTTATAAGACAAAATCGTAGGGCATCCTTCTATTGAATATACGCGCTTAAGGGGTTGCCAAAGCGTTACTAAGTAGTCGCAAAAATTCTCAAATACCGAGGTACCAAAAGCGGCGTCCTTATTTAACTCTAAATCGCCTATGCCGGCTTTCTCGCGCGAAGTCTGAGACTGCATTATTAAAAACGTCTCAGTCTCCATTGCAAACCCTTTCATAGCTTTTGCTATGCCTTTAAGCCCTTCTTCTACGCCTAGCTTGTTATTGTTACATAGTACGCCTATATGGTCAATAACTACACAACCGACTTTTTTACCAGTATTTTTCTTAAAGTCTAATATATGCTGTTTTATATCGTTTAAAGACAAGTCTCTAAATACGCCCTCGTCTGTATAGTTGCTTATTACGTGTACTTTAGAGTGTAAATGCGTCTTGCCTTGGCACATAAGCGCCCAACGTTCTGCTATCTCGCGTGCAGGCTGTTCTAAAGGTATAAAAAAGTGCTCGTAATCTGGGTTGTTTTCTACAAAACCTAAAAATATATTTAAAGCCATGGTAGTCTTACCGACGCCTGAGCCTGCTACAAGGCCTAATACCTGGCCTATTCTAAATCCGTTTTCGGTATCATCAATATACTTCCAGCAGTTAAGCCTTGTGCCTTTAATATTTTCGCCTGTTTTCTGGAGAATGTCTTTAACACTACTGTAAATCGGGTCTTTTTTATTTTCATCGGTTTCTCCTTCAAAAGTCCATATCTTGTCTACTATATTCTGGGCATACGATACTCGGTGTATAGGGGCTCGCTGTAGTGCTTTTGCAGACTGGGCTAGTACGGCCATAGCCTCTTCTTTACTAAAGCCGTTGCCGAACATTATGTGGCCTAGGCGGTAATCACCGCTACTTCTATCGTCCGTAGGCCCTGTCCATATGTTTTTAGCCTCTTCATTAGCTCTGAGTAGTACTCCGAATTTAGCGGGTATTTCGTCGGGTATAGTTACTGGCTCTGAAAGCTTATAAGTCTTATCGTGGTGGGCTTTGCAGTATTCCTCGTCTTCTTTAGTAATAGAAGGTAATAGCCTATCAAACTCTTCTGCGGTGTACGAAGCTTCTGTTTCTACTACTATTTCGCATCTAGAATAAGGTCTGTCTTTAGTATTAAAAGTATTTGGTAACCGCATAAGCTGAGAGATTTTGCTTACTGCTTCGTCTGTATTAAATAGCCTGCATAATCTACGCTGAAATCTAAGGTAACTCATAGCGTTTAAATTAGATACGCGCCAGTATACGTGTACGCCTCGGCCTGAGTCTACTATTCTAGTAGGGTTTAAGTCTGCTGCGATTATAGTATCTATAAACGCGTCTTTATTAGGGTAAACGCCGTCTTTAAGGTCCATATCTATAAACACCCAGTCAAACTTATCGATCTGACTGCCGTCTACTATTTTACTAGGGTCGTATACTGATGGCGCGTTCGGGAAGTAATATACGTTGTAGCCCTGTTCGTTAAGTGAATGAAGGTCAGCATTGCTAAACTGGCCTTCAATTGCTTTTTTGGTTATTTTGCCTTCGGTTAAGGCCCAGTCTGGCGCAATTAGGCGGTAGATCATGGGCCCGTCCTTTACTTCTTAGCTTTTGACTTCAATAATGCCTGTACTCGGGCTTGACGCTCTGCTGCCGTTGTGCCGTTGGTAGCTGGCGCTGCTGCGAGCGGAGTTTCTGTCGGCTCTTCGTAATCGTCGCCGTCATCGCCTTGGCCGCCACCTTCATATGAATAGCCAGTATCGCTTTCGTTGTTTTCTAGCTCGTCTTCGTATGCGGGTGCCGATGCGCTAATCTCTACCTCAATAGTATTTTCTTTGTCTTGAGATACTTTAAAAGAACGCATATCGCCTCGAGGAGTAGGCTTCATGCCGGTAAACTCGATTTTTACCATTGTGCCTACGGATACGTTACCAAGCTTTTTGTTAAGGTCGCCTGAGCCCCATACGCCAAGGTTGCCTTTTGGCGTCTTAAGAAAGTGCAATACGCTTTTACCGTATTTACCGCCTTCTACTGTACGGTTACCAAGGTAATAGCCCTCTGCTGTTTTAGGGTCCGTCTTGCCAGTCTTTTTATTTAGCTTACCTAGACTGTAGGTAATATCAGCGTCAAGGCTGATTACTTCTTCAAAACCCATTGTAGCTCCTTTGCTTAGGGGTTAATTAATTTAAACTAAGACTACGTCGTTCTAATTCAAATTGCAAGTCAGAAATTTTAGTGCCGGCAATCATAAAGTTATTAAGCGCAACTACTGTTTTATGATCGATTTTTTGATCTTTTTTAATAATCCGCTTAAGATGTTCTGCAAGGTCGGCACCTGCGTTAAAATATTCGATTAATGCCTGCTCTGTTTTGGTAAATTCAGCTTCGCTCATTTGTTAAGCCTTTCTATTAAAGCTTGCGCCTGTTTTACTGCAATGTCTGCTATATCTTCTGCTGCAAGTCTAGGCCCCGCCTCGTCGGCATATGAATTAGCAAGTATGCCTTGCATAGCTACAACTGCAAAATATTCTAATTTGTTTAATCCTTGATTAACTGAATTTATTCTAGTAGGATTAGCAGGCTCTTTAGGATTTGTTTTCATAATTACCTCTTATAAATTGTATTTGGCGGTAGATATACACGATACTTTAACCATTCCGAAATGTCAAGGTCGTCCATGTATGCAAGTGGTTTTGTCATCACCTGGTCTACGCAAGTTACCAAGTCCAACGCGCGTATTACGTTTGCAGCCCATTCGTACCCGCCTCGGCTCCATACTGTTATGTTAGAGCCTCTATGTTTTTCTTCTTTAAGAAGTCGTATCATAGGTTCATTTGCAATCATAAGTATAAACTTTTTAGTAATAGCATCGTATACTTGTATTTTACGCCCTGGCACCGGGTTTACAGGGTCTATAGAAAATATAAGCGTACTATCTATGTCCCAGAAAGTATTGTACTCATTTTTTATTATTCGCATACCTGTCGTCCTTTAAGGTGCCTAGCTGGGCTTGCCTAAGTATCATAGCACAGCACGCCATTACAGACCCTAAGTGGTGCTGACCGTCTACAGGGTCGGTTTCTTCGCCCTCATTCCACGCGGCTATGTGCCTCATCGCCGCAGCTATTAACTGGCTCGCTTTGTGTCCTTTACAGTAGTTGTACCTGTTGTACTTCCGTTCTCCTACCATGAATGCTTTCGCGCACTCTTCTAATGCAACTTTTGGTATAAGACTAAGGTCTATTTTGCTTTGGTCGTTTTTAGACGCGCCTTGAGTTATTGGCACTACGTTTGTAGTCTCATTTGCTAAATGTTTTGGCATAAATTCGTGCGTATTTAATACCGGTGATAGCTCAAAACGGTCTGCAAAAAACCAGCCGGACGTGCCGTGCACTGATATTCTATTTTGTGTTTTGTCAGTTTTATTTTCGTCTATTTCGACTACACGATATACTACTCCACCTTTAAGTTTTGTGTTTTCGGTATTAATGCATATTACATCGTCGCCTACTTTAAACATACAAACTCCTTATGCCATATCTTGTAGACTTTAACTTGGTATTTACTAGTTGTCAATAGTCTAGAGTTGCCTCGGTTATATGCGATTACGCCTCTGTTTATAGATTTATACCGTTTGATCTGCTTTTTAAGGTAGAGCGCAGCATATTTAATATTATTTTCTGGAAGATAAAGTTCTTTTTTAGAACCGCGATAGCCAAGCTGTTTTGCGGTCGAGTATTTAATCTGGCAAATACCAATGCTGTCTTCGCCGCCGTCGTTTTTGTGTATAGCCGATGCTACGTGACGAGATTCTACGTAGCATAACGAACTTAAAAGTCCTTCAGGCAAACCGTATTGAGCAGTAAAATAAACGAATAAAAGTTGTATCATACAACTAGTATCGGCTATTCTAAGCGTTTTGTCCAGCGGCCTTTAGAATTTAACTGCATCGGTATAAATATTGGAATACCATTTTGGATTATACCGCAGCCAAGTATTGGTTTATTCTTAAGTTTTTTACCGTAAGCAAACGCGTATGCATGTCTATCTATGAGACATCCTGCATTAAATCCAAATATGAGATGTTTTGAATTGGCATTATACTGTATGCCTGCAAATGCATGTATATGCCCTATTATGGTGCTTTGCATATTGCCTTGTGCTGACTTAATAGCTGCTGAAGCGCCGGTAAAGCCTTCCCCGTGTTCGTATATAACGCCGTCTACTTCCCACTCGTCGCGCCATTCCCAGCCTTTAGGAGCTTGTAAGAATGCGCGGTAGTCCTTCATAAACGCTCTGGGTATACCGTGCTTATACGCGGCTCTAAAGGGCCTGGCTGTATGGTTAGACGTACATACCATTACTTTGGGGAATAGCTTATAAATAGGCTTTAAATGCTCTATGGTCTTCTCTAGCTCTAAGCCTGCTGCCATGCCGTCTGGATCGGAGTCGTAGTCCGATATAGCCGCCGCGTCCATTTCGTCGCCTAAGCAAACTATCTGGTTTGGGCGGTATTTAGCTTTTACTTTCTTTAAAAATGCAACCGTGTCCGGGTGTTCGAAAGGGCAGTGCATATCAGGAATTGCCAGTACAATACTCATTTTTTCTCCCAGTTCCATGTCGTTCCTCTAGCCACTTCTGAAATAGCAGATTCTGACACATTAAATTTTTTAGCTATAGTTTTCAATAAAAATCCTGATTTTCGCATTAATCTTATTTTTTCTCGTTGATCTGCGTTTAATATAGTTTTACCTACTTTAACTCCGTTTTTAAAAGCGTGCAATAAATTTTCGGCGTTTGTTACATATTCTAAATTTTCAATAGAATTGTTTAATTTATTGAGATCTTTGTGATTTACAAACAATTCAGAATATCCTATAAAAGCTTCTATAACAAGCCTATGTACTTTAAATTGTTTAGTTTTTGCATTAGATCTTAAATTAACAACAAAATATCCTGCGCTACCAATTGACGGCGTTATAATTTTTCCTTTGTAAAATCTTTTTTGTTTGTTGATAGTTAACGTCGTCGTGTCAAGACTTTTGACTTTACCGGCGCTACTGACTTGATATCTTCCTTCATATCCTCTAATATCTTTCCATATTTCTTGCATAAATCTCCATCCAATTCATATTTTATAAGGTACTGTACTATTGGTAATATAG
>Ga0209698_10000253_pt1 | contig 58684 bp, 47 predicted proteins | sample LitLauG_LLR_2012_FD_187203 | JGI IMG/M metagenome (GOLD analysis project Ga0209698, IMG submission 187203) | Freshwater sediment microbial communities from Pennsylvania, USA - Little Laurel Run_MetaG_LLR_2012 (SPAdes) (version 2) | ecosystem: Environmental > Aquatic > Freshwater > Creek >... | reverse complement strand
GTTTCCTGGGGAACGATGTTTTCCATGAATAGCTCGCAAATGAGGGCATGAATCTACCCGAAACATTGCGAACGTGGGGAGTTACTTACCTGGAAGGGCCCAATTTTGGCGCTTGGCCATACACCACGCGGCGGTGTGGACGGTTTGGCGGCCACACGCACTTGCCACGATGGTTAGGCGTTTATGGTGCCTGGCAAAAACAATACACATAGGTGGCGCTGGGACCCACCGACATCCTGGCGAGCCACGCCACTTCGCTACCAAACCCAACGGCGTTGCCCGCGGCGCCGGGCGCTAGAGCCCATTGCAGGCCCAGATCGCCGACCAGGGTATGCACCGCGGCCAGGGGCAGAGACGCAAGGATGCGGTTCCATCCCTTGGGCTCGGATTCGACATAGACCGTGCGGTAGCCATCGGCAAGCTTGGCCAGACCCGCAGCCGCCCGTACAGCGGCGTCCAGCCCGCCAAGATCATCAACCAGTCCGCGCTCCTTGGCTTGTTTGCCCGTCCAGACCCGGCCCTGTGCAATTTCCTGGACCTGCTCCGGACTCAAGTGGCGCGCCTCGGATGTACGCGCGATGAACTCCTTGTAGGTATACCCGATGGAGCTTTGGATGACCGCCGCGAGCCGCGGATCCACCGGTCGCGCCGGATTGCCCGCGCCGGCCAGCCACGTGGTGGTCGTGCCCCCGGTGTGGATCCCGATCTTTTCCAGGCCGCGTTCCGCCGTTGGCAGCAGACCAAAGACGCCAATCGAGCCGGTGATGGTCGCCGGATCGGCGAGCACGCGGTCAGCAGCGGTCGATATCCAGTACCCCCCCGACGCGGCGAGGTCGCTCATCGATACGACCACCGGCTTGCCGCCCTTGCGGGTCAACTCCAATTCCCGGCGAATAAGTTCCGAACCCAGGACGGATCCGCCCGGAGAATCCACCCGCAGCACCAGCGCCTTGACCGCCGAGTCCTCGCGCGCCCGGCGGACGAGGTCCGCCGTTGAACGCCCGCCAATGGAGCCTTGCGGCTCCGTCCCGTCGGAGATGTTGCCTTCGGCAACCACGATGGCAACCTGGCGCGCCCGATCGCCGGTATCTTCCACCTGGGCGCGGTATTCTTCCATCGATATCTGGCGGAAGGTCTTGTTCTCCGGATCGGGTTTGCCGCGTTCGATGAGCAGGGCGCGCAATTCGTCGCGCGTCTTGATTCCATCGACCAGCTTTTCATCGAGCGCAAAGCGCGCGGCATCCCCGCCGGTTGCCAGCATGCGCGCGGGCAGGTCCGAAATCAGCGCCGCAATCGTACCGGCCGACAGATGCCGTTCGCGCTCGACCTCGCCGGTATATTCCGCCCACGCATCGTTGAGCCAGAACGCATCCTCCTCTGCCGCTTCCTTGGACGGACCGTTGCTCGTCAAGGGTTCGACGGCGCTCTTGTACTTGCCTGCGCGATACACATTGACGGTCACGCCAAGCTTCTCGAGGGCATCGTGAAAGTACGGCAGGAATCCGCCAAATCCCATAATTCCGACCGATCCCATGGGATGCAGATAGACCTCGCTGGCATGGCTCGCGAGAAAATACTGCCCCTGGTCAAAATTGCTGGCCCAGGCGAGAACCTGCTTGCCGCTTGCCTTGAATCGATCGATGGCGGCAGCAATGCTGCGCAGTTTGGGCATGCCGGCGTGGCCCATATCTTCCAGAAGAAGGACCATGCGCGTGATCTTGGGGTCGCGCGCCGCCCCGTCGATGACGGCAACCACGTCGCGCAACTGCGCCTCCCGGGGCTCCCCGCCAAGCGCCTGCGCGAACTCGGCCTCGCGCGCGCTTCCCGTGAACTCCTCCACCACCTTGCCCTGAAGGTTTACTACCAGCGCAGTGTCCTCCAGGATCTTGGTGCGCCCGCCGCCGGCAAAAAAAGCGCCGACCAGCAAGACCAGCAGCAGTAAAAACACCAGGTTAAAAACAAACCGCCGCGTAGCGTCCAGCGCGCGCCAGAAGGCGCCCAACAGGCGGCGGATCAATCCAGGTCGTTTTGAAGACATTGAAAACTCCATGCTGTTCCCGAGACGTTAGCGCCGCTCCCCGCACGCTGCCAATGCGCCGACCGCGGATTTTCCGAGCCAACCCATGCGGGCCGCAAGAGCCGGCAACTGCCGTACCGAAGCAATACGCCCCGTCACGAAGGCCGCGCTGGTGAGACGCCGCGGTGCCTCACCGCCCTTGCGCTGCAAAAGAACAGTTGCAAAACCGACCGAACGGGCGGCCTTTAAGTTGCGCACGTTGTCGTCGACCAGGATGGCGCGCGCGGGACTATGCCGACCTCCCAAACCTTCGCGCACAAGCATAGCGCGCAACATCGATACCGACGGCTTCGGGCGAATGTGGCCGTGCACCCGCATGCTTTCAACCGCGTACCGCGTGCGGATATGTCGATGCAGGCCAATACCGCGCAACACGCGCCCTGCGTAATGGTCGGGCGCATTGGTCAAAAGCACCTTGCGGCCCGCCAAAGGCCGCCCGAGTTGACGCAGGCCGCGCTCGACGCGCAACAACGATGTCACGTCAAAATCGTGGGTTTCTCGCAAAAATCGCTGGGGATTGACCCCGTGGTGGCGCACGAGACCCAGCAGGGTTGCGCCATAGCGTTTCCAGTAGGACTGACGTAAGGCATCCGCGGCTGCATGATCGATTTGCAGATGACGCCGCACGAAATCGGTCATGCGCGTATCGATCGCGCCGAACATGGCGTGGGAGGCATCGTGCAGCGTGTCGTCCAGGTCGAAGAACCAGACCCGCCGCTTCGTGCCGCCCGGCCGGGTCCGCGGGAGGCGCGCGGAAGGACGCTTGCGGCTGCGGATCAATTGCGCCGGATCATTGTGCCGACCCCCTGGTCGGTCAGGATTTCCAGCAGCAAACAGTGGTCCACGCGCCCATCAATGATGTGCACCGAGTTGACGCCCTTGTGCGCCGCCTCGATCGCTGAAGAAATTTTGGGAAGCATGCCGCCAGAGATGGTTCCGTCGGCAAAGAGCTCGTCAATCTGCCGGGCCGTGAGTCCGGTGATGAGTCGCCCGCTCTTGTCGAGCACGCCGGGGGTATTGGTGAGCAGGACCAATTTTTCGGCAGACAGTGTTTCGGCGATCCGGCCCGCCACGATGTCCGCGTTGATGTTGTACGAAAGGCCGTCGGCGCCAACGCCAATTGGCGAAATTACCGGGACGAATGCATCATTTTGCAGCGTCTTGACCACTGCGGGATTGACCGATTCAATCTCCCCCACCTGCCCGATGTCGTGCAGCGTTCCGGGCTCACGAGGATCGGCAACCTGCATGCGCCGTGCGCGTAGCAAATCGCCATCCTTGCCGGTGAGTCCGACTGCCTGTCCGCCGAACTGATTGATGAGCATCACCAGTTCCTGCTGCACCTGCCCGGCCAGGACCCACTCGACAATTTCCATGGTCTCGGCGTCGGTGACGCGCAGGCCGTGCAGAAATTCGGATTTTTTCCCGACGCGACCCAGGGCCTCGTCGATCTGCGGGCCGCCCCCGTGCACCACCACCGGCTTCATGCCCACCAACTTAAGCATCACGATGTCGCGCGCAAAGCTCTCCTTGAGCCCGCGGTCGATCATGGCATTGCCGCCATACTTGACCACGATGGTGCGGCCATGAAAACGCTGGATGTAGGGCAGCGCCTCGGTAAGGATTGCTGCGGTCAGCTCGGGCGGATTCTTGGCTCGATCCATCGCGGAAGGCACCTCGGGATTGCGCGCCGGCCGGCGCCGCGCAGACGCGAGTCTAGCCCGAATCGGCGGTGCCTGGCCCCTAGAGGATGTAACGGGACAGGTCGTCGTCCAGCGAAATATCGGCGAGGCGCGCGTCGACAAAGCTAGCGTCGATCACCAGGTGGTGCGCGCTGCGGGTGCCCGCGTCGAATGACACCTCCTCGAGCAGCTTTTCCATGATCGTATGCAGGCGGCGGGCGCCGATATTTTCCGTGCGTTCGTTCACCGTGCAGGCAATCTGCGCGATCCGACGCACCCCCTCGGGCGTGAATTCCAGCGTCACGTCGTCGGTGGCCAGCAGCGCCTCGTACTGGCGTGTCAGGCAGGCATCCGTCTGCGTGAGGATGCGCTCGAAATCTTCGGGCGTAAGCGATTCGAGCTCGACCCGGATCGGGAAACGCCCCTGCAGCTCGGGCATCAGATCCGAGGGCTTGGCAAAGTGAAAGGCGCCGCTGGCGATGAACAGGATGTGATCGGTGTGCACCATGCCGTACTTGGTGTTCACCGCGGTGCCCTCCACCAGGGGCAGCAGGTCGCGCTGCACGCCTTGCCGTGATACGTCGGCGCCTTGGGTCTCCGAGCGGTTGGCGATCTTGTCGATCTCATCGAGAAAAACGATGCCATTGGCCTGGACCGACTCGATCGCTTGCAGGCGCACGTCCTCCTCGTTGAGCATCTTGCCGGCCTCCTCGTCCACGAGGATGCGCAGCGCATCCTTCACTGTGGTCTTCTTGGGCCGGCGCCCGGCACTGCGCAAGTTCTGAAACATGCTCTGCAATTGTTGGGAAATCTCCTGCATTCCCGGCGGCGATAACACTTCCATTTGTGGCGGCGCCACGTTCACATCGATCTCAATCTCCTTGTCATCAAGCAGCCCCTCGCGCAGGCGCTTGCGCAAGCGCTGGCGGGTCGCCGCGGCCGGGTCATCGACAGTTCGCGTGCCCGAACTGTCGGCGGGCGCCAGCAATACGTCGAGCAGGCGTTCCTCGGCGGCGTCCTGGGCCTGCGTCCGCACCGAACGCATCTTGGCTTCGCGCGTCTGCTTGATGGCGATGTCCATGAGATCGCGAATGATGGAATCGACATCCCGGCCAACGTAGCCCACCTCGGTGAATTTGGTCGCCTCGACCTTGATGAAGGGTGCCTCGGCCAGGCGCGCCAGGCGCCGGGCGATCTCGGTCTTGCCAACGCCCGTCGGGCCGATCATGAGGATGTTCTTGGGCGCGATCTCGTTGCGCAATGGGCCGGCAACGCGCTGCCGGCGCCAGCGATTGCGCAGCGCGATGGCCACGGCCCGCTTGGCGCGCTCCTGCCCCACGATGAACTTGCTCAGCTCGTGGACAATTTCCTTGGGCGTCATCATGCCCGGGTTCTCAACATTCGCGTGGCGGTTATTCGATGGTTTCAACCACGACGTTCTGATTGGTGTAGATGCACAAGCCCGCGGCCACATCCAGTGCCTTGCGCACCACCGCTTCAGGGCTCAGCGCGGTCTCATCGAGCAAGGCTCGTGCCGCCGCCTGGGCGTAGGGACCGCCCGAGCCGATCGCGATCAGGCCGTCTTCGGGCTCGAGCACGTCGCCGGTCCCCGTAAGTATCAAAGAGCTCTCCCGATCGGCCACCGCCAGCATGGCCTCGAGCTTGCGCAACATGCGGTCCGTGCGCCAGTCCTTGGCCAACTCCACGGCGGCGCGCATCAAATTTCCCTGGTGCTTATCCAGCTTCGATTCGAATCGTTCGAACAGCGTGAAGGCGTCGGCAGTCGCGCCGGCAAATCCGGCCAGCACATGATCGTGGTGGATCCGACGCACCTTGCGCGCGGACTTCTTGATGACGACGGAACCGAGCGTTACCTGACCATCGCCGCCCATTGCCACCGAATTGCCGCGGCGGACCGAAACGATGGTAGTCCCGTGGAATTGTTCCATGGAGAAAGCGCCCTGGCGTTGGGCCGCGGACGCAATCAGGAACGGCGCACGCGAACGTCGGCCAACGCAACGACACCCAGGAGCTGCCAAAGCGCGTAGACCAGGCTGTTGACGTTGCGAAACTCGACCGAAACGCCCGCTTGCTGCAGCTTCAGGAGGTGCCCCAGGAGCGCCGAGGCGGCGGTAAATGCCACGCGTCGCAGTTGGCGACACTCGACGGCCAGCGCCTTGGACGACTGCGCCGCCAGCGATAGCCGGCTGAGAAACTGCTCGCCATCGCCCACGATCTCGCCTTTCCATTCGATGGCATCTGAAACTCTGGCCGCACCATCGCTTGCGCCGCCCACGTGAATATTGGGAGGCGGCGGTTCCCAGGACGGTGGCGAAACCTCGTAGGTAATACAGTACTGGATGCCGGTTTCCTCGAAATCAGCCTGACGATCGAGCAGCCGTTGCACTTCCAGGAGCAGCATCCACGCGGCATCCGAACTGTCCCTGCGGCCCGGCTCCACCGAGGAGCGCAATGCCACAAGCAGGGGTTCGGCGCCGCGAATGGTGAGTTCATGGCTCGCGCGCTTGAAGGCATTGAATACTCGCAACAGCAATTCCGCACCGACAAGATCGATGAAACGCGTTGCGCTGACGTCCAGCGTAAGCGCCGGATGGGTGGTTGCCAGCGTCTTGAATTCCTCCAGGGGCTTGACGATCGCCGCATCGATGCTCGCCGGCAGTTTTACGCAGGGCATACCAGGCTGTGCCGGCGCGGCGCGCTGCTCTGCGTCGGCGTAATTGATCCAGGCCGGTCCCGGTGCACCGAAACGCAGGGCAAACTGCGCGGCCAGCTGATCGAAGCCTGCGCGATCCCCGCGCTGTTGCAACAGCTCCAGGAGCATCAACCAGCCCCGCTCGGTAACGGCGCCCAACGATTCAGCGACCAGCGCCGCGCGCAGGCCGTTTTCGGCCGCGGCGTCCTGGCGATTGGCAAACAAGATGGCCGTCTCATCGAGCACCGATGAGGACCCACCGTTGACCTCAATCGCATCGATGCTGCCCGCGAGCAGCTCGCTACCCGGATCAAAAGCATCCTCGTCGCTCGGTTCCGTCGTCGGCCGCCGCCCCCCGGTACTGGGCAGTTGAGGAACCACCTCATTTGCCTCCGCCGGCGTTGGCGTCACATCCGACGAAACCGCCTCGTGCGGCACATCCCCTTCGCCATTGACCCCGGGTGCCTTGCGTGGCCGCAGAAAATCGCGCGCCATTTCCGACTCGATGGCGTCGATCTTCTTGGCGGTGGCCATGGCCAGGGAACGGGCCATCTCCCGATCCGGCAAGGCATTTTCCGTCACGGCAAAGGCGCCGCCGGTGAGCTTCTCGCCGTTGGCCTGACGGCCCAAGGAGCGGGTGTTCGGTGCAGACCGGGTATTTGGCGCCGAGATCGTCCGCGGGGCCGGCTTCGCAGCCAACTCCGGGCGGGTCGTACGCACGGAGCCGCGCGCACCGGCGCGGTCGGATCCGCTGCGCGTCTCCTTCGGGTCCTTCTTGAAAAAAGAGAAAACCACCTGGTGTCCTGATGCCAAAAAATTGCCACAGATGCGCTCAACAACACCGGCGACGGGGCCAGCGCCAGATCCCATTCCGGGAGCCGGCGCGTCCTTGCCCGAAATCGACCCGCGGGGTAAAGCGCGACCAACCCCGAAACTTCGCGTGCGCCGGCTTTTGCCGCCCTCGCCGCCACCGGGACTTGTTAGCCCACTATATCAATTTTCAGATCCCATAAGAGAAGGATGAAGGCCTCCGTACCCCCCTGTTTCGGGCTTAAAACGGCGTACCGGGGAGCCCGGTTCCGAAGGCCAGCGAAGCGAGCGGCCACGCTCAGTTAAAATACTCCCTTCGGACGCAGAAAGCCGGGGGCAATGCATGACTTCGACAGCCACGACGGTAGGCACCTACTTGCGGGATCTGCCGCCTGATCGACGGGTCGCAATGGCACGCGTTTGCAGCATGATCCGCCGGTCGGCGCGCGGGGTCCGGGAAAGCATGCGCTATGGCTTGGCCTTTTACGAGCTCGACGGTCCTTTGTTTGCGCTCGAGTCCGGCCGGCGCCACATGTCCTTGTACGTAGCTGAACAGGATGTCGTCATCAAGCACAAGGAATCGCTTCCCGGGGTGAATACGGCACGTAGTTTCGTCAAGTTTTCCGATTTGAACCGTCTTCCACTGGACGTGGTCGAGAAAATCGTTCGCGATTCCGTGGCCGCCAGGCGTACCCGCGCCCAGCAGGGATCCCTTCCCACGCAGGCGGAGCTGCTTAAGCTTTGGGCGATCAAGGAGGAGGCCGCCCAGGTACCGGCGCCCATCGCCAAGGTGACGGCGGCGCCCAAGGTGGGAACGTCCGCGAAAAATGGCACTGCCAAGGCTAAGGTCGCCCGGCCGAGCCTTGCCAAAAAGAGCGAACCCAGCGCCCCGAAGGCTCCGGCAGCAAAGACGCCCGCCCGGGCCGTCTCGGCTGCGCGCAAAAGCGCGCCCGCAGCGCGCCGCTAACCACTGCGGGCGCGGCGCCTCCCGTTGGGCTGGAAATCTGGCCCGAGCCGGCTCCTCACCGGCCCGTGGCCTTTGTGCCCCCAACGGCATTTCTTGATCAACGCCTTCAGTTCAAGGTGACATTCATTCCCGTGGCGCTGCCCGCGCGCAAGTCGGCATAGCCGCTGAAGTCAATGCGTCTAAGCGTCTTGATGGGATCGGCCGAATTCCAAACGCGCGCGTACAGGTAGTAATAGGCGCCCGGCAACGTAAGCGAAGCGCCACCTCCCGGAAGGTTATTCACCGTGTACGCGCCGCCTGTACCGCCCGCGGCGCCGAGCTGCGTGGCGATCGGTATGGTCTGAACGATGGCGCCCATGCGTACAACCACCAAAAAGCCAGAGTCGTAAGTGCCCGCTGTCGCCTGGGAAATTGTGCCGGAGATCGAGTCCGCACTGGCCACCGCGGGATTTACCGGCATCGTGGGAATCGAGAATAGCGCGGGCCCAGCCGAGGGAATTGTCAATGTCGCGTTGGCCACGGTGCGCGTGTAATCCAAGGCCGTAGCGACGACAGAGTAAGCGCCTAGCCCTTGCGTCGGAGTGTTGGCGACCAATACCGGGGAACCCCCTGCCACGTAATTGCCAATCCAAATCGGTCCGGTGGATAGCGCAAAATCGGTCAAGAATTTGCCCGTGAATGGGTTTACCCGTTGGGTCCGAACCTCGTAGGGCGCTTCGTTTTGTCCCGTTGCGCTCAGGGTCTGATAAAAATCGACCCAGGCGCCGGTTGGAGACAGAGGCGTGGCGGCATTGGCCGTGTATTCGCCGTCGATGGTGATCGGTAGCGGATTGCTGGAAACCATGCCCGGATTGTTCGAGGGCGTAGTCGCCGCCGCAACCGGAACGTTTCGCACCACGACGGTATCCATATTTCGGCCACGCACCAATACATCGACGTTTGTACTGCTGGCGCCGGCGGGAATGCGCAAGGGAAACAATGTAAAAGACCCGTCCGAGCGGATTGTTGTGGACCGGGCAACCTGGTGATAACTGCCATCGGCGCTCGGCACTTCCGCTTTGATCACCAGGTTGTAGGCGCAACCCGAAGGCGCCGACGTGGCGCTCGACGAGCACAGGTGTGACGCATCGACCTGGCCACTGACGGCCCCCGACTCCGCAAGGTCAAAGTATTGCAGGTGGGGCAATAGCGTGAAGGCTGTGTTCCCGGCGTGTAGGAAGCGGACCACGTCATGGCCCACGTCAAAGTCGAGCACCAGGTTAAGCGAACCGCCGTCCACCGCCGCAAACGTTCCATTGAGGGCGATACCCTGGCTTGGCGAGGGAATTTCCAGTCGCGCGACGTGGCTGGTCCCGGCGGGATCGGTCCAATTGACTTGATCGTTATACGTGAGACCTGCGGCGACCGCCGAGTTGGCAAGCGGCGCTGCATCATCAACCAGCATCAGACGGATCTGCTGATAGGTGCCCGCGGGCAGCGCCAGATTGTTGAATAGCGCCGATAGCGTACCGTTATATAGCGTCGCCAGATCTATGCTGGCCGGAACGCCTAGCGGGAACTTCAACCAGCCCGGATCATTGGCCGCGGCATTGTTGCTCGTGTGGAATCGTATCTCGCTCACCGTGATCCAAACGTGATCAAAATCCTTGCTGGGGGCATCGGTCAGGGCAACATTGACCATTGCCACAGGCGAGCTCGGCGGCAAACTGCTGCCACCGCCGCCGCCGCAAGCACTGATTACAAGAACGGCAAGCAGGGGTAAGGTCGGGCGTAGAAACGGATGCAACTTCATCGCGAACTCCCTGGATTGTGGGGTATTCCTGACCATGAGCGATGCCGAGCGCGATTTTCGCGATGCATTGCCTAATTCGAGTCGACGGTTCAGTCTAGGGTTCGACGCAGGTTCGCATCTAGAGCAAAGTTGCAAGATACGTAACAGCTTGTTGGCATCGCTGAGGATTGCGCGGGGAGCGCCCGCCCGTCATCGGGGAACCCGAGCGCGGCGACACAGAAGCGCAACACTGCTCGCGTAAACTCCGCGCCTCAGAGCGCAGCAGCGGGGAACCAATGCGAATTCTCAACGGTCGGGGCAGGCGGATCATTGCCTTTTCCTTGGTCGCCGCGGCGCTTTGCGCGTGCCAGGCGCCGCGGCGCGCGGAAACCCCATCCGGAGCCAGTGTCGATGCGACACTGGCTCGGATCGATCACATTGTCATCATCTACGGCGAAAACCGTAGCTTCGACAATCTTTATGGGGCTTTCCCCGGTGCCTCTGGCATCGCCCAAGCGGATCCCATGAGCACTACGCAACGCGATCGTAACGGCCAGCCGCTGGCAACTTTGCCGCCAGTTTGGAGCGGTGCGGGCGGCCAGTTCGACGCGGCCTTTGGCGCAAGCCTGCCCAACGCACCCTTCGCCATCGACGGCCCTCCCGCCAACGCGCCGCTCTCCGCGCCCACACGGGACCTCGTGCACCGCTATTACCAAAACATGGCCCAGATCGACGGTGGGCGCAACGATCGCTTCGTTGCCTATTCCGATGCCGGCGCCCTGACCATGGGCCATTACGACGGAAGCAAGCTGGCGGTGTGGGCGCTGGCGCGGGAGTTCACGCTGGCCGATCACTTTTTTATGGGTGCCTTCGGCGGCTCCTACATGAACCATATCTACCTGGCCTGCGCCTGCGCTGCCACCTTTGCGAACGCTCCGGCCGCAATGCGCAGCAAGCTCGGCCCCGACGGTGCACTCCAGCAACGCGCGGATTCTCCCGCCTCGGCCCTGCAGGGCCCGCCCCAGTGGGAACGCGATGGCGTACTCACTCCGGACGGATACGCAATTAACACCATTCAATCGAGCTACGAGCCCAGCGGTATCGCTCCGGCCAAGGACGGCGATCCGCGCTTTGCCGATCCGGCCAAGCATCCGCTGCCGCCGATTGAAGCGGCAAGCCTGGGCGATCGGCTCAATGCACGCAATGTGAGCTGGGCCTGGTACGCCGGGGGTTGGAATCAGGCCCTGACCGATAGCACGCAGCCCGGCGGCAGCTCCCGCGGGGTGATCTACACCAACCGGCCCAATAGCGTTGATTTCCAGCCACATCACCAGCCATTTAATTACTTTGCCGCCTATGCGCCGGGAACGCCGGCGCGCACGCTGCATCTGCGCGACGCTGCGGACTTTCTAGCGGCAATCGACAGCGGCCATCTGCCACAGGTGTCGTTTTACAAGCCGGAAGGAGATTTGACCCAGCATTCGGGGTACACCGACGTTGCCTCGGGTGATGCGCACATCGCGGCGTTGGTGGAGCGCATCCGTCACAGCCCCGCATGGCCCAGCACGCTGATCATTGTCACCTACGACGAAAACGGCGGCTATTGGGACCATGTCGCCCCGCCTACTGGCGAAGGCTGGTCGGACCGCTGGGGTCCCGGCACAAGGATTCCCACAATCCTGATTTCCCCTCTGGTTCGCAAAGGGTTCGTCGATCACTCCATCTATGACACGGGCTCCATCCATCGCCTGATCAACCGTCGTTTTGGTTTGGAACCCCTGCCCGGCCTGCGCGCGAACATGGGCGACCTCACCAACGCACTGGCCCTCCCCTGAGTTAGCGGACCGCGTCGATATCGCGCTGCAGCACCGGCCGCGGAAAATATCGCACTCATTTAGTGCGGCGCACCAATATCACGCGCCTTTTGGGTGCGTACTTAAGCAAGTTATTTAGTCAACTAATGGAAAAAGCACTGAAATCATAGCCTTATTCCCTGGCATGGCGCTTGCTTGAAAAGAGTTGGCACTTTTCATCTCAGCGTCATCAACGTCAGAAAAAGGGAGGGTTATGTTTACCAGATCGCTTTTGGCGGCAGGAATCACCGCCGCTTTTGCAATTCCGGGTGTTGCACTGGCCGACGACGCGCCGGCTGCGCCGGCAGCCGCTCCGGCGGCGCCTGCCGCCCCCGCCTCGCCGCTTGCCAAGCTGCTCGATGGCTCGGGCATCACCATGAGCGACTACTTCGATGTGGCCTACACGCACGCGAACAACGCGCCGTCGGACCGCGTTTTCGACACGCAACGCGATTCGATCACCCTGCATCAATTCGGCTTGCAGATTGCCAAGCAACCCAAAGAAGGTTTTGGCGGCCTCTTGAACGTCACCGCGGGGGCGGACGTACCAATTTTCGCCTCCTACCCGTACACCAATGGCTCCAGCCAATTTGACGTCACGCAGGCCTATGGCCAATACGCCACGGGGCCGTGGACGGTGATCGCGGGCAAGTTCACCACGCTGCAGGGCACGGAAGTGATCTGGGCACCGTCCAACAACAACACGTCCCGCTCGATTCTGTTTGGCGCAATTCCCTTCACCCACACCGGCGTGCGTGCCACGTTCGCCGCCAGCGACACGGTCAGCCTGATCGCCGGCGTTAACAACGGTTGGGATCAGGTCGTGGATACGAACACCTCCAAGACGCTAGAGTTGGGCGCCACGCTAACGCCAATCAAGCCCCTCAGCGTGACGATTTCGGATTTGGTGGGCAAGGAGTCCGCCACTGGCACCCCAAGCACCACCGCCCCGCAAGGCACCCGCAACAGCTTCAACATCGTTGCTTCGTACACGGTGAGCGATCCGCTTTCGGTGGGCATCGAGTATCTCAATGTGAGCCAAAGCAACTTCACCACCTCTACCGGCGGCAACATCAAGGCCAAGTATGACGGCTGGGCGCTGTATGGCACCTACCTGATTACCCCGGCCTGGCGCGCAGCGCTGCGCCTGGAGACCCTCGATGACAAGGACGGGTTCCATTTTGGAATCCCGAGCACGAAGGTCAACGAAGGCACGCTCACCCTCACGTGGCTGGCCTCGGACAACTTCGAGCTGCGCGGCGAAGTGCGGCGCGACCATGCAAGCAATCCGGCGTTCGCGGACTTTTCCAATGCGACCAGCCTGAATCAAAGCCTGTTCACGTATGGACTCGAGGGCATTTTCAAGTTCTAAGGCCTCCGATCTGCCATCGCAAAGGAAGGAAGCAACATCATGAAGCTGGTTACAGCAATTATCAAACCGTTCAAGGTTGACGAGGTGCGCGAGGCCCTGGGCAAGATCGGCGTCCAGGGACTGACCGTAACCGAAGTCAAGGGTTTTGGCCGTCAAAAGGGACATACCGAGCTCTATCGCGGTGCCGAATACGTAGTCGACTTTTTGCCCAAAGCGCGACTCGATGCGGCGGTTCCGGACGAACTTCTGGAGGCCGTTATCGAAGCAATTGAAAAGTTCGCACGTACCGGCAAGATCGGTGACGGCAAGATTTTTGTCACCGAACTGCAGGAAGTCATCCGAATCCGTACCGGGGAAACCGGTCCGGGCGCGCTATAGGGAGAACATCGATGAAACGCTTAGCCTTACTCGCAGTCGTAGGTACCCTGCTGTTCTCGGGTGCCGCCGCATACGCCGACGACAAGCCGGCCGCGGCAACCGCGGCAGCTCCAGCAGCAGCGGCCCCGGCCGCGCCTGCTGCGGCCGCCACACCACCAGCACCACCGCCACCGTCGGCGACCGAGCCCTCGCTCATCACCAACGCGCAGATCAACTCGGGCGATACCGCCTGGATGCTCACGTCGTCCGCTCTAGTGTTGTTGATGACCGTTCCCGGACTCGCGCTGTTTTACGGCGGCATGGTGCGCAAGAAGAACGTGCTGGCAACCTTGATGCAAAGCTTTGCCATCACCTGCCTCGTGACCATCATCTGGTGGGCGGTCGGATACACCCTGGCATTCACGCCTGGGAGCACACCCTACCTGGGTGGGTTTAGCCGAGTCTTCCTGAACGGCATGTCCTACATCAAGGACATTGCGGCGGTTGATGCCACCAAGGATTCGCCCGCGGTTGCGGCTGTTGTCGGCAAGGTATCGGTAAGCCATATTGCCAATACGATCCCGGAAACAGTGTTTGCAATGTTCCAGCTTACGTTTGCCATCATTACCCCTGCGCTGATCTGCGGCGCCTTTGCCGAGCGCATGAAGTTCTCCGCGATGCTGTGGTTCATGGGCCTGTGGTCGATCCTGGTGTATTCGCCGATCGCGCACTGGGTCTGGGAACCGAGCGGATGGCTCGCCTCCAAGGGCATATTGGACTTCGCTGGCGGTACCGTGGTGCACATCAATGCGGGTATAGCCGCACTGGCGTGTGCACTCGTCCTGGGCAAGCGCGTCGGATATGGCAAGGAACCGATGGCGCCGCATAACCTGACTTTGACCCTGATCGGCGCCTCGCTCCTATGGGTGGGCTGGTTCGGGTTCAACGCAGGATCGGCAACTACCGCCGATGGGCGGGCCGGCTTCGCCTTCGCCGTGACCCAAATTGCAACCGCCGCCGCCGCGCTGGGCTGGATGTTTACCGAGTGGATGTTCAAGGGCAAGCCCAGCGTCCTGGGGATTGCCTCCGGTGCTGTTGCCGGCCTGGTCGCCATCACCCCCGCCTCCGGTTTCGTCGGCGCCAATGCTTCGGTTGTCATCGGCCTCGCTGCCGGGGTGATCTGCTTCTTCTCCTCGACCGCAGTCAAGCGCATGCTGGGATACGACGATTCCCTGGACGCCTTCGGCGTGCACTGCATCGGCGGGATTATCGGCGCCCTGCTGACCGGCGTGTTTGCCAGCACGGACATCGACGGCGGCCAAGCCGGGAATGTGATGACGCAGGCTCTGGGCGTGACCACCACCGTGGTCTACAGCTTCGTTGTCAGCCTTGTCCTGCTTAAGATTATCGACCTGGTCATTGGTCTGCGCGTGAGCGAAGAGCAAGAGCGCGAAGGCCTGGATCTCGCGCTGCACGGCGAGAAGGTCGAGTAGGAGTTGTAGCGAGCGCTTTTGATTCCCTCGGGGAACCGGGTTATGGGGTGGCGGATGCCACCCCATTTTTTTGCCCTGAAAAATTCGGTTCACAACTCCCAAAATCCAGGACGCCCGGTGTTCAAGAATCAAAAAATCGGCAGAGCCTTGAGGCAGAGAACGATTACTTCTGTATATGTATTAATCCCATACACCTAACTCCGCCCGCGACCGATCCCAGAAGTTGGGAGGAAATCTCTAATATCTCGTTCGATTCCTCCGCTTCTTCAATAACTAAATCTGCGCACATCTCAATCTCGTTCGATTCCATATCTCCTCCTGAAACAATCTATTGCGCCTTTCAAGGTTTGAGGATATCCGCACGCGGCTTCTACAACACTACCAACCACGGCGATGAATATTGCACGGCCCACACCCAGGATCAAGTTGAATATTCGATATTCACTTCCGCTGATAGCGTTGATTACGTTGGGGGTCAAGGCCGAGCCGGTGATCAACCCACAAATCACCATGGACACATTATGGGAAAAAATTAACTGCAATCATCTCAATGGCGATCCTGAGGTACCGGAGTCTCTTGATAGCTTATCGCGGGACGCCAAGGACTCGGGGAACTTCGCTCTTGCCGCAATCCTTTCTAGGAATGCGCTTTGTGTACGCCTTAAGAAAAAGGAAGCGGGGGTCACGACGTTGCTCGACAGCGCGGCAACAACGATTGAGAGATCGCTTGAAGCCGACCAGCTGGAAATTGCAGAAGAAATTGCCACTGCCCAATTCCCTAACGAGGCGTCCAATACATTCCCCGGAACAAATAAGTCAACACTACGACTTTCAATGGCGCGCGCACGCGTCTTATCTCATCGGGACAGAATTTCAGATTCACTTGCCGTTCGAATGAGTCTCCAAACATCGCTGGATAAGGAGTTCGGGGCAAATGCAAATGAGTCTCTGACCAATCGAATGCGTTCAGCAAATCTGCTGATAGAACTCGGGAATACCGACGACGGCATTCGAGAATTGGGCACACTTATTGAAATATCCAAAATGGCGTCGCCAATCGATGAGGAATTGCGATTAACCATTAATGAAAGCTATGCGCTCGCCATTGCACTTGTCGGAAACGAAGTTGAGGCTATTCGACAGTTGCGTCAGATGGAACATGACCTGAGCGCAAAGCTGGGCGACGATGACTACCGCGTTTTGAAAATTAGAGAGGATATTGCCTCTATCCTGGTCAGGCAGGGGGCGTTTGACGAGGCGCTGGAAATGGAGTCCCGAATCTTTCTTTGGAAGGACGCTCATTTGCCAGAGAATCATCCGCAACTTCTTAAGGCGCTTTGGCGTTTGAGCTACCTATACGTAGTAGACCGGCGATTAGAAACTGCACGGTCAGCCCTGCAGCACATAATGAAACAACTCGACGAAAACCCAAATTTGTTTGGCCGTCAGTTCTACTTGCAGAACTTAAGCAGACTTGCAATATTGGAGGCGCGCGATAGTTCGGCGGAAACTGCCGCGAGCATTTGGAAGCGCGTATACGAGGAAGAACTTCAAATTCTTGGTGCATCCGCATCCGATACCCAAGTTGAGGGAACAAATTATGCAATTGCGTTACAGGGTCTGGGAAAAGTAAGGCAGGCATGCGATCTTTTGAAAGAGATTTCAGGCCGGCAATCTCATCTGCGTCCTTTTGAAGTTTGGGCTTCACAATTTACGAGGCTTTCATATAACCGTTGTTTGTTGGATTTGGGGGCTTTGAATCTGCAAGACGACGCGAGGCGGTCCATTCAAGAGTCATGGATAGAAATTTCTAATCACTCGGGAGAAAGTAGTCACAACGCACTTTTGGCGCTTTCGACATATGCGTATGCGGTGACGCTAATTGGCGACCGTGCGAAGGCAAAGGAACTGTTGAAACTGCTTGTTCGACTTTTGGAACAGCGTTTTGCCAACTCCTCCCACGTTAAGGAGCGGCGAAATTTTGACCTTCCGACATGGATCGAAGGTCGGACAGTGGGCGGGGACGAGGTTCCGGGATATCGTGATCTCGCCCTACTTTATGCCCAAGATGGAGAGCTGGAGAGCGCATTGCGTGTTTCAGAGCTCGCGCGGGATCGCGGATTGCGGGACCTGTTTGCCGAGCAGGAGTGGCGCCGCACAAAGCTACCTGCGTCCGATCGGGCGCTCTTGGACGCGTCGATCGACCGGGTGCAAGAATTGGACGAGCGCATCGCCGTTGCCGTCGATATCGTGGAGCGTGTGCGCCTCGAGTCAGAGCGTACGCTTGCCGTAGCGCAACGGGGCCGATTGGAGAGCGAAATACGCGGGCGGTTGCACCTGGAGGCGCCTTCGACGGCGCCGCCAACCCTGGATGCCCTGCGCGCACGATTACATGCGGACACGGTGTTGGTGTCTGTTTTGCATTCGGGCGATGTCTGGTGGGCCCTGGTGATCAACCGGGATGATCCAGCCCGTCTGATTGAATTTCGCGATGCCGATCTGGGGAAAGCCGCATCGGCATGGGTGCGGCGCCTGCGGGGCGACCCTGTGCGCGTGTGGCCTCTCGCCCAAGGCCGCTTGATCATTAGCGACTTGCGCCCCACCGACGCGGTGGGACCGTATCTTAATCCCGAGGAACTGGGCGCCCGGTTAGGCAACTCCCTGTTAGGACCGCTGGTACCCGCATTGGGCCACGCGCGGCACATCGTGTTTGTCGGTGACGACGAGCTTGTCGGTTTCCCGCTGCACGCGCTACCGCTGGGGACGGGTGTCGTTCTGGATCGGTTCGATGTGAGCTACGCCCCGTCGCTATCGACCTTTGCGCGCTGGCAGGGGCCGGGTGCGCGCGGCTCCTATGCGCAGGATTTGCTCGCGATCGGCGACATCAATGTGCCGGCTGATGTTGGCGCATCAAACGATCCGGTCGTGGTCGCGGTGCAAATTGCCGCGCAGCATCCGCTTGCGTTTGCACGCGAGGAGATCGAGTCGATCTCCCGTTTGTTCCCGGCCGGCCGCGCGCGCACCTGGTCTGGCCCAAGCGCCAACAAACAATCGCTGCGGCGCGCATCCCGCGCTGGTCAGTTGGAGGGATTTCGTTACGTGCACTTTGCCACGCACGCCTGGGCGCAGTTGGATCAGCCGGAAAGTTCGGCGATCGTACTGGGAGGGAAGGACAGCGATACACCGGCACAGCGGGCGCTTACCGCCGCGGAACTAGCCGGGCTGCACATGCACTCGGAACTCATCGTGCTTTCCGCATGCGATACCGGTCAGGGGCAATTCGAGCACGGGCGGGGATTGCTCGGCCTGGCGTACGCAGGCCTGGCGGCAGGCAATCGCGCGGCCGTGCTCTCCCTCTGGCCAATCGCCGACGACACGACCGCGCATTTTATGGCGCGCTTTTACTCCCGCTTGCGCGGTGGTAGCGAACCCGTGCGGGCACTGGCCGCAACGCAGCGCGAGTTTCACCGCTCCCCCGATGGCCGGTTGGCCGCCGTCTCTACCTGGGCCCCCTTCGTGCTGTACGGGGGCTACTGACCGGCCTCGGCTGCTCTACAGCGGACGGGTGTCGTCGCGCTTGGCCGGGCGCCGCTGGGGAGCGAGGAGCAGGGAATTGAGCAGAGGCCAGATGGCTGCGCCCAGGGCGCTGCCGAGAAGGCCCAGCCACCACAGGGGCGACGCGCCGCCGACCCAAAGGCGAATCGCTGCCGACGCGAGCTGCGCGATCAATAAGAGTCCGAACACATAGACCGACTGACTGGCGACCGGGAACCACTGGATTCGCCGGTGCAGGGAAATCGCGCCATAGGAAACAAGCGTGTACGCCAGGGCGTGCTCGCCGAACAAGGCACCGTTGTGCACGTCCATCAATAGGCCAAAAACGAACGCGACACCCATGCCGACCTTGCGCGGCTGGTGCACGTTCCAAAACACCAGCGTGAGGGCAAAGAAATCCGGCGCCCAGATGGCCCGCCCCCAGGGCAGTAGGTCGACCAAAAATGCGCCCCCCAGGGTTGCCCATATGAATGCCGGGCGCACCGGGCGCAACACCTGCTCCTGGCGCACTGCGCGCGCGGAGACGGCAGGACGAACGGCAGCCACCGCGACCGCGGCCAGGCGCGCGCCGCTCAGCCGCTGCCAAATCCGGTTCATCGGGCCGCCTTGGCCGCCATGCGGTCGGCGCGAACGTTGGCCGGCGAAGACCTGCGCCCGGTATCGGGAGCCGGTATGAGGGGCGGGGGTTCGACCAGCAATACGACGAGCATCCGGCTTTTGCTCATTCCCGCCACCGGTTTGAGTATGACCCGCGCAAATTGATCCTTCACATCGCGGTCAACCCGCAGAACCGTGGCGACCGGCATACCTGGCGGATAGATTCCGTCCAGGCCGGAGGTGACGATGCTGTCACCGTTTTGCACGTCGGTATTGGCTGGCAGAAACCGCAATTCGAGCGTCGAGGCCTCGGCGCCGCCAAATGCCACGGCGTGCAAGCCATTACGCACCACCTGCACCGGTACGCTTTGCTCCTTGTCGGTCACAAGCGTGACCTCCGACGTCAACGGAAATACGCGCGTCACCTGCCCCACGACGCCAAATTCGTCGATAACGGGGCCGCCGGCGCGCACCCCATCCCTGCTGCCCCGGTCGATGACGATCTTGCGGGAGAAGGGGTCGCGCGACTCGTACAGGGCAACAGCCACCAGCGAGGGCGCCTCCACGCGCTGGCGCAATCCTGCCAGGGCGCGCAGCTGATCGTTCTCCAGCTGCAACTGGCCGGCCAATTGCACTTTTTGCGCCTGCTCGATGGCCGCCTGGCGCAACTGCGCATTCTCCTGGGACAAGGTGGCAACGGAGGACAGGTACGCGCCGCCAGCGCGCGCAAGGTCGCGCGGCCACAGCAGCACGCGCTGGAAAGGATAGAGCAGGATTTCCACGCCATTGCGAATCGCATCGAGCGCATTGACTTGCGCGTCCACGATGATCAGCACCGCAGCAAGCAGAGAGAAGAATGCAAGCCGGGCGCGCGCCGATACGCCCTGGTTGAAGAGCGGCGGCGGTCCGTACTCCATGCGGTTCAGTACAGCGGGGGCTGGGCTAAGGGACCTGGCGCGCGATCATCGCCCGTGGCAACGGCTCCGTTCCTAGCCGTTGGCGAACGCGGAGCCGAGTTTGTCGATCCGCTCCAGGGCAATGCCGCAGCCGCGCACCACGCAGGTCAACGGGTCCTCGGCGACAATCACCGGCAATCCGGTCTCCTCCATGAGCAGTCGATCCAGGTCGCGCAACAAGGCGCCGCCGCCCGTCAGCATCATCCCGCGTTCGGCGATGTCCGCACCGAGCTCGGGCGGCGTCTGCTCCAAGGCGATCTTGACGGCCGAAACGATCTGATTGAGCGGATCGGTCAATGCCTCCAGGATCTCATTGCTGGAAATGGTGAAGCTGCGGGGTATGCCTTCGGAAAGGTTGCGCCCCTTGACCTCCATCTCGCGCACCTCGGAGCCCGGGAACGCCGACCCGATCTCCTTTTTAATTTGCTCGGCCGTGGGTTCGCCCACCAACATTCCGTAATTGCGCCGGATGTAGTTGATGATGGCCTCGTCGAATTTGTCGCCACCGACGCGCACCGAGCCCTTGTAGACCATTCCGCCCAGGGAAATCACGCCCACTTCGGTGGTGCCGCCGCCGATATCGACCACCATCGATCCCGAAGCCTCGGAAACGGGCAGGCCCGAACCCAGCGCCGCGGCCATCGGTTCCTCGATCAGAAACACCTGGCTCGCGCCGGCCGCCTCGGCCGACTCCTTGATGGCGCGCCGCTCGACCTGGGTCGAGCCGCAAGGCACACAGATGATGATGCGCGGATTTGGTGCGAGCAGGCTCGACGGATGCACCGCCTTGATGAAGTGCTTGAGCATTTGCTCCGTAACCGTGAAGTTGGCGATTACGCCATCCTTCATCGGGCGGATCGCTTCAATATTGCCGGGCACGCGGCCCAACATCAGCTTGGCTTCCAGGCCAACTGCGCGCACAACTTCCTTGGCGTGTGGCCCCCCCTCGCGCGCTATGGCCACGACCGAGGGTTCATTGAGTACGATACCCTTGCCCCGAACGTAGATGAGCGTGTTGGCGGTGCCAAGATCGATGGCAAGGTCGTTTGAAAAATAACTGCGGAAAAAGCCAAACATCGGGTCTGCTAGGTAAGGTTTTGGGTCGGCGGGCCGGCCAAGCCGGGAACGGTTCGCGGCGGGTGCGCCATAATAGACTATGTCTCTAAATCTGGCCGATATTCACCGAATCGCCCTGCTGGCGCGCATCGAGATCACCGAAGCGCAGGCACGGGAAACGGCAAACCAACTCAACGACATCCTGGCGATGATCGAGCGCATAGGGCGCGTCGACACCGTCGGCATTGTTCCCATGTCCCACCCGCTGGACGGCGTGCAGCGCCTGCGCGCCGACGCCGTGACAGAGGTGCCTGACCGGCAGGAGACGATGGCCAATGCCCCGGCCCAGCAGGACGGTTTGTTCCTGGTGCCGCGGGTGGTCGAATGAACGCGCTCCCCCCGGCGGCGCAGGACCTGGCGCACGCAACCCTAGCGCAGCTCGGCGCCCTGCTTGAGCGCCGTGAGGTTAGCGCCGTGGATCTGGCGCGCCGCTACCTGGAGCGCATAGAACGCTTTGGCGAACTGAACGCGTTTCTCGATGTCCGCCCCGAACAGACCCTGGCCCAGGCTCGCGCCGCCGATGCGCGACGCGCGCGCGGCGAGACCGGGGCGTTGCTGGGCATTCCCATCGCGCACAAGGATGTGTTTGTCACGCGCAACTGGCACACGACCGCGTCCAGCCGCATCCTGGAGGGATACCAAAGTCCGTTTGATGCCACGGTGGTCGAGGAGCTGGCCCGGGCCGGAATGGTTTGCCTGGGCAAGCTCAATTGCGACGAATTCGCAATGGGTTCCAGCAATGAAAACAGCGCGTACGGTGCCGTTCGCAACCCCTGGGACACGAGTGCCGTTCCCGGCGGGTCCTCTGGCGGTTCGGCGGCCGCCGTCGCGGCCCGGCTGGCACCTGTGGCCAGCGCGACCGACACGGGCGGCTCGATCCGCGAGCCGGCTGCCTTTAGCGGCGTGACCGGCACCAAGCCCACCTATGGGCGCCCGTCGCGCTGGGGCATGATCGCCTTCGCCTCGAGCCTGGACACGGCCGGCTTGCTGACGGTCACCGCCCAGGACTGTGCGCTGGTGTTCAACGCGATGCTCGGCTTTGATCCGAAGGATTCAACCAGCGTTGACCGGCCGCGCGAGGATTTCACGCGTCACCTGGATATCGACCTTTCCGGCCTGCGCATCGGCGTACCCAAGGAGTTTTTTGCCGGGGGGCTGGAGCCCGAAGTCGAGGCGGCGATCCGTGCGGCCCTGCGCCAATACGAGTCGCTGGGCGCGCGCCTGGTGGACGTGAGCCTGCCCAACGCGGCCCTGGGCATTCCCGTGTACTACGTGGTCGCCTCGGCCGAGGCGTCGAGCAACCTTTCGCGCTTTGACGGCGTGCGCTATGGCTTTCGGGCGCAACACTACGAGGACCTGCTCGACATGATGCGCAAGAGCCGGGCTCAAGGCTTTGGCCCGGAGGTCAAACGCCGCGTGCTGGTGGGCACCTACGTGCTGTCCCATGGCTATTACGACGCCTACTTCCTGCAGGCGTCGCGTGTGCGCCGCCTTATTGCCGATGAGTTTCAACGCGCCTTTACCCAGTGCGACATCATCGCCGGGCCGGTTACCGCGGGCGTGGCGTTCGGCTTCGGCGAAAAATCGGCGGACCCGGTTGCCATGTACCTGGCCGACCTCTACACGGTTCCCAGCAGCCTTGCAGGGGTGCCGGCTATCAGCCTGCCCTGCGGGTTCGGCCGGCACGGTCGTCCGATCGGACTGCAGCTCATGGCAAATCATTTCGACGAGGCCCGGATGCTGGGCGTGGCGCATCGCTACCAAAGCGTCACCGACTGGCATACGCGCGTGCCTCCCGGTTACTGACACGCCAGCGGCAACCTCGAAACCAAAGGCCAGCGGAGCGCGCATGCGGAGCACACATGTTTAACGGCTGGGAAACCGTTATTGGCCTGGAAACGCACGCCCAATTGCAGACCCGGTCGAAGATATTCTCGGGGGCGGCCACGGCTTTCGGTGCTGGGCCCAATACCCAGGCCAGCGTCGTCGATCTGGCCTTGCCCGGTGCGTTGCCCGTACTCAATGCCAGTGCGGTCGAGTGCGCCGTGCGTTTTGGCATTGCCGTGGGAGCACAAATTGCACCGCGCTCCGTCTTTGCCCGCAAGAACTACTTTTATCCGGACCTGCCCAAGGGGTACCAGATCAGCCAGTACGAGATCCCGGTTGTCCAGGGCGGTAGTCTGGGTTTTTGGGTCGCGCCACCGAACGCGCAACCCTATTTCAAGACCGTCGCACTCACGCGCGCGCACCTGGAAGAGGACGCCGGCAAATCCTTGCACGAGGATTACCACGGCATGTCGGGCATCGACTTAAATCGCGCCGGTACGCCCCTGCTTGAGATCGTTTCCGAGCCGCAGATGCGCTCCAGTGCCGAGGCGGTGGCCTACGCACGCACCTTGCATGCCCTGGTGATGTGGTTGGGAATTTGCGACGGCAACATGCAGGAGGGCAGCTTTCGCTGCGACGCCAACGTTTCCGTCCGCCCGGCCGGGGCCTCGGCCTTCGGAACGCGGGTGGAAATCAAGAATCTCAACAGCTTTCGGTTCCTGCAACAGGCCATCGAGCACGAGGTGCGCCGCCAGATCGAATTGATCGACGATGGCGGGCGCGTGGTCCAGGAAACGCGCCTGTTTGATCCGGATCGCAACGAGACCCGCTCGATGCGCTCCAAGGAGGACGCGGCCGACTATCGTTATTTCCCCGATCCCGACCTGCTGCCGCTCACGATTGCGCCCGAATATGTGGAGCGGGTGCGAGCGCAGTTACCGGAGTTGCCCACGGCGATGCGCGAGCGCTTCGTGCTGGACTACGCATTGACGTCGCAGGATGCGGCCGCCCTTACGGCAAGCCGCGCGCTGGCGCAGTACTTCGAACAAGTTGCGCATTGCGTCGCGGACAAAAAGGCCGCGGCCAACTGGATCATGGGCGAAGTAAGCGCTGCACTCAATTCGGCCGGCATTGGCGTGGAGCATTGCCCGGTGCCGGCCAGCGAATTGGGCGTGCTCATCAGCCGGGTCGGTGACGGCACGATCAACCTGAAAACGGCCAAGGAACTCTTCGCGCAGCTGTGGTCGGGCGCGGCGACCTCGGTCGATGCGATCATCGCCGCGCGCGGCTTGCAGCAGATTTCCGACAGCGGGGCTATCGAACGAATTGTCGAAGACGTGCTGGCGGCCAATCCCACGGCTGTGGCCGAATACCGGGCCGGCAAGGAAAAGGCGTTTCAAGCCTTGGTCGGCCAGGCCATGAAGGCGGCACGCGGCAAGGCCAACCCACAGGCACTCAATGAAACCCTGCGGCGCAAGTTGCGGATCTAGCTATCGGCGGTCACAGATCCCCCCTCGAAGCGGATCCTCCGGTATTTGGGTTGCGCGCACACGGCGTCGTTGAAGCTGCACCTGTCCGCGATCGAGCGAATGCGATTCCTTAGGTTTCCCGCAGGGAACGACGGTATTGGATGGCCTCGGAGACGTGGCGGTTATTGATCTCCTCCATGCCCTCCAGATCGGCGATCGAACGCGCGACCTTGAGCACCCGGTTGTACGCTCGCGCGGACCAACCCAGACGCGAGCTCGCGGCGTGCAACAACTGGCGTACCGGCCCCTCCGGGTGGCAGATGCGTTCGATATCCGCCGAATTCAATTCGTCATTGATCTTTCCCTGGCGATCCAGGGACTGCTGGCGCGCCCTCTCCACGCGCTCGGCGATGTACTCGGTTAGTTCGCCATCGGGCAATTCCGTCAGCTGATCGGGCGTAAGCGCTGTGAGTTCGACCCGCATATCGATGCGATCCAGCAAGGGGCCGCTGATCCGGTCCTGGTAGCGCGAGACCATTTCCGGCGTGCAACGGCAGCGGATTTGCGGGTGGCCGTGGTAGCCGCAGGGACAGGGGTTCATCGCCGCCAACAGTTGAAAGCGCGCCGGGTAGTCGATGTGGCGCGATGCGCGGGCGATGGTGATACGGCCCGTTTCCAGCGGTTCGCGCAGCACTTCGAGGACGCGCCGGTCGAATTCGGGCAACTCATCCAGGAACAGGACCCCGTTATGCGCCAGCGAGATTTCCCCGGGCCCGGCATCCATGCCGCCACCGACCAGGGCGGCGGCACTGGCACTATGGTGGGGGGCACGAAACATCCGCGTTGCCCAGCGCTGTGGCGCAAATTTACCCACCAGGCTCAACACGGCCGCCGATTCGAGCGCCTCATCGACTTCCATTTGGGGAAGCAATCCCGGGAAGCGCTGCGCCAGCATCGTCTTGCCGGTTCCGGGTGGGCCAACCATTAACACACTGTGCCCACCCACCGCGGCAATTTCCAGCGCCCGTTTGGCATTGGCCTGGCCCTTGACGTCAAAAAAGTCCGGATACGTGGGCGGGGACAAACGGACCTGGGAGAAATGCTCGGGGATCGCCACCTGCTTGGGATCGCCAGCAACCGATGCCAGATGCGCAACGACCTGGCGCAGGTCCTTTGCCGGATAGATGGGCACGCCGCCCACCAGCGCAGCCTCGTCGGCATTGTCCATGGGCAAAATAAAGCCACGAGGTGCGCGCTCGCGCGCCGCCTTGGCAACGGCCAGGGTCATGGCCAACGCGCCAAGGATTGGCCGCAGCTCCCCCGATAGGGACAGTTCCCCCGCGAATTCGAATTTCTCCAGCACCTGTGCCGGAATCTGTCCACTGGCGGCCAGAATGCCAATGGCGATGGGTAGATCAAACCGGCCCGATTCCTTGGGCAGGTCCGCCGGTGCCATGTTTACGGTAATGCGGCGTGTCGGAAAATCGAACTTCGAATTTTGCAGTGCTGCTCGCACCCGTTCGCGCGCCTCCTTGACCTCCGCCTCAGGCAGTCCGACCAAGGCGAATCCCGGCAAGCCATTGGCCAGATGCACTTCCACAGTCACTTCCGGTGCCGACATCCCGGCAATGGAGCGACTGCGGACTACGGCAAGTGTCATTCGAGAGATATTTTCGAAAAAGGGGTTAGGGGCGGGTAGCGCTATTGTTCGCCTGTGCGACAGTACCAGCGCGAGCGCCCGATTTTAGCTGTTGCGGGCACGCAAGCAGAATAACGAGCGCGCCCTGGGCCCGAGGGGCGCGCCTGGGCGAAAATGTCGGCGTAGGCTGTTTCTAAAGGAATCACGGAGCCATGCACGGTCTCGACAAGCTCCTTCTGACCAACGAAGTGATTTTCTGGACCTCGGTGTCGGTCCTGGTGTTTGCGGTCGGACTTATCGTCCAGAGGCGCATCAACCGGGCCCACGAGCGCGCCGAACTCGCGCGCGCGGAGGCCGAGCGCGAGGACCTGGGCGGCAACTCCTATTTCATGCCGCTGCCGCCAGCCGAGCCGGCGGTGGAAATCTCCGACCCCGTGGAAATCGACTCGCTGCTGGCGGGCGAATCCATCACTGTGGCCCAAAGCGCACGGCGCAAGCTCGAAGAGCCAACCAACATCAACATGACGGAGTACGTGCCCGAGCCCCCGGCCGCCCGCCGCCCGCCGCCAGCGCCTGCGGCCCAGAGCAAGGTCGCCGCCCAAAGCGCATCGCCGATTTTGCCGGTTCCGAACGATCGCTCGGCTACCGCGCCCGGGGGTCCGGTGCGCGGCGCGACACAGGTCAATAACGCGGCGCAAAAGGCGCCGGCCGAGGAAACCGTCCGGATACCCGTGCGCGAGCTGGTCTTGGCGTGGTTTGAAGCGCGCGGCTATCGTGCAGCACCGGTACCGAGCATGGCGCGCCCAATCGAACTGGCGCTAGCGCACCGCAAGGACGTTGATCGGATCTACGCCTTCGTGGTGGAAACCCGGCCGGTCAACGCCGACCGGGCGGCCACGCTTTTAACACAGGCGCGTGCGGCCGGGTACCAGCGCCTGCTGATTGCGGCCCAGGCCGGTCACGACGACGGGCTGGCCGAGCTACTGCAACCGCAAGGCATCCGCTTGTTCGATGAGGTCGCGATCCGTGCCGAGTTGGACAAGATCGACATCAGCGTGGCCGCCAAGATCATTGGGGTGGCGCAAGGCCGCGCGCAGGCGCGTCTGGCCGCTGCCCTGGCGAAAGTACCGGGCGACAAGCGCGAACAACCGGTCTACACCGCGCGCCTGTAGGGCGCGCACAACGATTCCCAGTTCTAGCGCTGCGAAAGTTGCGCGATCTTGGCTTCCAGGGCGTCAACCTTCTCGCGCGCCTTGGCCAGCAGATCGCGCTGGATCTCAAATTCTTCGCGCGTGACCAGATCGAGCCGGGCGAACTGTTGCGTCAATAGCGCCTTGAGATTGCGCTGAACATCGGCTGCCGGGGTGCCCGAGAGCAAAGTACCGATGCGCTGTTGCAAATCCTCGATGAACGAAAAGGTTTCCATGAGTATCCCGTACGTCCCGCCCCGCTCGCCGGCGCGCGAACCTTCAGTGTAATCCGCCGCCCTGGCCGGCCGCGGCAACATGGCCGAACATTACCGACCGCCGGCAGCCGGGGCCTCGCGATTCCACCAGCCACCGCCCAGCGCCTGAAACAAAGCCGCGGTGTCCACGAATCGATTGGCTTGCGCTTGTATGCGATTGACCACTGCCTGCTGGTACGCCTGTTCGGCATTGAGCAACGCCAGGTAACTGACCGAGCCCAGCTCCTGGGCCTTGCGCGCATACGCCAGGCTGCGCTCGGCCGAGCGCTCGGCGTCCCGGTTGGCCTTGAGAGCGTCGGCATCAAACACGAGGACGTGCAGGGTATCGGCGACATTTTGAAACGCCGCGATCACGGCGCTGCGATATTGGGCGCCGGCCTGGTCCATGGCATCGACCGCCGCCCGTTCCCGAAAGTACAAACTGCCGCCGGCAAAGATCGTTTGCGAAAGGTTCGCACCGACGCTCCAGAACTTATTGCCCGCCGCGAACATATTTCCCAACACGGTCGATGTTCCGCCGCCGCCGGCATCCAGGCTGACCTGCGGAAGCATGTCGGCAATGGCCACGCCCACGTTGGCGCAGGCCGCGTGCAACTGCTCTTCGGCAGCGCGCACGTCCGGACGCTGCTCAACAATTCTTGCCGGAAGACTCAGCGGCAACGCAGCGGGCAGCTCCAAGCTCGCCAGGTCAAGGCCCTGGGCCGGTGCACGCAACGGCAGGCGGCCCAGGAGTGCGCTGAGCGCATCCTGCTGCAACGCGAGTTGCTTGCGCAGCGGGGGTAGCAAGGCCGCCGTCTGCGCCAGCAAGGTCTCCTGCGCCGTCACATCGGCCACGGAAACGGCGCCCAGATCAACTTCCCGCTGCGCGATCTGGAGCTGCTCGGTTTCAATTGCCACCATCCGTTCGGTCGCGGCAATCTGCGCACGCAAGGCGGCCTCCTGCACGGCCGCCGCAACCACGTTCGTCGACAGGGTGATGTAACTCGCTTCCAACGCGAATCGCTGGGTTTGCGCCTGCGCCTGCAGCGACTCGAGCTGGCGCCGATTGGCACCAAATACGTCCAGGGAGTAGCCCACGCTGAGTTGGCTTGTATTCAGGCTGTACACCGGAGCACCGGATGTCAGGGTCGGCGCGAGCGTACCCACGGGATTTTTCTGGCGTACCGCCGAGAACGACGCCTGTACAGTCGGCAAAAAAGCGCCTCGCTGCGCAGCGACCAGGTCGTTGGCCTGGCGCAGGGACGCTTGCGCTGCCTGCACGCTGGGATTGGCGGCAAAGGCCTCCCGTATCAGGGCGTTGAGCGGCTCCGAATGAAACGCCTGCCACCACTGGGCGGGTACGTCCTGTCCGGACGCCCAGTGCTGCGCCGTGCCACCGGCCACGTCCGCATCGGCAGTCTGCGAAGGCAACGCCACCGCGGTCAGCCGATCCCCCGCGTCCGTTGGCGGGCGCTGGTAATTGGGGCCGACCGCGCAAGCCGATACCACCAGCGCCAGGCAGGCAGCGCATAGCCGCGGCCGCAAGTTCGCGCGCATCAGCTGCCGCTTCCGCCGGCGGGCGCCATCGGGCGGCGCAAGCTCAAGCCAAACCGCTTGATAAGGACCGGCAGCACGATCAGGGTCAGCGCCGGCGCAAGCAAGATGCCGCCGACCACCACCAGCGCCAGCGGCTTTTGCACCTGCGAGCCGATGCCGGTGGAAACCGCCGCGGGGAGCAGCCCCACGCAGGCGGCAATGCAGGTCATCACCACGGGACGCATCTGCACTTCGCAGGCTTTAATCACCGCGGCACCGTGCTCCATGCGGTCATAAATGAGATTGTTGTAATACGCGATGACGATGATGCCGTCCATGGCAGCGATTCCAAAGAGCGCCACAAAGCCAATTGCCGCGGAAACACTAAATGGCGTCCCGGTAACGAACAGCGCGAGGATGCCGCCAACCAGGGCCATGGGCATCACGCTGGCGGCCAGCGCCATGTCCACCAGCGAGCCAAAGTTCATGTACAGCAAAACGCAGATCATCAAGAGGCTGATCGGCACAACGATCGCCAGGCGCTGCAGCGCATCTTGCAATTCACCAAATTCGCCGGCCCAGTCAAGTCGGTATCCGGACGGCATGGGCACCTCGGCAGCGATGCGCCGCTGGGCTTCGAGCACCGCACTGCCCAGGTCGCGCTCGCGCACGCCAAACTTGATGGGAATGTAACGCTCCTGGCCCTCGCGATAAATGAACGAGGCGCCCGAAACCAGCCCGATATCGGCAACCTCCGTAAGGGGAATCTGCACGATACCGGTGCCGGCCGGATTGCTCGCGCCGATGCTGATGCGGCGGATCGCTTCCAGGCTTTTGCGGTATTCCGGCGCAAGCCGCACCATCATCGGGAAATGCCGATCGCTGCCTTCCTCGTAGACATCGCCCGCGGCCTGGCCGCCGATTGCGGCCTGCACTGTGGCATTGATGTCGCCAGGAGCCAGGCCATAGCGGGCCGCGCGCTCACGATTGACCTGGATACGCACCGTGGGCTGGCCCAGCGACTTGAAGACCGCCAGATCCACCACGCCGGGGATCGTGGCCATGACATCGCGGATCTTGTTGGCGGTGCGTTCCAAAACCGCCAAGTCGCTGCCGTAGAGCTTGACCGAATTCTCGCCCTTGACGCCGGATGCGGCCTCCTCGACGTTGTCCTGGATGTTCTGGGAGAAATTGAATTCGACGCCCGGAAATCGCGCCTCCAACGCATTGCTCATTTCGTGGGTAAGTTTGGCCTTGTCCACCCCAGAAGGCCAGTCCTGGGCCGGCTTCAGGGGCACGTAAAACTCCGCATTGAAAAACCCGGTGGAGTCGGTGCCATCATCGGGCCGGCCATTTTGCGACACAGCGGTTACCACCTCAGGGTAGCTTTTAATGAGGCGGCGCATCTGGTTGACGTACTGGTTTGCCTCCGCCAGGGAAATCGAGTTGGGCATCGTCGCGCGAATCCAGAAATTTCCCTCCTCCAGCTTGGGCAGGAACTCCAGGCCCAGCAGGCCGGCAGCGCCCAGCGCCAGGAGTACCAGTGCACCCGCTGCGCCCAATGTCAGGCGTTGGTGTCCCAGTGCAAAGCGCAGCGCCGGCGCGTACACGCGGCGCAACTTCCGGACCACCACCGTCTCGACATCCTCCAGGGGACCGGACAGCAGCATCGCGCTCAACGCCGGCGCCACCGTGAAGGTCGCCAGCAGGCCGCCGGCGATCGCGTAGGCATAGGTGCGCGCCATGGGCCCGAAGATGTGCCCTTCGACCCCGGAGAGCGTGAACAAGGGCACGAACCCGGCGATGATGATGGCCGCCGAGAAGAAGATCGCCTTGTTCACCTCGCGCGCGGAGTTTGCGATAACGGCAAATTTTCCGCGCAGCCCCACGCCGGAGCGCACGTGGTGCAGCATGTAGTCCTGCTGGCCCGCGCCGCGCCGCGATTCGACCAGGTGGCGAAAGATGTTTTCCACCATGATCACCGTGGCGTCGACGATGAGACCAAAGTCGATCGCGCCCACTGACAGGAGGTTGGCCGACTCGCCGCGCGCGTACAGGATGATGACCGCGAAGAACAGCGCGAAGGGAATGGTCGTGGCAACGATGAGGGCGCTGCGCAGATTCCCCAAAAAAATCCATTGCACGAGAAAGATCAGCACCACCCCGGCAATCATGTTATGCAATACGGTTTTGGTCGTGATCTGGATGAGCTCCGTGCGGTCGTAGATCTTTTGCAGATGCACGCCCGGCGGCAGGATCCCCGAATTGTTGATTTTGTCGATCTCGGCCTTCACCCGCTGGAGCGTCGGCAAGCTCTGCTCGCCCCGACGCATCAGGATGATTCCCTGGACGATGTCATCGTCCTCATCCTCCCCGGCAATACCCAGGCGTGGCAGGTTGCCCACCGTAACGGTGGCCACATCCCGTACCAGAACAGGTTTGCCGTTGCTCGCCGTGAGCAAGGAATTGCGCACGTCCTCCATCGAGCGGATCAAACCCACGCCGCGCACGACGGCGGCCTGCGGCCCGATCTCGATGGTCTGGCCACCGACATTGCTGTTGGCGTTGTTCAGTGCCGCCAGGACTTGCGGAAAGGTCAGGCCAAAGGCGCTCAATCGATCCTGATTTACCCTGACCTCGTAGGTCTTGGTCTTGCCCCCCCAGCCATTGACGTCGACAACGCCTGGAACGGCGCGAAAGCGACGTTCCAGGATCCAATCCTGGATCGTCTTGAGGTCGGTGACCGAGTAGCCCGGCGGACCTGCCAGGCGATAGCGATAGATTTCGCCGATCGGGCTCTCGGGAGAAATGACGGGCTGGGCCCCGTTGGGCAGTGCGGGTAACTGCGCGAGGCGATTGATTACCCACTGTTCGGCCTGCTCGTAGGTGAAGGCGTACGTGAACTGGAGCTTGATGTCGGAAAGCCCGAACAAGGAGATGGAGCGAACGGCGCTTACATTGGGGATGCCGGACATTTGCACTTCGATCGGGATCGTTATGTAGCGCTCGATTTCCTCGGCCGACTGGCCGGTGCTCTGGGTGATGATGTCCACCAGCGGCGGTACCGGATCCGGGTAGGCCTCGATATTCAAGCGCGCAAAGCTCACCAGGCCGGCGATTAGCGTCGCCGCCAGCAAGGCCAGCATGAGCAGGCGTTGCTTGAGCGCGTAGGCGATGATGCTGTTCATGGCGCGCGCATGCCGATCAGGGCACGGGGAATTGCATTTGCGCTCGTTGCGGCCTCATTGGCCTTCGGCGGCGCGATCAATAAACAGGGCGCCGGCCGAGACCACGCGTTCTCCCGGCCGCACGCCCGCAAGAACTTCGACCATGCCATCGGCCGCGCGACCGGGGCGTATCTGGCGCAGGGCCAGGGAACCATCCGCGGCGGCCACCCAGACATGGGCGTCGGCACCTTCGTAAATCACCGCGCTCTCGGGAACCGACGTCGCCTGCCCCGTCCCGCCCGAAAGGATCGAGAAGGTGGCAAACATCTCGGGCTTGAGCGCACCGTCGGCATTGGCGATTTCGGCGCTTACGCTCAAGCGGCGGGTGGCCGCGTCAAGCACCGATCCCACGTAGGTGATGCGCGCCGGGAAGACCCGCTCGGGCAACGCGGCAACGCGCACCTCGACGCTGGCCCCGAGGCGAATTGATGGCACATCGGACTCGCGCACATTGGCCACGAGCCAGACGGTCGATAGATCCCCAACGGTGTACACCGGCGTCGAGGCGCCGGCCTGCACGTATTGACCAAGGCCCACCTGCTTGTCCAGAACGATGCCGTCGATGGGGGCAAGCACATAGGCCACCGGATCCATTTTCTGGGCACGCGTCAGCGCATCGATTTCCGCGTCACTCTTCCCTAGTATGGAGAGTCGGTTGCGTACGGCCGCCAGGGCCGCCTGGGCCGTATCCAGAGAACTTTGCGCGGCCGCCAGTTCGCTCTGACTTTGCTCCCAGTCCTGCAAGGAACCGGCCTTGGCATCAAACAAGGCGCGCTTGCGCCGCTCATTGGATTGGGCCAGCGCCAGCTGGGCCCGGGCGGTCTGGACCGTTGCCTGCCCGGCCAGCAAATCGCTTTGCCCCTGCACAAATTCCACGGCCTGCAACGCCAGCAGTGGCTGGCCCTGGTGAACGCGCTCGCCCAGGCGCGCCAGCAGTTGGGTGACGCGGCCCGTGTACGGAGAAAAAACCGGCGTCGTGCGGTCAGGATTCAGGGCGATCTTGCCGTCCGTCACATGTGCCACGCGAAACGCCGTCCGCCCGACCGTCACGATCTTCAGTGCGGCAAGCTGAGCGGCGCTGGGCTTGAAGCTTGCCGCGGCCGTGGCATCGGCCCCTTTGGGCGCCGCGGGTTCGTCAGCCCAAGTGAGCGCCGTTCCCAGCAAGGCGAGTGCGCCGAACCCTAACGCAGTTCCGGGAAATCTCATCAAACGCATGACGGTGGCTCGTGGCGGGCGATGCATTTTGGTCGGCGCAGATTACATGGGTGCCTTGCGGCGGCGGCAAAGACTACCCTAGCAAGTGCCAAAGGAACGGCAAGACTGTTACTGGTCGCTACGGCTGGCGGAAAACCCAGCCGGGCAAAGACAAATACCAAAATACGGCTGCACTTGGCTTTCTTTGGTGCAAAAATCCCGGTTATTGTGCGAGCGTTGTGCGCGGACGCGATGAAAACCGAGCTTTCTCCGGCGGAACGGTGCCGAGTTAAGCGGCATGCGTTTTGCTTCAAGTTACCCCAAGGCGATGGGCCACGGTCCGGCATTAGCGCGTTCCTCCACCACTTGGAATCCAACAAGACAACAATTGGAGTTGGGCAATGAAACTGATAACCGCGATCATCAAGCCATTCAAACTCGACGAAGTGCGCGAGGCCCTCTCTGGAGTGGGCGTACAGGGGATCACCGTGACGGAGGTCAAGGGCTTTGGGCGCCAAAAGGGTCACACGGAGCTCTATCGCGGGGCCGAATACGTGGTTGATTTTTTACCCAAGGTCAAGCTGGAGGCGGCGGTCGATGACGCTCTGTTGGACCGCGCCATTGAGGCGATTGAAACGTCGGCCCGTACCGGCAAGATAGGCGACGGCAAGATTTTCGTATTTGACCTTCTCCAGGTAATCCGCATCCGCACCGGCGAAACCGGCAAGGACGCCCTGTAAGGGTCGCGGGGCCCAACGAAACCGAGTTCTTTCCAAGGGATGTTGCCGGCATGGCAACACTTTAGGGGCCCGCGCTGGGCCCCTTTTTTTGCGCAGGCGCATCGCAATTTCCCGACCCCGCGTGCCTCGTATGATGGGCGCCGCCAATAGGACACAGGTTGAACATATTGATTAGTAAAGGAATTTATGTAAGCGAGCGTTAGCTTCTATTACTTCGCGCCTCCCCGGATGGTGCGCCCGCTCCGGGAATTGGCACTCCATGGAATAGAATCGGTGACGGCTATCCCTGGAGCGAGCAATTGTCCACCGCGAACCTTCCCAACCTGGCAGCCAGCGCCGGGCCGGTATTGGAGTTCGAGCGCCGCATCCTGGATTCCGTGCCGGAAATTGAACATTGGTTCCGGACAAAATGGCAGGAGCACACGCCACCTTTTTATACGTCCGTAGATTTGCGCAATGCCGGCTTCAAGCTGGCCCCCGTGGACACGAATCTATTTCCGGGCGGGTTCAATAACCTGTCCGAAGAGGCCCTGCCCTGCGCCGTGCAGGCCGCCCAAGTCGCCGTCGAGCGGGTTTGCCCGGACGCGCGGCGCCTACTCCTGGTGCCGGAGCGGCACACGCGCAACGTCTATTACCTGCTCAATGTCGCCCGCCTGGTCCGAATCCTGAAATCAACCGGCCTGGAGGTGCGCATCGGCAGCCTGGCCGAGGAGATCACCGGACACTCGACGATCTCCCTGCCCGGCGGGGAAAGCCTGCAGATGGAGCCCATCCGGCGCAATGGGCGGCGGGTGGGTGTTGTCGACTTTGATCCTTGTGTCGTGCTCTTGAACAACGATCTGTCGGCCGGAATCCCCGACATCCTGCGCGGGCTGGATCCCTCGCAAACGCTGCTGCCGCCGGTGCACGCCGGTTGGGCCGTGCGCCGCAAGTCGAATCACTTCGCCTGCTACGAGGAGGTTGCCGGCGAATTTGCGCGCCTGATCCAGGTCGACCCGTGGATGATCAACCCCCTATTTGCCCGTTGCGGCGAGGTCGACTTTCGCGATACCGCAAGCAACGAGTGCCTGGTCAGCCAGGTCGATCTGCTATTGACCGCCATCCGCGAGAAATACCGCACGTATGAAATTGCGCAAAAGCCCTTTGTGATCGTCAAGGCCGATGCCGGCACCTATGGCATGGGCATCATGACGGTCCACGACGCCGCACAAGTTGCCGAACTCAATCGTAAGCAGCGCAACAAGATGGCGATCGTCAAGGAAGGCCTGGCGGTATCGGAGGTGATCATCCAGGAGGGCGTCCCAAGCTACGAAACGGTGGACCAGGGAGTGGCCGAGCCCGTGGTGTACATGATCGATCGGTATGTGGTCGGCGGTTTTTACCGCGTGCACCCGGATCGGGGGATCGATGAAAACCTGAACGCGCCGGGCATGCACTTCGTGCCGCTGCCGTTTCACTGCAGCTGCAATTTACCCGACGAGCGCGCCGCCCCGGGGCAAAGCGCCCTAAACCGCTTTTACATCTATGGCGTCATCGGGCGCCTGGCAATGCTGGCGGCGGCCCTGGAGCTCGAGCGCAGCGACCCCTTCCACCTGGGCCTTGGCACTACCACCGCCCATGGCGCCACTGCGCCCGCCTTGGCCAGTTGATCCAAGGGGTGGGGGACGCGTTGCCAAGTCCTGCAAGCAGCTCCGCGACGCCGCGCGAATTCCTGTTCCTCGTCGACCCGCCGGCGCAGCTCAAGGCGCACAAGGATTCGAGCATCGCCATGATGCGCGAGCTCGCGCGCCGTGGCCATTCGATTTGGGCGTGCACGCCGCAGGATTTGACCTGGGCCCACGACATGGTCAGTGCCAGCGCCAGCCCGATTGTGCTGCGGCCCGCCGGTACGCACCCGTGGTTTGAGGCGCAGCCGGGCGGCCGACGGCCTCTGGCCCAGTTCGCCGCGGTACTCATGCGCAAGGACCCCCCCTTTGACAGTGAGTACCTGTACACCACCCACCTGCTGCAAGCGGCCGCGCGGGGCGGTGCGCGGGTGTTCAACGCGCCGGCCGCGCTGCGCGACCACAACGAAAAACTCGCGATAACCGAATTCCCCGATTTCATCGCGCCGACTTTGGTGAGCAGTCAGCCACAGGAAATCCTGGCGTTTCAGCGCGAGCAAGGGGAGATTGTCGTCAAACCGCTCGACGGCATGGGCGGCAGCGGAATCTTCCGACTGCATCCGGGCGATCCCAACACCAACGTGATTTTGGAAACCGCCACCCGCGAAGGCGCCCAAACGGTCATGGCCCAGCGCTACCTGCCGCAAATTTCCCAGGGGGACAAGCGCATCCTGCTGATCGGCGGACACGCCGTTCCGTACGCGCTGGCCCGCATACCAAAGCCCGGGGAGTCGCGCGGCAATCTGGCGGCTGGCGGCACCGGTCGTGCCCAGGAACTTGATTACCGCGATCGCCAGATCGCCGAGGCCTTGGGCCCGATCCTTGAGCGGCGCGGCTTGCTACTGGTCGGGCTCGATGTGATCGGGGAGTGCCTTACGGAAATCAACGTCACCAGTCCGACCTGCTTCGTCGAGATTCAGGAGCAAACGGGATTTGACGTTGCCGCGACCTTTGTCGATTCCCTGGAACAGCGCCTCCGAGGGTAGTCCCATGGTATCCATCATCGTCATTGCCCACCAACCGCTGGCGAGCGCGCTGGTCGCCGCCGCCCAGCACGTGTACAGCCGCGATCCTTGCGCCGCGTCGCGCCAGGTGGTGCACCTGGATGTGGCCCCGGACACCCCGGTCGAGCAGGCTTTACAGCGCGCCCAGGCCCTGGTGCGCGACGTCGACCGGGGAGATGGCGTGCTCGTCCTGACCGACCTCATCGGCGGCACGCCGGGGAACGTCGCGACGCAACTCGTGCAGGACGGCCATGTCGCGGTGGTCGCGGGTGTCAACCTCGCCATGCTGCTGCGCTCGCTTTGTTATGGGGAATCGGGCCTTGCCGAGCTCGTCGAAAAGGCCGTGGCCGGCGGTACGCAAGGCGTGCGGGCCTTGGCGCCGCCCGATGCCAAGGGCGCGGTCGCACCCGACAACTGCGCCTGTCGGTAGAAGCAGCGATGATTTCCCGTTCCTTCACCATCCGCAATAAACTCGGGCTGCACGCGCGGCCCTCGGCCCAATTGACCCAGACCGCATCGCGTTTCCAAAGCGAGGTCTTTCTTGCCAGGGACAGCCGGCGCGTCAACGCCAAGTCGATCATGGGCGTAATGATGCTGGCGGCCGGCCCGGGAACCGTCGTGACCGTGGAGGCCACCGGCGCCGATGAGGAACAAGCGATTGCTGCGGTCGGTCAGTTGATCGACGGCGGCTTTGGCGAATCAAGCGCCTGATTGGTCGGCGGATTCTCGCGGGCCATCGCATTCTGGGCGGTCGCGGGGAAGGATGGGGGCGGATGCGCGGCGCTGGCTGGCAGGGCACGGGGTCAATCTCAACGGGCAGGGCGATGAGCAAACAGCTGGTCGGACAGGGGGTGGCGCGCGGCATCGTGATTGGCCGGGCGCACCTGCTCGCGCCCAGCGAACTGGATATCCGCCAGTACCACATCCAGCGCGGCGACGTCCTGCACGAAGTGGCGCGGCTCAACAACGCGTTCTCTCTGGTGCGCGCCGAGCTCGAACAGTTGCGCGCCAACGTCGCGGGTGATGCGCCGGCCGAGGTCAAGGCCTTCCTGGACCTGCACCGCATGATCCTGGACGACTCGCTGCTGTGCGATGCGCCGCGCGACCTGGTGCGCGCGCGTCTCATCAACGCAGAATGGGCGCTGACCATTCAGCTGGAAGAGGTATGCCGGCAGTTCGAGTCCATCGAGGACGAATACTTCCGCAGCCGCTCGCAGGACGTGCGCCAGGTTGTCGAGCGCGTGCTGCGACGCCTGGCCGGCGGGCGGCCCTCGCCCGTTGCCCTGGCGCGCAAGCTCGAGGAGGGTGAGCGCCTGGTACTGGTTGCCCATGACCTGGCACCGGCCGATATCCTGCATTTTCGGCAGGACGAAGGCAGCACCCTTGCCGGCTTCATCACGGAACTGGGCGGGCCAACCTCGCACACCATGATCCTGGCGCGCAGCCTGGGCCTGCCGGCGGTCGTTGGCGTCGGCGATGCGCGCAGCCATATTGAAGAAGGCGATCTGCTGGTCGTCGACTCCGACACCGGGCGCATTTTGGTTCGGCCCGATGAGCGGGGGCTGGCCGCGTTTCGCCAACGGATACTGGCCCAGGGGCAGGAGCGCATCGAACTGCGCAAGTTGCGCGGCAAGCTCTCGCGAACCCAGGACGGCATTCCGGTCGAGTTGCTGGCCAATATCGAGATGCCCGAGGATGTGCGCGACGCGCTCGATGCGGGCGCCGATGGCGTGGGCTTGTTTCGCACCGAGTTCCTGTTCATGAACCGCGACCAGTTGCCCTCCGAGGACGAACAGTTCGAGTCCTACGCGCGCGTGGCCCGGGCGATGAAGGGCAAACCGGTGGTCATCCGCACGCTCGATATTGGCGCCGACAAGGTGCTCAATGCCTCCGCGCGCTTGAGTCTGGGACTGGCCAGTGGCGGCGGCGACGGGTCCGACGCCGAGGCCAATCCGGCCCTGGGATTGCGCGCCATCCGCTATTGCCTGGCGTATCCCGAACTGTTTCTCACGCAGCTGCGGGCGATCTTGCGCGCCTCCGCCCTTGGCTCCGTGCGCATCCTGGTACCCATGCTGGCGCACGTGCACGAGATCGAGCAATCCTTGCAATTTGTCGCGCGCGCCAAGGAGCAACTCAAGGAGCACAAGCAAAAATTCGATGCCCGCGTCCCCGTGGGCGGCATGATCGAGGTGCCCGCAGCGGCGCTGAATCTGGGCCCTTTCCTGGAAAAGCTCAAATTCCTTTCGCTGGGCACCAACGATCTGATCCAGTACGCACTGGCAATTGACCGCACCGACAGCTCGGTCGCCTACCTGTACGAGCCGCTGCACCCTGCGGTCCTGCAGCTCATCGCGCTAACCATTCGCACCGGGGAGCGCGCCGGCGTGCCCGTATCCGTGTGTGGCGAAATGGCCGGCGATCTGACCAATATCGAACTCCTGCTCGGCATGGGCCTGCGGCGGTTCTCGATGAACCCCGCCCAGTTGCTCGGGGTCAAGCAGCGCATTTTCAGCCTGGACTCCAAAGTGGCCGGGCGTCTTGCCGCGCGCGTTGCGCGCCTGCACGACCCGCTGCAAATCCGCGCCGCGCTCGAGCGTGCCGCTGAGGCCCCTGCGGGCGGGCGTTCCCGCGCAGTGCGGCGCACGCCTGCCGTGCGTTCGCGCCGTAAGAGTTGAGCCTCGGGCGATGGCGGCCGAATCGATTACCAAACCGCAGTCCATTGGCATCGTCGAACCCCAGACGATGCATTTTGCCGAGCCGCTCACCCTGACTAGCGGCGCGCAGCTCGCCCAGTACGACCTGCGCTACGAGACCTACGGCGCGCTCAATGCCGCGCGCAGCAACGCCGTCCTGGTCTGCCATGCGCTCAACGCCTCGCACCATGTCGCGGGCACCTATGCCGACGCGCCACGCAGCGCCGGGTGGTGGGACAACATGGTGGGCCCCGGGAAGCCGATCGATACCCGGCGCTTTTTCGTCATCGGCGTCAACAACCCCGGATCCTGTTTTGGCTCCACCGGCCCAAAGTCGATCCATCCGCAGACCGGGCGGCCCTATGGCGCGTCCTTTCCGGTCGTCACGGTCGAAGATTGGGTCCATGTCCAGGCGCGCCTGGCAAACGCCCTGGGGATCGAGCGCTGGGCGGCGGTCATCGGCGGTTCCCTTGGCGGCATGCAGGCATTGTCCTGGGCCATCCAGTACCCGCAACGCATCGCCCATTGCATCGCCATTGCGACCACCCCCCGGCTGAGCGCGCAGAACATCGCCTTCAATGACGTGGCGCGCAGCGCCATCCAGAGCGATCCGGATTTTCACGGCGGCGACTATTACCAGCACGGCGTTGTGCCCAAACGGGGTCTGCGCGTGGCGCGCATGATCGGACACATCACGTATCTGTCCGGAGACGACATGACCGAGCGTTTCGGTCGCAGCCTGCGGGCCATGGACTACGCCTTTGGCTACGGGGCCGAATTCGAGGTCGAATCCTATCTGCGCTACCAGGGCGACAAGTTCTCCGAATACTTCGACGCGAACACCTACCTGCTGATCACGCGCGCACTCGATTATTTTGATCCGGCGCGCGCCCACGACGGCGACCTGGTACGGGCTCTGGCACCGGCACAGGCGCGCTTCCTGCTGATCTCCTTCACGACGGACTGGCGTTTTGCGCCGGCGCGCACGCGCGAGATCGTTGCGGCGCTGATCGCCAACGGCCGCGAGGTGAGCTATGCGGAGATCGACGCGCCCCATGGTCACGACGCCTTTCTCCTGGACGATCCGCGCTACCACCAGCTCGTGGCCGCCCAGTTCGATCGTATCGCCGCCGAGGTTTCCTGATGCTGCGTCAGGATCTGGCCCAGATTGCCGCCTGGATCGAAAGCGATTCGCGCATCCTTGATCTGGGCTGTGGCGACGGCACCCTGCTAGCCCATCTGCGCGACTCGCGCCGCTGCGCCGGATATGGCATCGAGATCGCCGATGCCTCGGTCCTGGCCTGCGTGCAGCGCAAGGTCAACGTCATCCAGGCGGACCTGGAATCCGGATTGCGCATGTTCGCCGACAACATGTTTGACACGGTCGTGTTATCGCAGACACTGCAGGCAATGCGCAACGTCGAGTCCATTTTGCGGGAAATGGTGCGCGTCGGCCGGCAGGGAATCGTCAGCTTCCCGAATTTTGGTAACTGGCGCCATGCCCTGGCCCTGCTGGGCGGGCATATGCCAGTTACCCCGGAAATTCCCTACCAGTGGTACGACACGCCCAACATCCACCTGTGCACGCCCAAGGATTTTGAATTGCTGGCGGCACGCCTGGAACTGCGCATCACCGAGCGCGCGCTGCTGGTGGCGGGGCGTCCGGTGTCGCTGTTGCAGAACCTGCGCGCCACCGTCGCCGTCTATCGATTCGAAAAGCGCTGAGGCGGCACGTAGCGCTGGGTCAGCCAGACCAGGCAAAGGGCGATCAATCCGCTGGCCGCGCAGGCGCCGAAGAAGACCGGGTAGCCCACGGCATTGACCGCCAGGCCCGAGAATCCGGCGAGAAACTTGGGGACCAGCAGCGTGGCCGAGGACAGGAACGCGTACTGCGTTGCCGTGTATCCCTGGCGCGTCAATCCGGAGAGAAACGCGATGAATACCGTTCCGGAGATGCCCTCGGCAAAATTGTCCGTGGACACCGCAACCATCAGCAAAACCAGATCGGGCCCCCGCGTTGCCAACAATGCGTACAGGAGTATCGAGGCGGACGAGGCCGCGGCCGCGCCCCACATCATGCGTGCGATGCCCACGCGCAGCGTCAATGCGCCCCCCACCATGCCGCCCAACAGCGTCATTACCAGGCCGTAGACCTTGGTCACCGCGGCAACCTGTTCCTTGGTAAAACCGATGTCGTGGTAGAAAGGATTGGCCATCACGCCCATCAGGATGTTGGCCATGCGATAGGTGGACACCAGCGCGAGGATAAGCACGGCATACCAGCCAAAGCGCCGGAAGAAGTCCGCAAAGGGCGCCAGCAACCCGGCGCGCGCGTCCGAACGCACCGGTGCACCGTCGGCGAGCGCGGCACCAGCACGCGCCTCCGGCGCCCAGGCCACGGTCAGTGGCCCCACCAAGGCAAGGGCGGCCATCACGCTATAGGCCATGCCCCATGCTGCGGGCGAGTACCCATCGACGCCACCTGCCGCGCGCGCTGCGATCCACAGGGCACCGGCGCTGGCGCAGATCATCGCGACGCGATACCCCGTCTGGTATGCCGCCGCCATCGCCGCCTGTCGCGGCACCGGCGCCGTTTCGATGCGGTACGCATCGAGCGCAATGTCCTGCGTTGCGCTGGCCACGGCCGTGAAGATCGCGCAGGCGGTCAATGCCGCCAGGTTCTCCTGCGGATCGAAACGGCCCATCAGGAAAAGCCCGCCGGCCACCGCCGCCTGCGCCACGAGCAGCCAGGAGCGGCGACGTCCCATTCGGGCCGTCAGCCCGGGAATTGCAATGCGGTCGACAAAGGGCGCCCAGGTCCATTTGAAGGGGTAGGCCAGCGCCACCCAGCTCAAAAAGCCGATGGTCGGCAGACTCACGCCGGCTTCACGCAGGCGAAAGGAAAGAGTGCCGAATACGAGCAGGTAAGGCAGGCCCGCCCCGAATCCAAGCAGCACCATGCGCAGGACCGCTGGTTCCGTGTAAACGCGCCATGCCGATTGCGCGGGCGCGTCGCGAACGTGGGTCACAGGCGGCCGGTGTAGTCGATGATCAGCGGCGCATGGTCGCTGAAACGCTGACGGGTGTAGATCTGCACATGCTTGGCTTTGGCGCCGATGGCTGGCGTCGCGATCTGGTAGTCAATGCGCCATCCAACGTTGTTGTCCCAGGCGCGTCCCCGATTGCTCCACCAAGTGTATTGCTCCGGGCGCGGTTCCAGACGGCGAAAGACGTCGATCCAGCCCTGCTCGCCAAACAGACGGTCCAACCATTGCCGCTCCTGCGGCAGGAAGCCGGAGTTCTTTTGATTGGCGCGCCAGTTCTTCAAGTCGATCTCCTGGTGCGCGATATTCACGTCGCCGCACAAGATCACCTCCCGGCCGCTCGCACGCAATGCGGCCAAATGCCCAAAGAAGGCATCGAGAAAGCGAAATTTCGCTGCCTGGCGTTCCGGAGAGCTCGAGCCTGAGGGAAAATAAACGCTGATCACGGTGGTCTGGGCAAATTGCGCCTCCAGGTATCGCCCCTCGGCATCAAATTCGGCGTTGCCAAATCCCATGACCACGCGAGCGGGGCGTTTCCTGGCCAAAAGCGCCGTGCCACTATATCCCTTGACCTGCGCACAATGAAAAAACGCGTGCCAGGACGGTGGGCGCAGCAACTCGGGCGGCAGATCGGCTTCGTGCGCCTTGACCTCTTGCAAGCAAACGACATCCGGCGCAGTGCGCTCGATCCAGGGCATCAGACCCTTGCGGGCCGCAGAGCGCAAACCGTTTACGTTCAGGGTGAGAACGCGAAACATGCGACTCAGGCCATACCCGTGTGCGGCACATTGCGGTACGCTCGCGCCCAAGATGCCATGGTTGCGACGCCCAGGCCGGACATCGGTTTTTCTCGGTTCCAACGACCAGTTTTCATACAGCACAACCCTCGGGACGTGACCCAACGCTCTGCACAGTTTCTTGAATTCGCCCTGCAATCGGGCGCGTTGACCTTTGGCGATTTCACGACCAAGAGCGGCCGCACGACGCCGTATTTCTTCAACGCGGGACGCTTTGATCGGGGCGCGACGCTGCATCGCCTGGCCCGATTTTATGCGCAGACCATCCTGGCGGCCCGGGACGCTGGCGCGTTGCGCTTTGACATGCTGTTTGGGCCGGCCTACAAGGGCATCGCACTGGCCGCGGCAACGGCCATTGGCCTTGCCGAATGTGGGGTCGATGTGCCCTACTGTTTCAACCGAAAGGAAGCCAAGGATCATGGTGAGGGCGGGTCGCTGGTCGGCGCCCCCCTGGCCGGTCGCGTGCTGATCATCGATGACGTCATCACGGATGGCGCGGCCAAGCGTGAGTCGCTGGCGCTGATCCGCGCCCACGGCGCCGAGCCCGCCGGTGTGGTTATCATGCTCGACCGAATGGAGCGCATCGGATCCGAGGATGATCTGTCCGCCGTATCTGCGGTTCGTGCCTTTGAACTTTCCACGGGAACGCCGGTGATTGCTATTGCCAACCTGCAGGACTTGCTCGAACTGCTGCGCTCCGGATCGATGCTGGGCAGCGTCGCGCACGAACGGCTATCCGCCCTCGAGCAGTACCGCAAACGCTATGGCGCCTGAACTTCGCACTTCTTTGGCCCGGGTGTTTTGCCAGGGCACGGCCGCATTGTTGCTGGCGATGTTCGCCGCGTCCGCGCAAGCGCAAGCCAGCCTGCTATACGTTTGCACCAGCGCCACTGGTCACACCATATCGGGTGACCGGCCGCCGCCCGAGTGCAAGGACCGGGAGGTACGGGTCCTGAACCCCGACGGGACGGTAAAACAGGTCATCAGCGCGCCGCTAACCAAGGAGCAGCGCCGGGCACGCGAGGAGGCCGAAGAAGCCCGCCTGCGCCAAGAGGAAGCCGAACGCGCGCAAGCGCGCAAGGACCGCGCCTTGCTGGAAACCTACGGCAGCGCCGACGAAATCGAGGCATCCCGCGCCCGGTCCCTGGCTGCGCGCCAGGTCCTGGTCGAGCGCAGCGAGCAGCGTATCGCCCAATTGCAACGCGAACGCAAGCGCCTGGACGACGAGGCCGAGTTCTACGCCAAGCGCGAGATGCCTCCCAAACTCAAGGGTCAGTTCGAATCGAACGCAGCCCTGCTCAAGGCGCAGGAGAATGCCCGCGCCGATGCCTTGCAGGAGATTCAACGCCTCAACGAACGGTACGACGCCGAGGCAAAGCGCTATCGCGAGCTAGAAGCGCTGGCGGCAAGAGCGGCGGCTGCGCGCGAGCGCGAGGGTGGCGCGCAGCCCTACTAGTAGCCCTGACAGCCCACTAGCGCGATGTCGGCATGGCAAATTGGGCGCCCGCCCGAGCGCCTTCGCTCCAGCGCTGCATTACCGCCTTGTACCGGGTGTAAAAGCGCACGCCTTCCATGCCGTATATGTGGGTGTCGCCGAACAAGCTGCGTTTCCAGCCGCCAAACGAGTAGTACGCCGCCGGAACCGGCAGGGGCACGTTGATGCCGACCATGCCAATCTGCGCGCGCCGGGTGAATTCGCGCGCGCTGGCTCCGCTGGCAGTGAACAATGCCACGCCGTTGCCAAATTCGTGCGCATTGACCAGCGCCAGGGCCTGATCGAGGTCGTCGACCCGGACGATGGAAAGTACCGGCCCGAAAATCTCTTCGCGGTAGATGCGCATGGTGGGCTGGACCCGGTCAAACAGGCACGGACCCAGGAAAAAACCCTGCTCGCGCCCGGCCACGCGCAGCCCGCGCCCATCGACAATCAGCTGCGCGCCATCGGCCACGCCGGAATCCACGTAATCGATCACGCGCTGGCGATGCGCCGCGGTAACGAGCGGCCCCATCTCGCTCGCGGGATCGGCGCCATCACCCACCCGCAGGCGCGCCAGGCGGGCTTGCAGGCGCGCGGTCAAGGCATCGGCAACGTTGCCGACCGCGACCGCGACCGAGATCGCCATGCACCGCTCCCCGGCCGCGCCGTAGGCGGATCCGATGAGGGCGTCTTCGACCTGGCCCAGGTCCGCGTCGGGCAGAACCACCAGGTGGTTCTTGGCGCCGCCCAGCGCCTGCACCCGTTTGCCCTGCGCGCACCCTTGCGTATAGATCGATTGGGCGATCGGGGTGGAACCCACAAAGCTCAGGGCCTGCACATCCGGGTCCGCCAGCAAAGCGTCGACCGCCGTCTTGTCCCCCTGGACAACTTGAAATACGCCGTCGGGAAGGCCCGCCTGCTGCAGCAGTTCTGCCAACAGCAGCGAGGCCGATGGATCGCGCTCGGATGGCTTGAGTATGAAAGTATTGCCGCAGGCCAGCGCCAGCGGGAACATCCACATGGGAACCATTACGGGAAAATTAAACGGGGTGATTCCGGCGACTACTCCCAAAGGCTGGCGCAGGGAGTACTGGTCGATGGCCGTGGCGATCTGATCGGAAAACTCGCCTTTGAGCAGGTGCGGTATTCCCGTAGCAAACTCGATGATCTCGAGGCCACGCGCCACTTCGCCGCGTGCATCGCCAAGCACTTTGCCCTGCTCCCGGGTGATGATGGCCGCCAGATCCCCTTGCCGGGACTCCACCAGTTCCTTGAATCGGAAGAGGACGCGTGCGCGCCGGGGCACCGGCGTGTCCGCCCACGCGGCCCACGCCCGCTTTGCGCCCCGCACTGCAACAGCGACCGTATCGGCGCTCGCTAGGCTGACGCTCGCGCACACCTCCCCCGTGGCGGGGTTGCGCAGTTCCTGGCGCCGTTCGCCATCTGGCGCGACATGGCGCCCATCGATCCAGTGGCCGGTATTCATCGCCGGCACCCCCGCGTGTTGCGTACCGCCACCGTGCGGCCGCGCCTAGCGCTTGCCCGCGCCAGGGGTTGGTGCCGGTTTTTTCTTCAGCTTGTGTGGACGCGTCTTGCCATAGCTGCCGTTGTAGATCTTGCCGCGCCGCGTACGCGCATCGCCCTTGCCCATGCAACCCCCCAAAAGTGGCGGCATCGGCCGACAAGCCGTTCCGCAACCGTCATTCTATTCCGGTGGCGCCGGATTTCTGGCCAGAGGGCCGGCGCGGAATCCTTGTACTAGGTCGATCGGAAACATTCCGTTTCCCCGCGGGTAGCACTACAATGGCCGGGTGCTAGACGGATCCTTCGGGGAAAATCGCGACTGCCTTATGGCGCTGGTCACCTTCCGATCCCGGGCCGCAAGCGAGATCCTGATGTACGCGGAAACCGCTCAACGGCTTCTGCAGTGCATTGGCAAGCCGCTGACCGAGCGCGGTGTAATTACCAGCGCACAGATCGACAGCGCACTGGTCCAATTGCGCGCTGCGCTCGATCTTGAGCCGCCCTCGGCGGCCGCAAACGATGACGATCCCCTGGGACCCCATACCGTGAGCCTGCGCCAGCGCGCCTTCCCGTTCATCGCGATGCTGCAGGCGGCGCGCAAGAGTGGCGTGGATGTGACATGGGGAATATGACACCGAATTTTTCCGTGAGCCTTTTCCCCAATCGCAGCCTGGTGCTCGTGGCCGCGACCGCACTGGCGCTGGTAATCCTGGCGATCGGCGCCTCCTTGTTCCAACTGCAGCACGATCGGGATGTGCGCCATCAGTATCAGGACACTCTCGAACTCACCCATGTAGCGTTCGACGCGGGCAGTCTGGCCGCGCGCATGCGAGCCCTGCCTCCCCTGGCCGTCAATGAGGCAGCGGACAGCGGCGTGCTGCGTGCGGCGTTGCGCGCCATTGAAGTCGACGCCGTCGAATGGGACCGGCGCATGGCGGACGTGATGGGCGCGCAAATGCAACTGGAGACGCGCACGGCGCTCGCGCAATTGCGCACCGCCATCGGCAACATGCGGACAACCGTACGGCGCCAAGCCGCGGCCGGATCGACCGATGGCGTTTCCGGTGCGCTGCAAAGCGGCGTCGCGGCACTGGATCTGGACGCGCAGTACCTCGCATCGGTAGAGGCCGCACAGACCGCGCTGCTGGCCTCGGTACGGGCCGGCGTCGAGCACGCTGCGGTGGCCGGTTACACCATCAGCGAGATATCCTCGGCCGTCATCGCGGGAGCTAGCGTCGTCGCGCTGCTCCTCGGTGCGCTACTGCTGACGCAGGTGCAGCGCTCGCAACACGAGAGTCGTGCCGCCATCGGCGCAATGGGCGAATTGCTGCGCACCGACCCGCTAACCGGAATCAGCAATCGTCGCAGCCTCGATGAAAATCTTCCCGTGGAGATGGCCCGCGCGCGGCGCGGCAATACCACGCTAACCGTCGCGATGCTCGATCTGGACTATTTCAAGCGCTACAACAGCCGGCGGGGACACGCCGGGGGTGATTCCTTACTGCGCACCGCGGCGCAATCCTGGCGTCGGCAATTGCGCCCGACCGACACCCTGGTGCGCTATGGCGGCGAGGAATTTACGCTCGTGCTTCCCAATTGCGGGGCGGAGCAGGCCTGTCAGCTCATTGACCGCCTGCGACCCGTGCTTCCCGACAACCAGACTTTTTCTGCTGGTGTTGCCTGTTGGGACTATGCCGAATCGGGTGATGAGCTGCTGCGGCGCGCCGATCGCGCGCTGCTGCTGGCCAAGAAACAGGGGCGCAATCGCACCATCGTTTCCGGCCAGGAGGAGCAGATCGCGCTGTCGTTCGCGCCGCCTTCGCCAGTCTCGGCGACCGCGCCGCTGCCCTTGTCGTGAACCTCGCGCCCGCGCGGGCGCGAGCGGTCGTGCCCGCGCGGGAACTATTGCGCGGGCGCCGGGCTGGAAACGGCCGGTGGGCGCCCGTGCATCGTGCCCAAGGAAGCGCAAGGATCGGGGCGCGCCTGCACCGGCGTAACCAGCACGTAATCAAATGCCCGCGTCAATGCGTCAACCCGTTCATCGTCCTCGAGCAGACCAACCGCGACGGTTTTCTCGCGCACCTTTGCGGGCAAATGGCGCACGACGCCGATGTCGCGTCGCGCATGCCCGTTGCCCGTGAGCAGCACCACCCCGCCTTCCCGATAGGGCAGGATGGATTCGGCCAGGAGCGCGTCGCGGGCGATCTGCGCCCGGGCCATGTCGGGCAGGGCCTCGCGCGGCACCTTGCCGCAATGTCCGGCCTCGATTTCCCGCTCCTGGAGCCGTTGTAGTTCCGGGTCGATCTGTTCCAATTCCAGTTCTGCGCGCTGCGATTTGTCGAAGACGGCCCCAAGGCCCTCCTGGGCAATGCGCATGGCCTGGTCATGGGAAAGGTTGGCCGCGACGATCGGCAGATCCTGCTCCAGGGCCAACGCCAGATAGGGGCGGTACAGGTCCCATTGCCAGCCGCGTTCGCCGGCTGCGGCGATCAGGCGGTCCACGCGCGCGCCGATGTCGCCCGAGCGATCCGCTCGGGCGCGGTCCAGCGCGGGCTGACGATCACGGTCAAACTGCTCGAAGGCAAATGCGGGTCGTGCGCCCCGTTGCACCAAGAGGCGCAGGGCCTGGACACGCAGGGCGTGCTGGACGACGCTGTCGTGCACTTCCCCCAGCAGCACGACCGGCTGGCGCGCAAGAGCCTGGGCCAGCGATTCGGCCGTCGGCGCCAGGGTGCGCGACGGCTGCGCGCAGGCCGCCAGCATCGCGGTGAGCGCCAGGGCGCACAGCCACTTCCTTTGCGCGATCCACCTCACGCGAGGTTGGGCGCCAAGAGGCGCTCCAGCAGGGAAATATTCATCGCGCGCCGACGCGCCAGGTCGGCGAGCTGATCGCGACCGATGGGACCGACCGCAAAATAGCGCGCTTGCGGGTGCGCGAAATAAAATCCGCTCACCGAGGAGGCCGGATGCATGGCGAGGTTTTCGGTGAGCTGCATGCCGATACGCTCGGCCTGCAGCGCCGCGAACATCTCGCGCTTGACGCTGTGCTCTGGACACGCGGGGTAGCCGGGTGCCGGGCGGATTCCACGATAGCGCTCGGCCACGAGTTCCTCGGGCGCAAGCTGCTCGTCCGGCGCATAGCCCCAGAGATCGCGCCGCACACGCTCGTGCAGCATCTCGGCGCTCGCCTCGGCCAGGCGATCGGCAAGGGACTTGAGCAGGATTGCACTGTAGTCGTCGTGTTCGCGCGCGAACAGCGCTTCGCGCGCCTCGACGCCGAGTCCGGCGGTGACCGCGAACATTCCGAGGTAATCCGGAGTCCCCAACGGCGCCACGAAATCGGCAAGCGCCCGGTTCGGGCGCGCCACCCCATCGATGACCGGCTTGCGCGTTTGCTGGCGCAGGCCATACCAGGTGAAAAGCGGGGTGTGGCGCGACGCATCGGTGTACAGCACGATGTCATCGCCGTCGGCGTTGGCGGGATAAAAGCCCACGACCGCATTGACGGTCAACCAGCGCTCGGCGACGATCCGCTCGAGCATGCGCTGGGCGTCGGCCAACAGGCGCCGCGCCTGTGCGCCGGCAACGGCGTCGTCCAGGATTGCCGGGTAGGCGCCGCGCAACTCCCAGGTCTGAAAGAATGGCCCCCAGTCGATGTAGCGCGCGATCTGCACCAGGTCGAGTCCCTTGAGTTCGCGCCGGCCCAGAAAGTGCGGCACGGGTGCGTGGTAGGCGTGCCAATCCAGGCGCGCCGGATTCGCACGGGCCTGGGCCAGGTCGATGATCTCCGGACCTTGGCGCGAGGCGTGCTGCTGGCGCAGGCGCTCGTACTCGACGCGTTGCGCGTTCACGAAGGTTTCGCGCGCATCGGGAGACAGCAATGCCTGGCAAACCGCCACCGACCGGCTGGCGTCGCCCACATGCAGCACCGGACCGTGGTAGCGCGGTGCGATCTTGACGGCGGTGTGCACGCGCGAGGTGGTTGCGCCACCGATTAGCAGGGGAATTGTGAAGCCCTGCCGCTCCATTTCCGTGGCAACGTGGGCCATCTCCTCCAGCGAGGGCGTGATCAAGCCGCTCAAGCCGATGACATCGGCGTTTTGCTCGCGTGCGGCCTGCAGGATCTTTTCGGCCGGCACCATCACGCCCAGATTGACGATGTCGTAGTTGTTGCACTGGAGCACGACGGAAACGATATTCTTGCCGATGTCGTGCACATCCCCCTTGACGGTGGCGATGACGATCTTGCCCTTGGAGCGCGCGGCCTCCCCACTGGCCGTGCGCTGGGCCTCGATGTAGGGCACCAGGTAGGCGACCGCCTGCTTCATGACGCGGGCCGACTTGACCACCTGGGGCAGGAACATCTTGCCGCTGCCAAAGAGGTCGCCGACCACGTTCATGCCCTCCATCAGAGGACCTTCGATGACCTCGATCGGCCGTCCGCCGCGCTGCTCGATGGCCGCGCGGATTTGCTCCGTGTCCTCGATGACAAACTGGGTCACCCCATGGACGAGGGCGTGTACCAGGCGCTTTTCCACGGGCTCGGCGCGCCAGGCCAGGTCCTCCTCCTTGCGCCGCCCGGCACCCTTGCGTTCGCCCGCCAGCTGTACCAAGCGCTCGCCCGCATCGGGCCGTCGGTCGAGCACGACGTCTTCCACGCATTCGCGCAACTTCGGCTCGATATCCTCATAGACGCCCAGCTGGCCCGCGTTGACGATCCCCATCGACATGCCGGCGCGAATGGCGTGGTAGAGAAATACGGTATGGATCGCCTCGCGAACCAGGTCGTTGCCGCGAAAGGAGAAGGAGACATTGGACACGCCGCCACTGACATGGCAGCGCGGATACGTGGCGCGAATCCAGCGCACCGTCTCCAGAAAATCCACGGCGTAGCGATTGTGCTCGTCCATGCCGGTGGCTATGGCGAAGATGTTCGGATCAAAGATGATGTCTTCCTCGGCCACACCGGCCTGCTCCACCAGCAGTCGATAGCTGCGCCCGAGGATCGAGATGCGCCGTTCGTAGCTGTCGGCCTGCCCCTGCTCGTCGAAGGCCATGACGACCAGCGCGGCGCCATAGCGTCGCGCCAGCCGGGCCTGGCGCAAGAATTCGGCCTCGCCCTCCTTGAGCGAAAGCGAATTGACGATCGACCGGCCCTGCACGCACTGCAGGCCGGCCTCAATGACCGACCATTTGGAGCTGTCGATCATCACCGGCACACGCGCGATGTCCGGTTCGCCCGCCAGAAGATTGAGGAACCGGCGCATGGCCGCCTGCGAATCCAGCATGGCCTCGTCCATGTTGATGTCGATGATCTGGGCGCCGTTTTCCACCTGCTGGCGCGCGACCACCACGGCCTGTTCAAACTGTCCCTCGAGTATTAACTTGGCAAACTGGCGCGAACCCGTGACATTGGCGCGTTCGCCGACATTAGCGAACAGGGAATCGGGGCCCAGGTTAAGCGCCTCCAGGCCGGACAGGCGCAGGCCGGGGTCAATGACCGGGATGGCGCGCGGAGCCAGCGCCCCAACGGCCGCGGCAATCGCGCGGATATGCTCGGGGGTGGTGCCGCAGCAGCCCCCGACGATATTGACGAAGCCGCTGCGGGCAAAATCCTCGATCAGCCGCGCGGTGATCTGGGGCGTTTCATCGAAGCCTGTATCGGACATCGGATTGGGCAGGCCGGCGTTGGGATAGACGCACACGAAGGTGTCGGCCAGCCGGGCCAGCTCCTCGATATACGGGCGCATGAGTGCAGCGCCCAGGGCGCAGTTGAGCCCGATGGCCAGGGGACGCGCGTGGCGCATGGAGTTCCAGAACGCCTCCACGGTCTGGCCGGAAAGTATGCGGCCCGATGCGTCCGTCACGGTGCCGGAAATCAGCACCGGCGCACGCGCGCCGCGGCGCTCGAACTCCTCCTCGATCGCAAAGACAGCCGCCTTGGCGTTGAGGGTGTCAAAGATCGTCTCCACCAACAGCAAATCCGCGCCGCCATCGAGCAGGCCGCGCGCCTGCTCGCCGTACGCGGCGACCAGCTCGGCAAAGGTGACGTTGCGCGCGCCCGGGTCGTTGACATCGGGCGATATGGAGGCCGTTCGTGGCGTCGGTCCCATCGCGCCAGCGACAAAGCGCGCCCGTTCGGCCGTGGTAAATCGATCGCAGGCACGCCGCGCGAGGCGCGCGGCTTCCAGGTTCATCTCGTAGGCGAGGTCGCCCAAGCCGTAATCGGCTTGGGCGATGCGCGTGGCGCCAAAGGTGTTGGTCTCGACGATGTCCGAGCCCGCCTCCAGGTACTGCTCATGAATCTGTTGAATTACCTCGGGACGGGTGATTTGCAGCAGTTCATTGTTGCCCTTGAGGTCACCGGAATGGCGCGCGAAACGCTGGGTGCGGTCGATGCCGCGAAAATCGTCCTCGCCAAGGCGATAGCGCTGAATCATCGTTCCCATAGCGCCGTCGAGTACCACGATGCGCCGGGCGAGCAGCGCCCGTAGGGTTTCTTCGGTTGTCGGCTTGGGAATTGGGGCAAGCATCGGTGGCGATTCCTTCCGCCGCCATTGTACGGAGGGTAGCGCCCTGCCCGGGAGGACGTGCGCGCAATGCGCCGTGCCCGGCGCGCCAAGCCGCTGAGGGCGGATTCCCCGTAACGCGGATAGGCCCCTTTCGGGGTACTAGGTCAGTGCAGCGCGACCGGTTGGGTCATCAAGCCGGTGTAGCTGGCGAGAAAATCGTCGAACTCATCGGGCGAAGGTTCGCTGGAGATGAGGCGCGCGACATCGTTGCGAAAGCGCTCGGCCTGCTGTCCGTCAAGGAAGATCTCCCGGCGCATACCCTTATCCATGATCTCGTAGCCGCCCGCCGGGTGCTGCTTCACATCCCCGAAATCGGAGAATTGAACCACGCAGTAATTCGAGCTGTTGTAGACCATGTCCATGGAAATCCCCATTTTTCGTATCCGGAAGCGCTGAACCCAAGCCCGGGTTCCGTCGCCACCCCAACCTTCACCTGTATATCGGTACTGTCGAACCGATCTCAAGAGGGAATTGGCCCCCTTGCAGGGGGTTCCTGTGTGGATCGGCCTGTTTAATCCCCTACTTGGCGATGGAAAAGCCCAAATGCAACCGCGCTCATATTCTCCTCAGCGCTCCAAACGCCTCAATCGGGCTACCGCACGTACTGGCGCAATGCCTCGAGCGACGTCTTCCCGGCGGCTAGCAGGCCGATTCCGCGATCCCAAAGACTGGTGCCCGGCCCCAACAGGGCCTGTTCCAACACCCGCCCGCGCGCTCCGTCTTCCACCATCGCACGAAAGGTCGCGTCGCCCCGCAGTACCTCGTAGGCAAGAAATCGGCCGCAGTAGCCCCGGCCGAGGCACTGCTCGCAACCACCGGGCCGGGGCCCGCGGGCGCGCACGCGCTGACCTTCCAGCCAGGTATTGGCGGCCGGGGCAAGCACGCAGCGCACCAGCGAAGAGGTATCGGCCTGGGCGCAGGACTGGCACAAGGCGGGAATGAGGCGCCGCCCTACAACGCTAGACAGGGCCCCGGCAAGTTCGTTCCGATGCGTACCCAGGCGTTCGAGGGCGTCAAACATCTGGTGGGCGCGCTCGGCGAGCACGGCGCCCAGCACCAAGGTACCACGTGCGACCGCGGCCAAGGCCAGCCGCGCGGTCGCGGGCGATCGAATTTCGTCAAGCAACAGGACCTGGGGATCAGCCTGGAGCACGCGCGCGAACGCACGGTGCGAGGAGGGGTCCGGGCGCAACCGGCGGAATGGAAGGCTCTCCCAATGTTGCCCGCCAGCTGGCCGCGCAGCCCCCGGACTCAGCGCAATGTTGCGCGCCGGCGCAAGCAAGGTGGCCAGCAAGGCCAGTGCACCAAGGCGCAAGGACGCACGGCGCGCTAGGCCGGCCGCGTGGGCAGTCAGTGAAATTGGGGCGCTTGGAATATGGGGCACGGCAACGTTGTCCACCCGAGGGAACAAACGTAGCGCCTTGCGATGATGGGGGCGCTACCGCAGCCGGTGGCCACGGCGCGGCCGAGTTTTCAGCGCCGCGGTCGGCCGTAGCGCAGCATCAGCCAGCCGCCGAGCATTCCCCCCAGGTGGGCGAAATGCGCCACCCCCGCCTGGGTCCCGGCCACGCCCTGGAAAAGCTCGATGAAGCCATAGACGGTGACAAAGAGCCAAGCGGGCATGGGAATGGGCGGAATTAACAGGACAACCGTGCGCCGGGGAAACAACATGCCAAAGGCGAGCAGCAAGCCAAAGACGCCGCCGGACGCGCCAATGGTGGGGGCCACCATGCCGGTTGCCCAGGAAAACACGAGTTGGGTTACGCCGGCCGAGAGCACACAGGTGAAGTAGTAGGTCAGGAAGCGGTTCTTGCCCCAAACGCGCTCGATGTCCCCGCCAAACATGACGAGGCCGAGCATGTTGAAGAAGATATGGGCAAAGCCTTCGTGAAAGAAACTATAGGTGAGCAATTGCCAGGGCATGAACCCCGGGGCGCCCAGGGCGCCGGAGCCCAATGGCCACAACGCCAGTTGCTGGCTGACTTCGCCGCCCAAGTAGTTGTCGAGCAGGTACGCGCCGACGTTGATCCACAGCAGCGTTTGCGTACCGGGGGGTAGCGGGAACATGGCGTGGCACCCGGCCCGTCAGTCGTCAAAGACCGGTGTCTCCACCCCCAGCACCTTGTGCAACTTGGGTGAAGTGGTGGTGTACTGCAAATGGATCGGCTTGTTCGGAAAGACATACGGCGCAGCGCCGAACGCGGCCAGGGCCGTTTCGTGGAACCCGGAAAGGATGAGTTTCTTTTTTCCCGGGTAGGTGTTGATATCGCCCACCGCGAAGATTCCTGGAATGCTGGTTTCAAAGGTAGCCGTGTTCACCACGACTTGCTTGCGCTCGAGTTCCAGCCCCCAATTGGCAATGGGGCCAAGCTTGGGCGAGAGCCCGAAAAACACCAACAGGACATCCAGCGGCACGACGCGCGTTACGCCGTCGGCCCCAGTGACCTTCAGAGCGGCCAGCTTGCCATCGCCCTCTTCAAACCCAACGATCTGCCCGATCAGCAATTGCATCTGCAACTGCTCGCAAAGGTCGCGCATTTTTGCCACGCTCGCCGGCGCCGCCCGAAAGCCGTCGCGCCGGTGCACCAGGATCACGCTCCCGGCCTGGTGCGGGCCTTCCTGGGCAAAATTCAGTGCCCAGTCCAATGCCGAGTCGCCTCCACCGGCAATCACCAGATCCTTGCCGGCAAAGTCGGCGGGGTTCTTCACGCGGTAATACAGCTGCTTGCCGTCAAACTTGTCGATGTGCGGAACGCGCAACGGGCGGGACTCGAAGGCGCCCACGCCGGCCGCAATGAACATCGTCCGCGTCAAAAAGCGCTCCGCGCGCGAGGTTTCGACCAGGAAGCGCCCATCGTCTTGCGCCGCCACCCGGGTTACGGTCTGCCCCAGATGAAAGGTGGCACCGAAGGGCTCGATCTGCTTGAGAAGCAATTCGGTCAGTTCGCGCCCCGTACAAACCGGCACGGCAGGAATATCGTATATGGGCTTGTCCGGGTACAACTCGATGCACTGACCCCCGATATAGGCCAGGGAGTCAATTACGTGCGCTTTGATTTCCAGAAGGCCCAGCTCGAAGACCTGGAACAGGCCCACTGGGCCGGCGCCGACGATAAGTGCGTCCGTTTCGATGCAGCCTGCCAGCGCGGTCGAGGGCGCGGCACCAGCAGTTTCATGGGGGGTCTTCATGTCCTAGGGTTCGCCAGGGTTTGCTTTGGACAAACCGCTCATTGTAAAGCCTCGCCCCCTTCAACGTGCCGCCACGCGTGGACTCATCAGGCGCAGCGCAAACGCCATTCCGTCGAGCGCCCGTCGGAATCGGCGTCCCCGGTTATTTGGGTATTTCCCCTTTGTCGATGCGGCCCGGGTCCTTTGGCGGGCCCGTGCCATTGGACCTATGATCCATGGACCGCGGCCCCGGCGCCGGCGGTCAAACCGCGTAAGGGGGTGAAGACAGCCATGTGTGGAATTGTTGGTGCCGTTGCGCGGCGCGATGTGATCCGCTTAATGGTGGAGGGCCTGCGCCGCTTGGAATACCGAGGCTACGATTCCTGCGGAATCGCCTTTCACGGTGCCGAAGGCCTGCAACGCGTCCGCAGCGTAGCGCGGGTTGCCGAGCTCGACGCACAGAGCGCGCGCATGAATGCCACCACCGGCATTGCCCACACGCGCTGGGCAACCCATGGCGCGCCCACGACCGGCAATGCGCACCCGCACGCGTCCAGCGGCCCGGGAAGCGAGGTTGGACCCGCGCACCTGGCCTTGGCCCACAACGGCATCATCGAAAACTACGAAGACCTGCGGTCCGAGCTCAAGGCCGTCGGCTATGTTTTCCAGAGCCAGACGGATACGGAGGTCATTGCCCACCTGGTGGATCACTTGTACGAGGGTGACCTGTTCGCTGCCGTTCAAAATGCGGTGCGACGTTTGCGCGGCGCCTACTCCATCGCTGTCCTTCATCGCCAGGAGCCAGCGACCGTTGTAGGGGCGCGCGCCGGCAGTCCCCTGGTCGTCGGCCTGGGTGATGGCGAGAATTTTCTTGCCTCCGACGCCATGGCGCTGACGGGCACCACCGACCGTTTTGTATACCTGCACGATGGCGACGTCGTTGCCCTCGGACTTGCGGACGTGCGCATCGTCGATGCTAGCGGCCGGCCTGTGGACCGACCGATGCGCCGTCTCACCGGCGTTTCCAATGCGGTCGAGTTGGGCCCATATCAGCACTTCATGCAAAAGGAGATCTTCGAACAGCCCAAGGCAATTGCCGACACGCTCGATGGAATCGAGCGCGTCGAAGCGGCGCTGTTTGGCGACAGCGGGGCACAGGTCTTGGGCAGCATCGATTCGATACTGATTCTGGCCTGCGGAACCAGCTATTACGCCGGAATGGTCGCGCGCCAATGGATTGAGGCCATTGCGCAGATTCCCGTGACGGTTGAAATCGCCAGCGAATATCGCTATCGAAAATCCGTCCCCGATGCCGCCAGTCTGGTCGTCGTGATTTCCCAATCCGGGGAAACCGCCGACACCCTGGCCGCGCTCAAGCACGCCGCAAGTCTGGGTATGCGCAAGAGCCTGGCTATCTGCAATGTTGCCTCCAGCGCCATCGTGCGCGAAGCGGCAATGACGTTTCTCACCCGGGCGGGCACCGAGATCGGGGTTGCCTCGACCAAGGCGTTCACGACCCAGCTTGTAGCGCTGTATTTGCTGGCCAATGCAATCGCCAAGGCCAAGGGCCGATTGACCGAAACGCAGGAAGGCGAGGCGATTCGCAGCCTGCGGCACCTGCCAGCGGCGCTGCAACAGGTCTTGGCCCTGGAGCCGCAAATCATCGCCTGGAGCCAGGTGTTCGATACGAAGGACCACGCCCTTTTCCTTGGGCGCGGTTTGCACTATCCCATCGCGTTGGAGGGAGCACTCAAGCTCAAGGAAATCAGCTATATCCACGCCGAAGCCTACCCCGCGGGCGAGCTCAAGCACGGCCCGTTGGCCCTGGTCACGGAGGCCATGCCCGTAGTTACGGTCGCGCCCAATGACGCTCTGCTGGAAAAACTCAAGAGCAACATGATGGAGGTGCGCGCCCGGGGCGGAGAACTATATGTCTTTGCCGACGACGACACCCGGATCCAGACCGAAGACGGGGTGCATGTCATCCGCATGCCCGAGCACTATGGGGATCTATCGCCGATACTGCACGTGGTCCCGCTGCAGCTGCTGGCCTACCATACGGCTGTGGCTCGCGGCACCGACGTTGATAAACCGCGCAACCTCGCCAAGTCGGTGACCGTGGAGTAGGAGTGCAGAAGTTGTTTGGTCGCGAACAATAAAGATGAAATGGACGCATCCCGCGCCGCAGCGAAAACTCGGAAACCCGCTTGCAAGGGGCGATGACCCCCCAGCTTCAGCACTTGGCGTGTAAGCGTGCGGTGACCACCGTCTAGCCAGACTGGTTTGTCGGAGTCGAGAATTCGCAGACGGACGTCCATTAGATGTCCATTTGCGGATAGATGGACA
>Ga0209698_10000252_pt1 | contig 58785 bp, 49 predicted proteins | sample LitLauG_LLR_2012_FD_187203 | JGI IMG/M metagenome (GOLD analysis project Ga0209698, IMG submission 187203) | Freshwater sediment microbial communities from Pennsylvania, USA - Little Laurel Run_MetaG_LLR_2012 (SPAdes) (version 2) | ecosystem: Environmental > Aquatic > Freshwater > Creek >... | reverse complement strand
GCTGGCCGATTTGAAAGACTATAAAGCCGTCGAGCGCGCGCCTGTCACCGGAAAATATAAGAATTACGAGATCATCACCGCGCCTCCGCCGAGCTCTGGCGGCATCGGGATGATGCAAATTCTGGGGATGCTCGAAGGGTCGGGGTATGAGAAGACGGGATTCGGATCGGCCGCTTCGATCAGCTACGTGGCCAGCGCGATGCAGCGCTTTTACGCCGACCGCAGCGAATATTTCGGCGATCCCGATTTCTTCAAAGTGCCGATGATCGGCCTGCTGGATCCGGCGTACGTCAAGAAGCGCCGCGAATCGATCGACCGCGACCACGCCACGCCCAGCGATCAGGTAAAGCCGGGCAAACCCGCGGGCAGCGAGGGTACGGAGACGACGCATTTTTCGGTGGTGGACGCCGAAGGGAATGCCGTCGCCGTGACGTACACACTGAACGGAGGTTACGGCAACGGCATCACGGTCCCGGGGCTGGGCTTCCTTCTGAACAATGAGATGGACGACTTCGCGGCCAAGGCCGGCGCGGCGAATATGTTCGGACTGGTGCAGGGCGAAGGCAACACGATTCGTCCGGGCAAGCGGCCGTTATCCGCGATGACGCCCACCATTATTCTGCGCGATGGCAAGCTGTTCATGACCGTGGGCGCGCCGGGCGGATCGCGCATCATCACCGCGGTGACTGAGGTCTTTCTGAACGTCGCCGACTTCGGCATGAACGCGCAGGATGCGGTGGACGCACCGCGCTTCCATCATCAATGGCAGCCGGACACGCTGTATCTGGAAAAAGGCTTTTCGCCGGACACGGTGGACCTGTTGAAGGCTCGCGGATTCCACGTCGATTATGCGCCGGGCGTTGTGATCGCTCGCGTGGAGGCAATCGTCATCGATGGAGGCTGGCTAATGGGCGGCTCCGATGGGCGCAATGTCGGCAAAGCGGCCGGCTATTAAGGCTTCGCGGGGTATTAGAATTGAGTTCGGATGCTACGCGCTCTTTCGACTCATGTTTTTGTCAGCCACCGGCTGACCACCGTATGGCTGGATCGGATTTGGGACGCGGGCATTCCGCTGGTGGAGATTTTCTGCGCCCGGCAGCATCTGGATTACCGAGACCGCGCGCAAATCGGCGAACTGGGCCACTGGTTCCGGGATTCCCAATTGAAGCTGCATTCGCTTCATTCGCCGATGTACAACGATGACGTATGGGGCCGCTCCGGTCCGCAGTCGATCGTCAGCATCACGGAAACCGTGAAGGCGAAGCGTATGCTGGCGGTGGACGAAATCAAGCGGGCGCTCGACATCGCGGAGATCGTGCCGTTCCGTTACCTGATTCAGCACCTGGGCGTGGCCGGCGAGGAGTTCGAACTGCGCAAACTGGACGCCGCCTTTTCGGCGCTGGAAGAACTCACCGTTTTCGCTCATCAGCGCGGCGTGGAAATTCTGCTGGAAAACACGCCCAATGCATTGTCGAGCGCGGAGCGGCTACTAATGTTCCTGGAAGAAACGCACTTGAACCTGAACTTTTGTTTCGACACGGGCCACGCCAACATGAACGAGGGCGTCGAGAATGCGCACAGGCTGATGAAGAGCCGTATCCGCTCCACCCACGTTCATGACAATAATGGGAAAGAGGACTCGCACCTGTTTCCGCTGGCGGGCGAGGGCGGCACCATCGATTGGACGCGCGCGATGACGGCGCTCAAATCGACCGAGGTTCCGCTGCTGCTGGAGTTGAAGGAGGTTCCCGGGGTGGAACATCCTCTGGACCCGGTGAAACAGTGCTTCGAGCGCCTGGAGAATCTGAGATCAACCAATGAGTGAACAATCGATACCGCGCGTGACCGTCGCGGAGGCAGGCCGGCACGTCGGCGAAACGGTGGAGATCGCGGGCTGGCTGTACAACCTGCGCCGCAGCGGCAAGATTTGCTTCCCGCAGTTGCGCGACGGCACGGGCATTATGCAATGCGTCGCGGTGAAAAGCGCCCTGCCGGAGGAACTGTTCGAGGCGCTCAAGAATCTGACGCAGGAATCGTCGCTGATTGTGCGCGGCAAGGTGCGTGAGGAAGCGCGCGCGGCGGGCGGATACGAGATGGACGTCGACGGCGCAACCATCTTGCAGCGGGTACCGGAGGAGACTCCGTATCCGATCACGCCGAAGGACCACGGCATCGATTTCCTGATGGACCACAGGCACCTGTGGCTGCGCAGCCGCCGCCAGCACGCGGCGATCGGAGTGCGCCATGAAGTGATCAAGGGCATCCGTGATTATTTCGACTCGCATGGGTTCGTTTTGGTGGATACGCCGATTTTCACACCCGCGGCGTGCGAGGGCACTTCCACGCTGTTCGAAGTGGATTATTTCGAAGACGAAAAGGTCTTCCTGACGCAATCCGGCCAGCTTTACAACGAAGCGACCGCGGCAGCATTTGGCAAAACGTACTGCTTCGGACCGACGTTCCGCGCGGAAAAGTCCAAAACCCGGCGTCATCTGACCGAATTTTGGATGGTCGAGCCCGAGATGTCGTACGCGACGCTTGAGGACGTAAAGCGCGTGGGCGAGGAACTGGTGACGTTCGTCGTTGGGCGTGTGCTGGAGCATCGTCGCGAGGAACTGAAGGTCCTGGAGCGCGATGTGACGAAGCTGGAAGCGATTAAGGCTCCGTTCCATCGCATGAGCTACGACGAGGCGGTAGTGAAGCTGCAATCGAAAGGCAGCGAAATCGTCTGGGGAGGCGATTTCGGCAACACCGACGAAACGCTGCTGACCGAGGACATGGACCGTCCGGTGATGGTGGACCGCTATCCCACCGAAGTGAAGGCGTTCTATTTCCAGCCGGCCGACGACCGTCCGGAAGTGGCGCTGGGTGTGGACTTCATCGCTCCTGAAGGCTTCGGCGAAATCATCGGCGGAGGCCAGCGCATCCATTCGCTGGAGCTGCTGAAGCAGCGGTTGGCGGAGCACAAACTGCCCGAGGAGGCGTTCAACTGGTATCTGGACCTGCGCCGCTACGGCAGCGTCCCGCACGCGGGCTTCGGCATGGGCGTGGAGCGCTTCGTGGCCTGGATGTGCGGCCTGGAGCACATCCGCGAAACCATCGCGTTCCCGCGGATGCTGTACCGGACGCGTCCGTAAGCGCCGATCATGACGCCTGAACCCCGCCCACCGGTTCCGCCGAACGTGAAGCAAAAGTTGCGAAGCGAAGCGCTCTTCGGCTGCTGTAGATGCGGAAATCCGATCTACGAGTACCACCACATTGTTCCCTACGAGGTCGAGCAACACTTCCGTCCGGAGGACATGATGATACTCTGCCCGAACTGCCACCGGATGGCTACTAGGCGAGTATTGCTCGAACGCGAGCAACGGAAGCTGAAGGCTAACCCCTACAATCGTAAACACGGTCACGCGGCTGGATCATTACATGTTGCTCCAGGCGTCTGCGAGGTCGTGCTGGGATCTAACACACTGGTCGGGCAGGGGTGCTTTATCCGAGTGGATGAAAGCCAGCTACTTTCTCTTAATCTCGGACCCGAGGGGCAGCTTGAAATTTCTCTGGAGTTGTACAACCAAGCAGACGAGTTGGTCGCACTCACCGACAAAAATGAGCGGATTACTGGCGATCCGTCACCGTGGGATCTCCAATTCGACTATCAGCACCTTCGGCTTCGGTCCAGGCCTAATGACGTAGTGCTCGATTTGCGCGCGGATTGCCGCCCGATGGCGCTTCGGGCGAAGCTCTGGCGACGTGGGGTTAGCGTTGATGCGCGGTCGGCCAAAATCCTGATTAACGGCGGCCCTCTCGCGGGAATGGTGATGTCGGGCAATAGAATGGAAGGACACTGCCTCGCTGTTTCCTCGCACTCTGGAGCATGCGGGATTATGCCCATGAACCTTCACCCTACGGACCCAGCTTTCTCCCATCCGATTCCGAGATCGTCGTCCTAGCGCCAAGGCGTCTCGCCGCAGGACCGCCCGCGCCTAAAGCAAATCGTTGTTTTGGGGCTATCCTCGATCGGAAAAGCGATAATGGAATTGAGTTCGTACACCCGCAATGAAGCAATCCCACATCGCGATCATCGGCGTGCCCATGGACCTTGGCGCGGGGCGGCGAGGTGTGGACATGGGTCCATCGGCCTTGCGGCTGGCGCACTTGAATGAGAAGCTTTCTTCGCTCGGCTATGACGTTGAAGATCTGGGCAACATCCGAGTGGACCAGCCGGAAGCGTCGCCTGTCGGCCTGGAAAACGCGCGGTACCTGATACAGATCGCGCACACCTGCACACGATTAATGGAGCGCGTCGAGCACGCGGCGGGCGAGTCCAAGGCTCCTCTGGTCCTGGGCGGCGACCACTCCATTGCCATCGGTACCATTGCCGGCATCGCGAATCATTATCGGAAAATGAACCAGAAAATTGGCGTCATCTGGATCGACGCGCACGCCGATATGAACACGCCGGAATCGAGCCCCAGCGGGAACGTCCACGGCATGCCGCTCGCCTGTTCCATGGGCATCGGGCCTGCGGAACTGACGCACCTCGGCGGCTACGCGCCGAAAGTGGACCCAGCCAACGTCAGTATCGTTGGCCTGCGCAGCGTGGATGAAGCGGAGCGCGCGCAGGTTCGAGCAGCCGGCGTCCATGCTTACACCATGCGCGATCTGGACGAGCGCGGCTTGCGCAATGTGATTCATGAAGCCATCGAGCACGCCTGCCGCGGTACGGCAGGCTTTCATCTCTCTTTCGACATGGATGCGGTGGACCCCTCGGAGGCGCCCGGCGTCGGCACGCCCGTGCGCGGAGGCATGACGTATCGCGAGGCGCACCTGGCGATGGAGATTATCTGCGACAGCGGCCGCATGACTTCCATGGAAATCGTGGAAGTGAATCCGGTAATCGACGAACGCAACCGGACCGCATTGCTGGGCGTCGAATTGGCGATGTCCGCCATGGGACAAAGGATATTGTGAGCAAATTACGCGTAGCGGTTTTGTACGGAGGCCGGACCGGGGAGCACGAGGTGTCTCTCAACTCGGCGGAATCGGTGATCCGGACGATGGATCCCGCCAAATACGACGTCCAGCGGATCCTGATTACGAATGAAGGCCGCTGGCAGCCCCGTCCGATTTTGCCGGAGCCCGGCGGCAATCCGGACATCGATGTGGTATTTCCGGTGCTGCATGGCACGTTTGGCGAGGACGGAACGGTGCAGGGCCTGCTGGAGCTGGCCGATTTGGCCTACGTCGGTGCGGGCGTGCTCGCTTCCGCAATTGCGATGGACAAGGAGGTGCAAAAGAAACTGTGCGCCGCGAGCGGCCTGCCCGTCGTGGAGTACCGCGTGGTGGCCCGCGGTGAGGCCGAATCGTTCCAGTCGCCCTTTGGCTTTCCGGTATTCGTGAAACCCGCGAACCTGGGCTCCTCCGTCGGCATTTCGAAAGTGAAGGCGCCCGAGGCGCTGGCGCCTGCCATCCGGCTGGCGGCGGAGTTCGACCACAAGGTGATCGTGGAACGAGGCATCGTGGGGCGCGAGTTCGAATGCTCCGTCCTGGGCAATGAGGACCCCAAGGCAAGCGTGCCTTGCGAGATTCTGCCTTCCCGCGAATTTTACGATTACGAAGACAAGTACCTTCTCAACAAGGCGCAGACGATTGTTCCGGCCGACCTTTCGGCGGAGCAGACGCGGGAGATGCAGGGGCTCGCCATCGCGTGTTACCAGGCCATCGGCTGCCAGGGGATGGCGCGCGTCGATTTTCTGCTGGAGACCGCAACGGGGGAATTTTTTATCAACGAGCCCAACACCATTCCAGGCTTCACCAGCATCAGCATGTATCCGAAGATGTGGGAAGCAAGCGGCCTGCCGTATTCGCAGCTGATCGACCGCTTGATTGAACTGGCGCTGGAACGCCACTCCGCGCGCAGGGCTCTGCGCTTCAGCCGCTGAACGCCATGCATCTTTTCGCATTCCTCCTTTTCTTCCAGCCGCAGGGTGATCCCGCGGAGCAACTCGCGCGCGATCTGAAGAAGCTGATCGACGTATTCAACGTGGCCAATCGCGAAGCGGCCGACCCCGTGCCCTCCGACGCGGCGTTTTATCAGGGCGCGATCCCGGGCATGCTGAAATCGCTTGACCCACATTCAGTGTTCTTCGATCCGGGCCAGTTCGAGCAGCTTAAGCAGATGCAGAAAAGCGAAACCAAGGGCTTCGGCAGCATCGTGAGCGTGCTGCCCGGCCGCGTGATCGTGCTGCAGACCATGGAGGGCTCACCTTCGGCCAAATCGGGCCTCACCGCGGGCGATGAAATTCTGGCCATCAACGGCTATGAACTGGCGCGCCTGGATTTCGAGCAGTTAGTGGAGTTGTTGACCGTGGCACGGCAAAGAGACGCGCAACTGTATGTCCGTCGTCCCGGCAACGCGCGCGTGCTGCGCTTCACGCTGAAGCCTGAACTGGTGGACGCACCGAGCGTGGACCGCGCATTCTTCCTGGAACCACAAGTCGGCTACGTGCGCATCGCCAGCTTCGACGAGGGAACAGGCAAGTTGGCCCGCGAAAAGATCGAATCGCTGGGTGGCGACAATCTAAAAGGCCTGGTGCTGGATCTGCGCGCAAATCCAGGCGGGTCAGTAGAGGCGGCGCTCGAAACCGCGTCCTTGTTCCTTGCGCCGGATCAACTGGTGTTCAGCGTAAAGGGCCGCAGCGCGAAAACTGAAGAAGTACGCGTGCCGAAGCTGGCCAAGCCGTACAAGTTTGCCGTCGCCGTGCTGATCAACGGCAAGAGCGCCAGCGCGTCGGAAATTTTTTCGGGCGCGATGCAGGATCACGACCGCGCCACAATCCTGGGCGAACCCAGCTACGGTAAAGGCCTGGTGCAGCGCGTCTTTTCCTTATCGAGCAACACCGGGCTGGCGTTGACCACGGCGTTCTATTACACGCCCAGCGGACGCTCCATTCAGAAGCCTCTGGCGTTTGGACAACTCGATTCGAAAGAGATCGCCAAAGAGGGATCGTTCCATACCGACGCAGGCCGCGAGGTGCGCGGCGGAGGGGGCATCCAGCCCGACGTTCTCGTTGAGCCAAAAGAGTTGAGCCGTCTGGAGGCGGTGTTGGACGCAACCGGCGCGATCACTTCGTTCGCGGGTGAATATGTGCGCGCACACGAGATCGCCCCGGACTTCGACGTCACGCCGGAGATTCTGGACGAACTCAGGCTGACGCTCTCCTCCGAGAGGATTCAGCCTTCCGTGAGCGATTTCTTGCGCGACCGCGCCTGGATTCAAAGCCGACTGAAGCAGGAGATCACCAACATGAAGTTCGGCGTGGCCAAGGGCGACGAGGTGGAAATGCAGCGCGACGTCGTGGTGCAGACCGCGCTGAAAAGGCTCCGGTAAGAACTCGCCATCTCGTCAGCATGCGTGCAATCGCGCTTTGCCTTAAGGCATTTTCTGATCGTTGCCGTCGGAATCGCCCAGCGCCATTGAGCCGCCATGCGTCAGCGCGCGGGCAGTCGATAGGACAGACCCGGCCCGCGTCCTTACGGATGGCGGCTCAATGGCTCCGCAGTTAACGTGCAATTCCGGCCCAGGAAAATCGGGCGATCTATGCTGATTCTTTGCGAGAGCGCAGCACATGCACGATCATGGGCAGCACGCTGACCAGCACAATGCCGATGACTACTTTTTCGAAGTTGTGCCGCACCACTGGAATGCCACCCAGGTAATATCCGGCCAGCGTCGCGGACAGCACCCAGCCCAGGCCTCCGAAAATGTTGAAGGAGAGAAAGCGGCTGTACTTCATCTTGCCGACGCCCGCCATGAACGGCGCAAACGTTCGGACGATGGGCACGAACTTGGCGTAGATCAGCGTCTTGCCGCCGTGCTTTTCGTAAAAAGCCTGCGTGCGCCGTACGTATTCCTGCTTGAACAGCAGGGAATCGGGACGGGAGAAAATCTTCGGCCCGGTGCGATAGCCCAGGAAATAGCCACTTTGGTCGCCCAGGATCGATACAAACGTCAACAGCGCGCAGATTTTAACGATATCCAGATCGCCCGCGCCGCACACCACGCCCACGGTAAACAGCAGGGAATCACCGGGCAGAAAGAGGCCCACCAGCAGCCCCGTCTCGGAGAACACCACGCCGGCCAGCATTGCGTAGCCCAGCCATCCGGTGAGCACCTGCGTCAGCAAGTGAATCAGCTTATCGGGATCGGTGAGACTGCGCCAGTAATCCAGCAGCGTCGCCAGCATCTATGTCCGCTGCTTCAACGCCTGGCCGATCTTGAGGACCAGTTCCGAGTTGATCTTCAGCTTCTTCTCGGCCGCCAACTTGGCGCGGATACTATCCATGAACAGCTCCAGCCGCTCCTGCGCCCTCGACTGGCGGATGCCGTTGCGGAGGGTCTCCTTCTGAGCGGCGAAGCCGACCATATCGGGTTCTGTCTTCGCAACTACTTTATACACCACGTCCTTGCCCAGAACGTCGACCGGTCCGAGAATGGTTCCCACAGGCTTCGTGAACGCTTCCTTTACGGAATTTGCAGGACCCAGTCCTTCCAGGGTATCGGTGCGGCCGAACTCCGCCGGCGTCGCCGCTTCCAGCTTGAATTCCCTGGCCAGTTTGTCGAAGTCTTCTCCGGCGCGAAGCTTGTCGCCCGCTTCCTTCGCCTTCGCCTTCGCCAGCACGATGGATTTGTCAGAGATGACGCGGTCCTTCACCTTTTCTGCGACTTCATCGAAGATGGCGGGCCGCGCCGCGATGCGGCTGTTCAGCACTGCTACGACCAGGCGGTTGGCCGGCAGAGACAAAGGGGCCGTCACTTCGTTGGGCTTCAACTGGCCCAGTGCGTTATCGATCTCCGGAGCCGAGCCCAGCGTGGGGACGGGCGAACCGGGGGTCGCGTCGGTCACCGTCGCCAGTTCCGCCCCGAACTGTTTCGCAATCGCCGCCGCCGAACCGGGTGACTTCACCAGCGCGTCGTGGATCTGGTCCGCGGTCTTCTGCATAGTGTCCGCGATGCGCTGCTTCTTCAATTCGGCGCCCAGATCGGCCTTTACTTCGTCGAACGGCTTGACGCGCGCTTTTTCCTTCTCCTCCACCTTGACGATGTGGTAGCCGAACTCCGTGGTCACAATGCCGCTCAACTGGCCCGGGTTCAGGGCGAACGCAGCCTTGTCGAATTCCGGCACCATCTGGCCGCGCACGAAATAGCCAAGGTCGCCGCCTTTCGGCGCGTTGGAGCTGTCTTCAGAGTTTTTCTCGGCCAGTTTGCCGAAATCCGCGCCCGCCTTCAATTGCTTCAGAAGATCCTCGGCCTTAGCCAGCGCGGCTTTCTTTTCCGCGTCGGACTTGCCCTGCGTTTTGATCAGGATATGACGCGCCTTCACGCGCTCCGGCATGCGGAAATTGTCCATGGATGCGGCGTAGGCCGCGTGCAGATCGGCGTCGGACACGGTGAGCGTCTGCTCCATCTTCGCCTGATCCAGAATCAGTACCTGGAAGGAGCGTTTTTCCGGCGTGAAATATTCGTTGTGATGCGCTTCAAAATAGGCATGCAGCTCTTCGGAAGTGGGCTTCACCTGGTCGCGGAACTTCGCTGCGGGGAATGCAATGTATTTAATGGTGGCGCGCTCTCTCTCCCGGCGGTAGGCCTCTTCCATCTCCTGATCCGGCACGACGATGCTGGCATACACAATGTTCTGCACCTTCTTGGTCATCAACGTGCGGCGCACATCGTCCACCAGATCCTGCATCGTCATCCCGTTGCGCGCCAGCGACTGCTCCAGATCGTCCTTGGCGATCAGCGCTCCGTCCTTAAAGTACTGCGCAAAAGCCTGGTTACCCTGGATCGCGTTCAGCACTTCCTCATCGGTCACGGTCAGACCCATGCGCGTGAACTCGTAGTCCATCGCCCGCTCGTCCACCATGCGATCCACCATCTGCGGCAGGTATGCGTCGATCATTTCCGGGGGCAAATTACCGCGCTGCATGATGCGCTGCATCTGGTTGACCACTTGTTGCGCCGTCAACTTGACGTCGCCGATCTGCGCCACCGTGCTGGCCTCCTCCTGGGACTTCGTCGTTGTGGAGGAAGAGCCGAAACCGGGGATCAAGTACGTGACCATGGACAGAGCCACGACAGACAGCAGCCCAATCAGCATATAGCGGACAGCCTTCTGACGGCTGCGGAACAGATCGAACATAAAAAATGAATACTCCTGACTTACCTGAGGACGGACGTTTCTATGTTACAGATTATATCAATTTACTGGCCCAGGCCGCATTCAGTATGGATCGCCTTGACAGCGCTTTCCATGCCCTCGCGCCGGACCACTATGGCGATGGTCAGCTCGCTGGACCCTTGGGCAATGGCGATTATATTAATGTTGCGCTTGGAGATAGCAGTGAAAATCCGCCCGGCCAGGCCCGGCGTCCCGCGCATCCCTTCCCCCACAACGGCGATGAGGCCGACGTTTTTATCCACCTCGAACGGCCTCAAATACCCGTGAGCCAACTCGAGCGAGAGGCTCTCTTCGAGATGCTCCATCACGCTTCCTAACTCGCTTTGACGGACCAGGAAGCAAAACGTCTGCCGGTAGCTGGAGCTGGTAATGGCCAGGATTTCCACGTTCGACCGGTCCAGCGCCTCCAGCGCCCGCGCCATCACCTTGGTGCCGCTAAGCACGGAATTCGCCGGCTCAATCGACACCAGGGCCACGTCCGACATCGACGTGACGGCGTGCGGGCCGCGCGCCGAACTGGCCATGGCCGCGCTGGGGACGATCTTCGTGCCGGGTTTGTCCAGCGCGAAGCTGTTCTTGCTCCACACCGGGATTTCCCGCTCCACCAGAGGAGCAAGTGTTCGCGGATGCAGCACCTTCGCGCCGTTGTACGCCAGTTCCGCAGCCTCGTTATAGGTCACCATGTCCAGCACGCGCGCGTCCGGAATCAGGCGCGGATCACCTGTCATGATCCCATCCACGTCGGTCCAGATCCATAATTCGCCCGCGTCCAGCGCGGCGGCGATGATCGAGGCCGAAAAATCGGATCCGCCGCGGCCCAGCGTGGTGGGGCGTCCATCGAGCGTGGAACCGTTGAAGCCCGTCATCACTGGCAGCTTTTTTTCATTGAGCAGCGCACGCAGCGTCTTCGATGCCCGCTGACGCGTCTGTTCCATCAAAGGCGTCGCGTTGCCGAACACCGCGTCGGTGGCGATTACGTCCGCCGCGTTCACTGCCGCCGCCGGAACGCCTTCGGATTCGAGAAATTCCGCGAGCAGGAACGCCGTCAGCCGCTCTCCGATGGCAACCGCCTCGTCGATGGAGCGCGGGGGACGCTCGCCCAGCATCATCATGCCCTTGGCGATGCGCGAAAACTCGCCGATCAGCGCATGCACGCCCGCCAGCGCCGCTTCCTGCTTCTGCGGTGGCAGCAATTCCCGGCACACTTCGAAGTGCCGCGCATACAACGTCTTGAGGTTTTCATCGAGCCCGGCCTGATCCCCCGCCTCGGCCTTGCGGAGCGAGTCGAGCAGCAGATCGGTAACCTTCGACATGGCCGACACCACCGTCACCACCGGACGCTTGGCATTCTGCTCGGCCGAAATCTGCGCCGCCACGCGGATGCGCGCGGCCGAGCCCATGCTCGTGCCGCCAAACTTCATCACCAACAAATCGGACATATAAAATGGCTGCTCAGTGCCCTTTCCCATTCGACGTGCGCGCGCGTACGATCTTCAAAATCGCATCTTCAACCTGTTCCAGCGTCAGCGCCGTCGAGTCGATATATTCCGCATCGGGAGCCTGCGCGAGCGGTGCTTCGGCGCGCGTCGTGTCGCGGCGGTCCCGCTCGGCCATTTCGCGCGCGATCTCCGTGACCTCGGCCCCGATCTCCCGCGCCCTGCGCCCGGCCCGCGTTTCCGGATGCGCGTCGAGATAAATCTTCACGTCGGCATCGGGAAACACCACGGTTCCGATGTCGCGCCCTTCCATCACCACCGGATGCAGCGTGCCGATGCGGCGCTGTTCGTCGCGCAGAGCGCGCCGTACGCCCGGTGCTGTCGAAACCTTCGACGCGGCCTTGGAAACGTCGGGCTCACGAATTGCCGCCGTCACATCCTCGCCGTTCAACAGGACCCGCGAATCGCCCTCAAACTCGATGCGAGCCTCGCGCGCCAGCGTCTCCAGCTTCAACGCATCGTCCAGATCGATGTTCGTACGCAGCGCCCACAAGGCCACCGCGCGATACATTGCTCCGGTGTCGATGTAGGTAAATCCGAGCTTCCGCGCCAGTGCGCGTGCGATGGTGCTCTTGCCAGCGCCCGCGGGTCCGTCAATGGCGACAATGAGTGGTTTTGTAGCCATGTTAAATGTCGCCCGATCGGGACTGACCACTCTGTCCCAAGGCGTCCGCATCGCATCGCGAAAGCAGAAAACAGGCCCGCGCAGCGTGGACAGAGCGGTCTGTCCCCATCGGCCCCATCATCGCAAGCCCACCCAATCGTTGCGATAAATATGCCCATCCTTCATGACGAACTTCACCCGCCCCAGCGCCTTCACGTCCTCCAGTGGATTGCCGTCGATCGCGATGATATCCGCGTACGATTTCGCCTCCACCAGGCCCGCTTTGCCTTCAACGCCGATCAGCGCCGCGGCTTCCACGGTCGCCGTGCGGATGGCTTCCAAGGGCTTCATGCCCCATTCGGTCATGGTGGCAAACTGCTTGAAGTTGTCGCCGTGCGGATAGACGCCTCCGTCGGTGCCGAACGCCATACGCGTGCCCGCCAGATACGCCCGGCGGAAATTGGCGCGCTGCAGCTTGCCGATGGCCTTCTCTTTCTCGATCGATTCGGGCAGCATCCCCGCCTTCGCGCCTTCTTGAAGAATGTAATCGTCGTTATAAATGTCGAACACCAGGAACGTGCCGTGCTGCTTGGCCAGCGCGATGCCTTCGTCGTCGATCAGGCTGGAATGTTCGATGGAATCGATGCCCGCGCGGATGGCGTCTTTGATCGACTGCGTGCCATGCGCATGCGCCGCCACTTTGCGGCCCAACTTGTGCGCTTCCTCCGCGATGGCGGTCATTTCTTCCAGCGTGTACTGCGGTGCGCCGGGCTGATCGCCTTTCGAAAGCACTCCGCCCGACGCGCAAATCTTGATCAAATCGACCCCGTATTTGACGTTTTCGCGGACGCGCGTGCGCGCGGCCCACGGCCCATCGGCCACGCCCTCGTCACGGAACTTGAACTCCGGTGCAAGTAGGTTGTTATCGCAATGCCCGCCCGTGATTCCCAGCGCCGGACCAGAAACATACATGCGCGGCCCCGGCACCTCGCCCGCATTGATGCCGTCCCGCAGAGCGACATCGGAATATCCACTCGCACCGACGTTGCGCACGGTAGTGAACCCGGCCATCAAGGTCGCCCGCGCGTTCTTCACGCCGGTGACGGTGGAGCGAGACACGGAAATACCCAGCGATTCATACCCCAACTGCGTCGGATCGGAGGTCAAATGGTCATGTACGTCGATCAAACCAGGCAGGCAAGTGCCTTTCGAAAGATCGACGGTGTCCGCACCCGCAGGAGCAGCAATATTGACGCCGAGCACGATCCCTTTATCGACCACGATGGTGGCATTAGGAATCAATTTGCCCTCGCGGACGTCAAGCAACTGTCCACACCGGATTACGGTAGCGGCGGGAAGCGTGGAGGCACACAAAATGAGAAGAAAGGAAAAGCGCAAGCTGGATTTACCCCGGAATCTTTTAGTATGGCAGATTACCGAAATGGCACCCAAGAAGGGGTCCGCGCTTTATATATCTTGACAGGTATATGCTACACATAGTATATAATAAGAGTGGAATCCGTATTCGAAATCATCGCGGAGCCGAACCGCCGCGCGATCCTGAGCCTTCTGGTCTCCTCACAACAGTCGGTGGGCGAGATCGAGCGGCAGCTTCGCATGACGCAGCCGGCCGTTTCCAAGCACTTGCGCGTACTGCGGGACGCCGGCTTCGTGGAAGCCACAGTGGACGCGCAACGCCGTCTCTACCGGTTGAAACCGGAGCCGTTCCAGGAGATGGACGCATGGCTGGCTCCGTTCCGGCTGTTCTGGTCCGGACATGTAGACGCTCTGGAACGCCATCTCGACCGCATAGACCCACCCAAGAAGAAGGCAAGGACAAAGAAATGAAAATCAAGATCATGAGCCTGCACGTGGACGACCAGGAAAAGGCCCTGCACTTCTATACAGAGGTTCTGGGCTTCTTGAAGAAGACCGATTTCAGCCAAGGGCCGTATCGCTGGCTGACCGTGGCCTCGCCCGAGGATCCAGGCGGCACGGAACTGCAACTGGCTCTGAACGATAATCCCGCGGCCAATACCTATCAACAAGCGATGTTTCAGCAGGGCCAGCCCGCGGCCATGTTCTTCACCGACGACATCAAGGCAGACTACGAGCGCATCGAGGCACTCGGCGCAGAGTTCACCATGCCGCCCACCGATGTGACCGGCTCGACCATTGCCAAGCTGAAGGATACGTGCGGCAACCTCATTCAGCTCACCCAACTGGGACGGTGGTAATTGAACTGGAATTATTGGATCCGGCAAATCCACCGCTGGCTTTCCATCGCGTTTACCGTAGGTCTGATCGTCAATACGATCGCCGTGAGACGGGGGAAGTATTCGGCAGCAACCGGCCTGCTCGCGCTGATCCCTTTGTTCGCGCTGCTGTTCACGGGGCTGTACCTGTTCGCGCTGCCTTATGTCGCCAAATGGCAAAAAAGGAACATCGGATGAGCGCTTACCTGCCAGGCCCCGCGTGTGGTGCGCGGATCGATAAGGACGGAGAGAAATGGACGCTGGTTCTCGTCCGCGAACTGCGCCACGCCCCGGAAAAGGTCTGGCAAGCGCTGACCGATCCGGCGCATCTGCGCGAGTGGGCTCCTTTCGACGCCGATGGGAATCTGGGGATCGCCGGCGCGCGAGTGAACCTCACCACGGTAGGAGCGCCCGTCACGCGCGTCACCGAAGCAGTTGTGACGCGGGCCGACGCTCCCAGCGTGCTGGAGTACAACTGGGGTAGCTTCGAGCTGCGATGGAAACTGGACGCGTCGGATGGCGGCACGCGGATGACGCTATGGGTCAACATCGGCCGCCCGTATATAGCCATGGGCGCTGCCGGGTGGCACATTTGTTTTGATGTTCTGGACCACCTGCTAAGCGGCGCACCGATCGGCCGCATCGCTGGACCCAAGGCGATGAGCTTCGCTGGCTGGCAGCAACTACATGCGGAGTACGCCAGTCAGTTCGGCATCGAAGCTCCCAAAACGTGAATTAGCGGCGACATCGGCCTGGCGGTGGGCGGAGGCAAACCGAAGCCCGCGGGGTGTGCCGAAACTCCGAGGGGCAGCTTCCTGTTACCGCAGCCCGCCAGTTGACGCTCCATGCCGATTCATATCCGCGGGCTCCGGGACGCTGAAACGAGACAATAGGCCACATTTGCTCGTATAGTGGAAAACGATGTCGAGCAAGTGAGACCAGGGCGGTTCACGGGACAGTCAGGGCGGTGAAATCATCGGGAGGTACAATGCGAACGATTACGATTGTGACGCTGATGGCAACAGGTTTCTGCCTGGCGCAGGAGCCGGGGGATTTCAAGCCCGCTACGTCCAATGTTCTGGACGCGCAGTATCCGCGGGTTGACGGCAAGTCGCGCGTTGAGATCCGCTTCAAAGCACCCGATGCCAGCAAGGTCCGGATCAACTTCTGGAGCGGTCCGAAAGCCGATATGGATAAACAGGCGGACGGCTTATGGGCATTTACGACGCCGCCGATGGCCCCGGGCCTTCACTATTACACCGTGGTCGTGGACGGCGCAGAAGTAAGCGATCCGGGTAGCACCGCGTACTTCGGGGGAAGCAAATGGGCCAGCGCGGTGGAGGTGCCGGAGGCGGCTACAACATATTATCTGCCGCAGGATGTTCCGCACGGGCAGGTTCGCGAGGAGTGGTACCACTCGAAGGTCACAGGCACATGGCGACACGCGTTGGTATACACGCCGCCCGCCTACGACACACAGCTCAAGGACCGCTACCCCGTGCTTTACCTCCAGCACGGCGGCGGCGAGGATGAATCCGGTTGGACGCGACAGGGCAAAGCTAATTTCATTCTCGATAACCTAATAGCCAGCGCGAAAGCCAAGCCGATGATTGTCGTAATGGCTAATGGCTATGCGCGACGCACGGGGCAGTCCGTCCCCGATCTCCGTGGAAAGCCGCTGGGTTCTCCGGAAATGAGGCAAGCCATGCAGGACATGATGACGGCTTTCGAAGACGACATGACTCAGGCGCTTATTCCTTTTATAGACTCGACATTTCGCACCATGGCCAATCGCGAACATCGCGCGATGGCGGGCCTCTCAATGGGTGGCATGCAAACTTTCCACGTGACGTTCCAACATCTCGACCTGTTTTCGTATCTCGGCGGATTCAGCGGAGCGGCCAATGTGTTTGCGACGGGAAGCGACAAGTTGGACCCCAAAACCGCATTCAACGGCGCAATGTCTGACCCGGCCGCGTTTTCCAAACGCGTTCATCTGCTGTGGATCGGCGTGGGAACGAATGAGCCTGAGCGCATGAAGCAGGGCATCGAGAAACTACACGCCTCACTGGATGAGGCGAAGATCCGCCACGTGTTTTACGAGTCCCCCGGCACGGATCACGAGTGGCAGACGTGGCGCCGCGATTTGCTGGACTTTGCACCGCGGCTGTTCCAGCCGACGGGTCAGAGGGCGGCCGCGCGGGCGAAATAGAAGCGCAGCAGTTTCCAGTGCGTGGAGTCTAGCTCACCCCGAACCTGGCCGCGAAGGCTTGCATTCAGTCGCCTGTCTAGTTCGGCGCCCGCCGACTATTTACTGTAGGTCAGGCCGAAACCGAATACATATTTGTCGCTCACTCGGTTCTTGTAGGCGTAGTCGAACGCCTCCGCGAAGCCTGGCACGTCGGGAGCATTTCTGTCGACGGCCGCCTGATCCGCGGGAATCGTCAGGGGCAGTTTCCCGACCGGCGCGAAGCGGCCCCTCACGACGTCCAGCAGTCCTTCGGCCTTCACGTCGAACGTCGCCATGACCGCCGCGGCGCCGGGTTCCACCTCGTTTATGATCCAGGGATTGATGAAATTGATCACGAGTACGGTCGGCTTTGCAGCCTCGATCTGTTTCACCTTGGCAACGTCAACACCCGTAAGCGGGCTCAGCGCGATATCGGCATAGTCGTGCTCAGGCCGCTGGTACACAGTGGGGCGCAACCATACCAAGGCAACGTCGGCTTGGTCGATTGAATCTACGATCTGCACCGACGGGTCCTTCGAGAGGAGGGCCTTCAGGGCGGCGGTGCCATTGACCGCGGGGGTTCCTCTTCGCCCGGCGAGTTCGCCGCGGCCCCCCGCTCCACCCCGGCCACCGAAGCTTGCGGGCTGACCGGCCATGACCTCCACGTAGAGCTTCCTGGCGCCCGTCATCGGCAGCAGTTTCCTGTCGTTGCGAAGCAGAACGATGGATTTGCGGTGGGCTTCGTCGGCCCGCGCCGCGGAAGCCGGCGAACTGGCGATCTTCTGAGCCACTTCGGAATCGGTGTAGGGATTCTCGAAGAGTCCCAACTGGAAGATCTCTTTGAGCAGAAGTGCTACCTCCGGCGTGAGGTCCGATTCCTCCAGAAGGTGCTGGTGCACCGCATCCAGGAGGCCCTGCGGACTATTGCTGTCGGAAAACAGGGCGACCCCGGCTTTCACCGCTTTGGCGAATCGCTGCGGCGCGGTGAGGTTTTCCACCCCGAAAGCATTATTCGTCAGAACGCCGGTGTCGGTATTGACGTATCCCTTGAATCCCATCCGTCCGCGAAGTAGCCGCGTGAGCAGTGTCATATTGTAAGCCCCGGCGACTTCTTCGAACTGCTGCTTATCGGACTGCCACCATTCCTTAGGAAGCTGCTCCCCACTCCGCTCGTTGGATGGATTGTTGTAGTAGCTCATAATCGAACTTGTGCCGGCGTCCACCGCGGCCTGGAAAGGAGGCAACTGGTACTTAAAGAAGCTGCCGGGCGTGGGATACACGGCCCACTGCCCCCAACTGTTGTGAGGATCCAGGCCCTTGTCTACGGGCCCATCCCCTGGGAAATGCTTGATCGACTGCGCCACTGACTCCGGCCCGAGAGCCGGTCCTTGGAAGCCCAGCACGATTTCCCGGGCGATTTCCGCGTTCCATTTGGGGCTCTCCCCGAACGTCGTCTGAATACGGTACCAGCGCGGCTCGGTGGCGACGTCCACCTGATATCCGTAACACTTCTGGATCCCCGCGGCGCGCCACTCCGCGCGCGCGATCTCGGCGAACGCACGGATAAGCTTTATGTCGTTCGTCGCCGCCAACCCCAGCGTTCCGGGCCAACTGGAGAACTCACCGGCCGCTTCGGCTTCCTCGTAAACCAGATTGTCGCGAACGTGGTTTCGGGGATTCGAGGCAAAGACAATCGGAATGCCCAGGCGCGATTTTTCGGCAAGTTCCTGCGCAGTGTTCGCGCGTGCGGCCAGTTCCCGGGCGGTAAGGTTATCGCGCAGGATGAAGTAACGGATGTTGCGTTGGTTGAGATAGTCATCCAGAGAGCCTGCATTGAACGAAGTAATTTGCATTAGCCCCGCCTTCTCCTCCAGGGTCATTCTGGAGAGCAGGTCCGCCACACGCCTGTCGACCGGCAAGCGCCAATCCTCGTAGGGGTCGAGCACGCCGTTGCGGTTCAGATCCTTGAACGACAGATTGCCGACCTTCAGCAAAGGGGCAACCCGTCCGTCGATCTTCGGTTGTTTTGGCGCGGTGCGCGCCGCCTGCATCGACGCGATCGCGATTGCTACGGACAGCACCAGGGCGATTGAGACTGGAGTAAATGATCTTGTGGGCGACATATGCATTGGCCTCCGAAGCGTTATGGTAACCCCGTTGTGACCTGCTGTGCGGCAGCAGGGGGCTCATCGACCACGGGTTCTGGAATTCCGAGTGGATCGTCGGCCACTCGGAGAATGGTCACCTTTTAGGCATCCTTCGGCCATCAGTCCTGTGAAGTCGCCGTCAAGTCATCTTGAAGTGCCACACCTCAATCGCTGAAGTGCCCGCATGTTTGCCCATATGTCTTATCTCAGGAAGTTTCCGTTGGCAGTGTAGTCGGCACCTCGGTGATGCTCACACTTTCTTCAGCTTCCACTTCCCCCTGCGAAACGCGAGCATCCCAATGACCGCGATTAGCGATTGCGAAATGGCGATTGCCGCGAAGATCCCGTTCGACTTCATCTGCGTATGGAACGCCAGCCACCACGCGATCGGCAACTGGCAGGCCCAGAAGCAGAACAGGTTGATCATGGTCGGCGTCACCGTATCGCCCGCGCCGTTGAACGCCTGGATCGCCACCATGCCCCAGGCGTAAAAGACATAGCCCGCGCTGATGATGCGTAGCGCGTTGGACGCCACGTGCGCCACTGCGTCGTCATTGGTAAAAATGCGCACCAGTTGCGGAGCCAGCGTGACGAACATCACCGCGACCATCCCCAGCAGGATCATGTTGTAGAATCCCGTGCGCCAGACGGCATTTTCCGCGCGATCCGGCTTCTTCGCGCCCAGGTTCTGGCCCACCAGCGTGGCGGCGGCGCAGGCCATACCCCAACTGGGCAGCAGCGCGAACATAATGATGCGCAGCATGATGGTGTATCCGGCGATGACCACGCTGCCGAACGGAGCCGTCATGCGGACCAGCAGAATCCAGCTCGACGTGCCGACGAAGTATTGCAGCATGCCCCCCAATGACAAGTGCAGCAGCGTCCACATCAGCCTCGGATTCCAGCGGAACTCGCGCGTGTGAACCACCACGCGGCTGATACCCCCGGTGAGCATCCATAATTGCAGCACCACGCCGCAACCGCGCCCGATCGTCGTGCCGATGCCCGATCCGGTGACGCCCAGGCGCGGGAACGGTCCGATGCCGAAAATCAGCAGGGGGTTCAGCACGATGTTGATCAGGTTGGCCATCCACAGCACGCGCATGGCCAGCGACGCGTCGCCGGCACCGCGAAACACGGCGTTGATCAGGAACAGCAGCATTACCGTGCCGCTGCCTCCAAAAATGGCGCGCGCGTAGCCTGTGCCGGTTGCGATCACTTCAGGCGACGCGCCCATCAGGGCCAGCAATTGGGGAGCAAAGACGGCTCCGCTGACACCGATCACCAGCGCCACACCCGCGCCCAGCAGGATCGCCTGCGCCGCCGTCTCCGATGCCGCGCGCGGGTCCTTTTCGCCGACGCGACGCGCCACCGTTGCCGTGGTGGCGATCGACAGGCCCAGCGCCACGGTGTAAATCAGCGTCAGCAGAGCCTCCGTAAACCCAATAGTCGCCACCGAGTTCGCGCCCAGATGCGCCACCCAGAACATATCGACGACGGAGAACAGCGACTCCATCATCATCTCCAGCACCATGGGGATGGCCAGCATCGCGATGGCACGGCCCATGCGTTCTTCTGTGAAGTCGCGATGCGTGTCGCCCACCACGGCTTCACGAATAAATTTGAAAATACGGCTCCCTTGGGAGAAAAATTGGGGCATGCAAAACCTCCGGCTCGGCTGAAAAGGAAGGGGTCCGCTAGGGCAGCGGAAAAAAGCGCGAGTTAGAGATCGATGCGCATGGCGGGAAACTCTTTAGATATCATAAACGGAGGCATCGGAGAAAATCAAGCATGAAATGGCTGGCTATCATCGCCATGGCTTTACCGCTGGCAGCGGCGGACGCAAAACTCTCTGCGGAGGAGCGAGCGAAGGTGCTGAAATATCTGAGCGAATCGCGCCAGGAATTTTTGGCCGCGATCGACGGCGTCACCGAAGAGCAATGGAAGTGGAAGCCCGCGCCGGAGCGCTGGAGCGTCGGCGAAACCGCGGAGCACATCGTGCTGGCCGAAGCCCTTCTTTTCGACAACGTCCGAAAAGCCCTGGCGTCGCCGCCCAATCCGGATTGGGAACAGAAGACCAAAGGCAAGACCGAGTTCATTGAGAAAGTGATGGCGCCGAGGCTCGGCAAAGCCACTGCGCCGGAGCCGATAGTGCCGTCGGGCAAGATGATGCAGGCTGACGTGCGGACGACATTTCTGAAGCAGCGCGAGGAAATCGTCAAGCTCGCCCTCTACAGCGAGGCTACGCTGAAGGAGCACACCGCGGAGCATCCTTTCCCCGTCTTCAACACGCTCAACGCGTACCAGTGGCTAATCTACATCCCCTTGCACACGGAGCGTCACGACAAGCAGATCGCCGAAGTAAAGGCCACGGCCGGGTACCCTAAATAGCCTATAAGTAGAACAAACTCAGTCGCGGCACGCCTGCCGATTCCAGCAAGCGACGCTCTAAAAATTTCTTTTCCAGCATCGCGAGCTGATCCGCCGTCATCTTGCTGCGATACGGCTTCAGTTCCCGATCCAGCGCGCGGCGGGCCTCAAACAACGCCTCTTCACTCGCCGATGCGCGGAGCTTCGCCACCAGCTTTTCTTCAATCGCGGTGAGCCTTTGCTCCATTTGCTCCAGATCCTGATAGAGCGCGTCCACATCCAGCGCATCCAGCGAAGCGGCAGTCTCTTCATGACCCGCCTTGCGCAGCGCCTCCGCGTTGCGCTTCAAAAACGCGCGCACATCTTCGAAAGGAAACGGCGCGGCGGCTTCCTTTTTCTGCGCCGGAGCCGCACCTGCGTTCAGCATTGCCTGGGCTTCCGCGTTGATGGCCTGCGCGCAATACGCCAGCGAATTGACCATATGAATCCGCGCCTGCGCCGGACGCTTGCGCCATTTTTCGAACGCCGCGTCGATGCCGCGCAGCACGGCTTCCAGGGGAATGCCTCCGTTCTTCAGTGCGTCGATGAACGCCCAATCGAGTGGGGACAATAGGAACAACCCGGAGCCGCGCGCGCGCTGAAAGTGTTCCTCGATTTCAGTGAAGTAATTGAAGTAGTTCAATGCTTCTGATTTCTTTCCCAAATCAGACGCAGGCCATCGAGCGTCAGGTCCTCATCGCAAATTTTCACCAAGCGCGAACCGTGCGCGATCAGCGCGCCTTGGCCTCCCGTGGCGACCGCCTTCGTGCCCGGGCCGAGCTCCGCGGAAATACGTTCGACCAAGCCATCGATCATGCCCAAAAAACCGTAATAGAGGCCGGATTGAATGGCGTCCACCGTGTTCGAGCCGATCAACTTCGCGGGTTCGCGAAAATCCACCATCGGCAGGCGCGCGGTCTTGGCGAACAGGCCGGAAATCGACATGCCGATGCCGGGGCACAGCACACCGCCGAGGAACGCTCCGTCTTTGGAAACGATGTCGAAGTTGATCGTCGTGCCCAGATCGACCACGATGCACGGGCCTCCGTACTTATGGAAGCCCGCGACGCTGTTCACAAGGCGATCCGCGCCTACTTCACGTGGATTGTCGTATTTGATCGCGATGCCAAGGTCCGTCTTATAGCCGACGAAAATCGGCTCACGCTGGAAATAGCGCTGCGACATCGCCGTGAGCGGCTGATCCACCGCAGGCACCACGCTGGAAATAATCACGCCATCGACCGCACTTAAATCGAGCTGCGAAAGCGTGAACAGATTGCGCATCAGGATGCCCCATTCGTCGGCGGTCTGCTCCTTGATGGTGCGCAAGCGCCAACGGCCGATGAGCTTGCCGTGGTCGAACGCGCCGATGGTGATGTTGGTGTTGCCTGCGTCAAGAGCGAGTAGCATATGGGAAACGCCTCAAGCCGGGCGCACGCCTCCGGCCAGAATCGTGGTCTCCTTTCCGTCGTCCGTTCGAACTTTCAAAAACCCGGAAGCATCCAGGCCGCAGGTCACGCCCACAATTTCGCGCCCGTCTTGTTCCACGCGCACGCGGCGTCCGAAGGCGTAGCTCGACGCACGCTCGAACATGCGCAGAATCGCCGCCGCGCCTTCTCTCGAAAGAATCTTACAGCATCCTTCGACGGCGTTGACCAGCGCGACGAGCAAATCCTCGCGCTCGACGCGTGCGCCGTTGAGCCGAAGCGATGTGGCGAGGTCCGCAATCTCCGTTGGAAATTCGGTGTGGCTGACGTTGATACCGATGCCCGCGATCACCGCGTCCGCATCCAACTGCGCCAGAATCCCAGCACACTTGCGACCGTTAATCAGCACGTCGTTCGGCCAACGTAGATCGGCCGCGAGGCCCGAGGTTTGAGCAATCGCTTCCTGCACGCCGAGCCCGAGCGCCAGCATCACCAGCGGCAGATCGTGCGCGGCCAGAGGAAAGCGCAGCACCATCGAAATATACAACCCCGCGCCTGATTCCGATTGCCACGTATGCCCATGACGTCCGATGCCGGCCACTTGCCCATCCGCGCCGACGATGGTCCCGGAAGGGCAGCCGTCGCGCGCCAGGCGGCTGGCGATGGTCATCGTGGAGCTCACGCTGCGGAACCATTCGATCTGGCGTCCAGGCAACAGCGTCCGGATTCGCTCAATATCAAAGGGCATATTGACGTGGCGTACGCACTCGTGCGTGCCGTGTCGAGACTTTCTCGACACCTGCTACAGGCCCCCAGGCGTCGAGACGGGTCGCGACGCGGCGCGTCATGGACGTGCGCCACAAGCCAGTCCTGGTGATCGTCATCACTCTATCCGCCGCTGAGCTGGTCCTGGTTCTTCTTAAGCTGCGCCTCATAACCGGCGAGCTTAGAGCGTAACATCTCCACCACTTTTTCAGGCATCTTGGCGATGACGTCAGCGTTGTCGAGCTGGCGGCGCGAATTCGCGATCACCTTTTCGAGTTCGATGTTTTCTCTCTCAAGCCGTGCGCGATCCACCGGAATATTAAGCCGCAAGGGTGCGCCCGCGGCCTTCAGTGCCAGCGTAACGTTGCCCATACGTTCAATCACCGCGAGGTTTTTCTCGATGAACGCGTCCGCGCCCACCTCGGCGTCCAGCTTCTGCGCCTTGTCGATCTTGTTCGCCGCGCGATTCTGGCGAATTTCCACCACCAACGCCTGCAGTTTCTCCATCTCCGCGGCGGCGGACGCGTCGTGCGTGCCTCCCGTCGGGTACGGCTCCAGCGCGATGGACTTGCCGGACTTTTCCAGGCGATGCCACAACTCTTCCGTGATAAACGGCATCAGCGGAGACAGAAGCCGCAGGGCCTGCTCATAAACAACGTAGGCAAAGCTCCAGTCGGTGTCAGGCTTCTTCAGCTCCAGATACCAGTCGCAGAAATCGTCCCAGAAGAAATGCCACAGCTCCTGCGCGGCGTCGTTGTAGCGATGCGCCTCGAACGCGGCGTTAGTCTTCTCGGCGCACGTGGCGAAGCGGTCGCCGATCCAGCGGTCCGCCAGCGACACAGGCTCGCCCGCACCCTCCTTCGGCTTACTGAACAGCAGCCGCGACGCGTTCCATACCTTGTTCGCGAAGTTGCGGCAACTGGCGATGCGGTCCTCGCTCAGCGCGATGTCGTTGCCGGGAGCGGCGCTGATCAACAGCGCCATGCGCACGGCATCAGTCCCGTATTTGTCGTTGATCACCAAGGGGTCGATGGTATTGCCCTTGGTTTTCGACATCTTCTGGCGCTCGGCATCGCGCACCAAACCGTGGATGTGGACCTGCCGGAACGGTACGTCGCCGGCCATTTCCATGCCGAGCATGATCATGCGAGCGGCCCAGAAGAAGATAATGTCGAAGCCGGTGACCAGCAGCGTGGTGGGGTAAAATGCCTGCAGATCGGCCGTATTGTCTGGCCAGCCGAGCGTCGAAAACGGCCAGAGGCCTGAGCTAAACCACGTGTCGAGCACGTCCGTTTCCTGCGTGATGTTCTTCGACCCGCAGTGCACGCATTTGTCCGGATCTTCGCGCGTAACGGTGATCTGCTTGCAATCCGCGCAATGCCACGCGGGAATTCGATGGCCCCACCACAGCTGACGCGAAATGCACCAGTCACGGATGTTTTCCATCCAGTTGAGGTAGGTCTTTTCCCACTGCGCGGGCACGAACTCAATGCGCTTCGGCGACTGTTTCACCGCCGCGATCGCCGGATCGGCCAGCGGTTGAATCTTCACCCACCATTGCGTGGACACCAGCGGCTCCACAATGGTCCGGCAGCGATGGCATTTCGAAATGCTCAGTTTGTGAGGCTCGATTTTCTCGAGCAGACCGAGCTTTTCCAACTCCGCCACCACTTTTTTGCGAGCTTCGAAGCGGTCCAGGCCGGCGAAAGCTCCGGCTTCCGCCGTCATCTTGGCGTTTTCGTCGATGACTTTGATCGACGGCAGATTGTGCCGCTTGCCCGCCTCAAAATCGTTCGGATCGTGCGCCGGCGTGATCTTCACCGCGCCGGAGCCGAACTCGGGATCGGCCATTTCGTCCAACACGATGGGAATCAGGCGATCAGTAAGCGGCAGGCGCACTTTCTTATCGCGCAACTCCGCAGCTCGCCTGTCCTTGGGATTGATGGCCACGGCGGTATCGCCCAACATCGTTTCCGGACGCGTAGTTGCCACTACAAGCTTCAAGTCCGATCCTTCCACGGGATACACAATGTGCCACAGGTTGCCCTGGGTTTCCTCGTGCTCCACCTCCAGGTCGGAAACAGCAGTCTGGCAGCGGGGGCACCAGTTCACCATGTACTGGCCGCGATAAATCAGGCCTTTTTCCCACAGGCGCACGAACGCCTCGCGCACGGCGCGCGACAGGCCCGGGTCCAGAGTGAAGCGTTCGCGCGTCCAATCGCAGCTGACGCCGGCGCGCTTCATCTGCTCCACGATCTTGCCGCCGTATTCGTTCTTCCACTTCCACACGCGCTCTTCGAACTTTTCGCGGCCCAGGTCGTGACGCGTCAGGCCTTCTTCGGCAAGCTGCCGCTCCACCATGATCTGCGTCGCGATGCCGGCGTGGTCCGTGCCGGGGACCCATAGGGTCACCTGGCCGCACATCCTGCGCCAGCGCACCTGCGCGTCGATGATGGAATGCTCGAACATGTGGCCCATGTGCAGGCTGCCAGTGACGTTCGGCGGAGGAATCGCCAGCGAAAAATAGGGAGTGCCAGGCGCGGGCGCATCGACGTGGAACAGGTTCGTCTCCACCCATTCCTTGGCCCAGCGCGGTTCGAACCGTTGAGGTTCGTATACTTTCTCGATTTCCATGGGAAATCTAATTTTAACAGCCAAAGCGTGTGGCAGCGCCATGCGCTGCAAGGAAAGCCCATTACACCGTCTGCTGCGACGCCGCCGTTATCTCGACGATTTCCAGGAAAGTCACGGCGTCGATAGGCTTATTGATGTAATTGTCCATGCCGGCTTCCAGGCACATTTCGCGGTCGCCCGTCATGGTATGCGCAGTCAGCGCAACGATGGGAATCCGCCCGCCCGTCGATTTTTCGCGCTCGCGGATCATCGCCGTGGCCTGCAGGCCGTCAATGTCCGGCATCTGCAGGTCCATCAAAATCAGGTCGAAGCTCTTACGTTCCAGCCACTCGATAGCTTCGCGCCCGGAGGACGCCAGATCGACCGAATGCCCGCGCCTTTCGAGAAGGCGCATCGCCAGCCGTTGGTTCACCGGATTGTCCTCCGCCAGCAGGATTTGCAACGGCGTGGGGAAGTTACCGGAGTCAGGCCCGGATGCGGCCTCGAACATATTTTTCAGGCTGGCTGGATCGGTGCTGCGGCATGGCGCGGCGGAGGACGCGATACCAAAGCGCGCTGTGAAGCGGAAGGTGCTGCCCTTACCGGGCTCGCTTTCGAGTTGAATCGCGCCGCCCATCATCTCCACCAGACGCGAGCAAATCGCCAGACCCAGGCCCGTACCTCCGTATTTTCGGGTAGTGGATCCATCGGCCTGCCGGAACGCTTCGAAGATCAGCTGCTGCTTTTCGCGTGGAATCCCGATGCCGGTGTCGCGCACAGAAAAACGCAGCAGTAGAGGTTCGCCCGAAGCTTCCCCCGTAGTTTCCAAAGACGGCTCCATCGCGACGCTGACATACACGCCGCCCATCGCGGTGAACTTCAGCGCGTTGCCCATCAGGTTGTACAGCACCTGCCGCAGCCGGTCCGGATCGCCAACCAGCACGTCGGGTACGTCGCGGCTGACCTGCCATTCCAGCGCGAGCCCCTTTTCGGCCGAGCCGACGCGCAGCATCTTGCACGTGTCCGAGATAGCCTGCCGCAGCGAAAAATCGATGGGATTCAGGTCCAGCCGCCCCGCCTCGATCTTGGAAAAATCCAGCACGTCGTTCAAGATCGTCAGCAGCGAATTGGCCGACAGACGCGCGGTTTCCAAATAATCCTTCTGCTCGGTGGTCAGGGGTGTGGTCAGCACCAGGTCCGTCATGCCGATGATTCCGTTCATCGGCGTGCGGATTTCATGGCTCATGTTGGCCAGAAATTCGCTCTTCAAGCGGCTGGCCTGTTGCGCTTCGGCCAGCAACCGCTCGATTTCCCGGTTCTGCTGCTCGACGCGGACTTTTTCCTCCAGCACGCGCTGCTTTTCGGTGAGCAGTTCGCGGGTGCGTTCCGTCACGGCCTTTTCCAGACGATGCCGCTCCATTTCCAGACGGTGCGTGCGGCGCTTCCACAGCAGGCTGCCTAACAGCAGCGTCCCCAGGATCAGTCCCAGACGGAACCACACCGTGAGCCACCACGGCGTCAATACCTGGAACGATACGCTGGCCGGTTTCTCGCTCCACAAGCCCTGCGCGCCGCGCGCCATCACTTCCAGCGTGTACTGCCCCGGAGGCAGTTGCGGATAATTCAACTCGCGCTGCGCCGTCTCCAGCCATTCCTGCGTCACGCCGTCCAGGCGATAGCGGAATATTACGCTGGATTCCTGCGCGAACGTCAGCGCGGCAAAACGCGCCTGCAAGGAGTTGCGCGAATAGGGGACATCCGCCGTCCCCGAGGCATCCACGCTCTTGCCGCCCAGCAAGAGCGACGTGAACACCACCGGCGGAGGTACGCTCGGCGGAGGCGTCGCTGACGGCAAAAAGCGCGACAGGCCGCGGCTGGTCCCGAACCAAACGCTGCCATCGGAGTCGGAAAAGAATGCGTTGGAGTTGCAATCGTCCCAGATAAGCCCGTCGGAGCGCCCAAAATGCCTCCAGCGCGAACGGTCGAACACATCCACGCCGCGGTCGGTGCCCACCCATAGCCATCCACGGGAGTCGGTCTGCACGAATAGAGTCTTGTCGGAGCGCAGCCCGTTGGCCAGGTTGAACGCGTCCAGCTTGAGCTCGCCCTGGCCGTTCACCGGAAACGTGATGTGCGTAATCCCGTACGCGTCGCGATAGCCCACCCACACGGAGCCATCGGCGTCCTCCAGCACCTGCGCGATCTTGTCGTCCGCCAAGCCGTCTTTTTTTGAAAACCGCCGCGCGCTTCCGCCCTCGTAGCACAGCAGGCCGTGGTCGCCGGCCGCCCAGACGCGTCCCTTCGCACCCACCCCCCGTCCGACAAAGATGCGGTGGAACCTTTCGGCGGGATCGCCGCCCGGAGGCGACATTTTCTCGAATCGTGTGTTGCCGGGCAAGCCTCGGAACAGACCCTCGTACGTCGCGGCCCACACTCTGCCCGCCTGATCCACCGCGATGTTACGAATCCTGGTGTTTTCCAGGCCCTGCGCCTCGCCGATCTTCCGCAGGCTGCCCGTGGAACGGTTCAGCGCCAGCAATCCCCCCGGATCGGTCCCGATCCACAACGTTCCATCCTGCCCCAGAGCCAGTGTGCGGATGTACCCGGCTCCGTTCAAAGGCTCCTGCTTCCAGACGATCTTCCCGCCGGAGCTTTCCGCGTAATTCAACCCGAACTGCGAGCCCACCCACAGTCTGCCCGTCTGGTCCCTTACAATCGACCAGATCGATTCACGCGTCAAGCCCTCCGCTTCGCCCCAGCTCTGCCACTCGTTGTAGCCCAGCCAGCGCGCCAGGCCCGATCCCAGCAGCCCGATCCAGATGGAGCCTTCCCGATCCTGCATCACGGCGGAAATGTCGTTTGTCGTCAGGCCATCCTTGGCTGTGATAATCTCCCAACCCTTGGCCGTCTGCCGCGCCAGCCCTTTGAGTGTCGGCACCAGCAGCTTGCCAGCCGGGTCCAGCGCCAGCGTCGGAGTGGTGTTCTTAGCCTCCGGCAGGCCATAAATCGGTTGAAAATGCCCGTTGGCTGGGCGCTCATACAAGGCGGTCTCACTGCGGACCCAAAGATTGCCTTCCAGGTCACCCAGAATTGAATCCCATCGGTCCGGCTGCAGACCCAGCTCCGCTCCGGTTTCCCGCGCCTTGCCGTCTTCCAGAATGCAGAGCCCTCTGCCACATCCGAACCAGACCTTCCCCTTGGCGTCCACGTAAACGCTGGTGGCCAGTCCCGGCGTGCCGGGAGTCATGATGGAGTCAAAGCGCGGATTGTCCACCATGGTCGCCGGACCGATCATTAATCCGTGCTCGGTGGCAATGTACAGGCGTCCGGCAGCGTCTGACGAGATGCCCTCTCGTCCAACAATGCCCGTCGGTCCGCCAATGGCGACCTTTTCGAAATGGTCTTTACTCCATCGCGCCAGCCCGGAACGGGTGCCCACCCACAGCGTTCCGTCGATGGATTCATGCAGCGATTCGACGTGTGCGTCAGGCAGTCCCTCGGTTTTGCCGAATTGAGCAAACCGATTGCCGTCATAGCGATAGAGCCCGTTCTGCGTGCCCACCCAAAGGAATCCTGCGCGGTCTTGCAGCACCACCTGGACTGCCAGATTATGCAGGCCTTCCTCTTCTCCATAGAACTTGAAGTTGTACCTCTGGCCGAGCAGCGACGACGCGCTGAGCAGAGCCGCAAAGAGAAACGTTCTCGCCGAGGAGGGCATTTTCAGATAGGGGCCTTAAAATCAGATAATTCGGCGGATATTGCTCATTTGTTTAGGGTGGTATGCCCTTCTTCGTCTCACAGTGCTAGGCTTTTGGTTGATGGCTAACCTTCGTGTCGCGGTGGTGGGAGCCGGCTCCTTTGGTAAAAACCACGTCCGCGTGATCCACAATTCCCCTCAGGCCGACCTGGCTGGCGTTCTGGATACGGACGCCGCGCGGGCCGCCGAAATCGCCGCTCCGTACAATGCGCGTGTCTTTTCGTCTCTGGAGGAACTGGCCGCCCACGCCGACGCTGCGGTGGTCGCCACGCCTACCGTCAGCCATTCCAGCACCGGATGCCGCTTAATGGAGCTGGGTCTCGATGTGTTGGTGGAAAAGCCGATAGCAGACACCTTGGAAAGCGCTCGCGCGCTGGTGGATGTGGCGTCGCGCCATGGAAAAATCCTGGCCGTCGGTCATCTGGAGCGCTTCAACCCGGCGATCATCGCTCTCGAAAGCGTCATCACGAAGCCATTGTTTTTCGAAGTCCACCGGTTGAGCGAGTTCAGCCCCCGCTCCCTGGACGTAGACGTGGTGCTGGACCTGATGATCCACGACCTCGACATTTTATTGTCGCTGACCGGCAAAAAACCGGAGGAAATCCGCGCCGCAGGCATCTGCATTTTGTCGAAAAAAGTGGACATCGCCAATGTCCGCCTGGAATTTCCCGGCGGATGCATCGCTAACATCACAGCCAGCCGCGTTTCCACCGAACGCGTCCGTAAACTGCGCCTGTTCCAGCCTAACGAGTACATTTCGCTCGACTATAGCCGGCAGGACGGCGCGCGTTTCCGCGTAAAGCCGCCGATGGGGATCGACTTCGCGCCGCTGGCCGTCGTCAAGGACGAGCCACTTCGCCTGGAGCTCGAAAACTTCTTCCAAAGCATCACTTCGCGCCGCCCTCCCCGCGTCACCGGCGAGCAGGCAACGGCCGCGCTGGAGGTGGCACTAGACATTTTGGCAAGGATCGACGAGCACGCCGCTGTGGTCGCCCGCACCCTGGCAAGTTCCTGATTTTTCAGTGCCGGGGCAACCTTCGCTACACTGGAAGCGTCCTACTTCTTGTCTTAGCATGCCGTCGGTAGACACCTCTAGCCAAATCGCGCTCGAACTGCACCTGCTGCCGGAACGCAGAACTGTCACCGCGCGCCATCTGGCCGCGATGGCGGCGGCATCGGTCCTGGTCCACCTGCTCCTGGTTACGTTTTTTTTCAGCCTGCCCGAAGTGATCCCTCCGGCGCGCGGGCCGATCATTAGCTCGGACATCAAAAGGGCGTACCACCTGTACATGCCGCGGACGTGGGAACCCACGCAGAAAGCTCCCAACGTCAACAAGGTACTCCGTTCCGAATTGGACATCCGCAGCCAGATAGAGACGCCTCGCGAGCAGGCTCCGAAAGCGCGTCCGCCGCAGCCCGCGCCGGGTCCAGTGGCACCGCCCGTCCCGACGCCCGCCCCAGTAGTTGAGCCTCCGAAGATTCAGGTAGCGCAGACACCCCCTCCGCCGCCGCAGACGCCTCCCTCCATCGCGCCACCTCCGGCGAACGGCACCATCGCCCAGCAACCGCCCCCGCCTGCGTCGGCCAAGCCCAAAATGTCGTTTGAAAACGTCAGTCCGGCAAGGCCAGTGGAGCGTTATAACGGCCCTGTGGATCCGCGGCTGTTAGCCCAGCGAGCAGCCATCGACCGCATGCGTGCCGAGGAAGAAGTCCGTGCCACGGGCGGCGGAGGCGTCACGGTCGGCGATGCTGGCGACGATTTGAACAGCCTGCCCGGCCAGACGCAGTCGCACGGCAAGATGGGCAGCAATTTACAGCTTCTGAGCGACGCCAATGGCTTCGATTTTAAGCCTTATATGATGCACGTGCTGGTCGCCGTCCGCCGCAACTGGATGGCGGTGATCCCGGAGAGCGCCCACACTGGCCGGCGCGGTTCCGTTTTGATCCAGTTCATTATCGACCGGAAAGGCACCGTTCCCAAATTGGTGATCGCCAGCTCCTCAGGCACCGAAGCCTTCGACCGCGCCGCCGTCGCCGGCGTGAGTGCGTCCGCTCCCTTCCCACCACTCCCGGCCGAATTCAAGGGCGACCAAATCCGCCTGCAACTAGCCTTTTCCTATAACGCTCCTCCCCGGTAACCTAAAAACCTTGAAGGATCAGAAGTTTATAGCCGCCATGTCCGCGTACGCCATCTTGGCCGTGCTTGCCGGATTCACCTTAGAAGGCCGAATGCGCCTCGCCGTATGGCTGTTCTTAGGGTTATTCGCGACAAAAACGGTTCTTGTGGTCCTTCAACGGTCAAAGGACTAGGTGAGCGGCATATTTACCGTCGGATTATTATTAGGCCTCTTCTAAGGTAAACCTTCGAGATACGAACCGGGCTCCAGCACCTTACCCTTCTATTTACCGGATAGTTCACAGTACTTTTCGTGCCGATTCGGTACGAAAGTTCCAGTCTGGAAGGGGTCGATGCAAACTAGGTGCCACAACAGTACAGGGGTCAAAGCGGGTCAGGTTCCCCCTTGCGGAACAGGCTCGAAACCTCTCTCGGGCACCCTAAGGTTTCTGACTGATTCTAAGTCACTAAGCGATCTCCCTTGGTCGTACAAACGTTCGGCGGGTCCCTCTACTCCCCTCATTTTTGACATTGGGCAGGGGCGTGCATTCGTACTGGTGCCGGCGAACGGAGAGGTGCTTTACCCCGAGGCCGCAAGGAGAAGGTTCCGATGATGATGAGAAAGTTCAAGACTGCCGTTGCCACCGTCCCGATGACCGCTCCCGTGCGTGAGATGCCGCGCGGCCGGACCGCTCCAGGAAGGACGGCTCCCGCGAAACCGATGGGAACCAGCAATAGCTTGCGCAATAACACCTCCCCTGCGGTGCTGGACCCGGCGCATCCCGCCGTGCACACGAAATCCAGCGGGACGGCGCAGGCCGCTCGCCTCGTTCGCCGCGACCGAGTGGTGCTGGAACATCTTCCGCTGGTAAAAGCCATCGCGGTGCGCGTTCACGAAAATTTGCCAGTGCACGTCGACCTCGACGACCTGGTCCACGCGGGCATTCTGGGCCTGTTCGACGCCGCCAGCAAGTTCAATCCCGAAAAGCAGGTCGCTTTTTCGAGCTACGCCAAGCACCGGATTAAGGGTGCGATTCTCGATAGCCTCCGCCAGCTCGACTGGGCGTCGCGCGATATGCGCCGCCGTCACAAGCAGGTGGAAGCCGCCACACGTGATCTTTCCTCGACCTTGCAACGCGCCCCAACCGAAGCCGAAATCGCGGCCAAGCTGGGCATGGATGTGGACCGCTGGCGCACCATGATGCTGGACCTGCGCAACGTCGGCTTGGTTTCCGCCTCCACGCGCTCCAATGAGAATGAAGACCTGCCCGCGCCGGATTTCCCCAGCAAGCCGGAAACGCAGCCCGATTCCATCTGCGCCCGCGAGCAACTGCGCGGCGTGCTCGGCGATGCGATGAAGACCCTGCCGGAGCGCTATCAGAAGGTGGTGGTGCTGTACTACACCAACGAGATGACGATGAAGGAAATCGGCGGAGTGCTCGGCATCAACGAAAGCCGCGTCAGCCAGATTCACAAGTCGGCGCTCGAAAAGATGCAGGTGGTCCTGCAAGCCAACGGCATCGAGTCGGCCCAGGCGTTCTAGTTATTGCTGAGGCTTCCGGGTGAACGCCCCGCAGTCCACCGTGCGGAACGAACCCGCTGCCGCGTCGTCCACGGCCGCAACGATTCGCGGTAAATAGTCCCGGAGAATGCGCCACTCAATCGTCGATAGTGCAATGATCGCCAACCTGCGTCCGGTCAGGTTCTGCTAGTAGTGGATCGTTTGATCGCCGGTAATCAGAACCTCGAAGCCGGCAGTGAAAACCTCATGAGGGGCCAGATGTGTTCGCAAGCGGCGATCCAGATTCTCGTCGAGCAGGACCTTCACGGATTGTGCTGCCGCTGGGAGTGGGCGAAATCGATCAACCTCTGAATCTGTTCGAGAGAAAGCGAGGGGAAACCCTCATGAATTTCTTCGATGCTGTCGCCTAGGTCGTGGCTGTTTACGATCGGGTCCGGCAGGATGCGTGTCCCACGCACGACGGGTCTTCCGGACACTTTGCCCGGAACCTGCTCAATCAATTCGCAGGCGATCCAATCGATGCCACTCACGGTAGCGAGTCTCGCCACGTTATTGCCCACCTTCCCATAACCTGATTTACGCTGAGACACCACCGGCGCGCGCCGCTGGCGTGCTGCTTCGACCCGGGTCGACGATCCGCATTGCTGAGGCTTGGCGGCTCACAGTATAACCCCTTGGCGTGAGCCAGGGGAACAAACCTACAGCCAGTCGCCGTGACGGACATTCCGGCGACGAACAACGCGCCCATCACCGGCCCTGCAGGATCGCCGTGAAGGCGCATGCCCACAACGAAAGCCTTTCATCCGCCAAATCCAAAACACGCAGGATGCGAGGGAGCCCCACCAAAGCGTCCAGAGTAGCCGAAGCGCGGCCGGATCGCCCTCCCGATAAGGATCGGGATTCGGGCGCACCACTCTCAGCGTGATCGCGCCGGCGAAGAACAGCACATGGGTGACCACAAGCCAGTGGTGAGGCTTCCAAAGCCCCTTCTGAAAGGGACGCCGTGCCATCGGGGCAAGCGTGATTAACGCCGCGATGGAGACAACGCACATCGGAGGGTAAGCCATGAAATTCAGCGCCTCGCCCTAGCATCCCTAGCGTCCTGCCCCCGCCCCCTGATACACTCCTTCGGATGAAACGTGCAGCCGCTTTTGCGTTTGTCCTGCTCTCCGCCTGCTCCAAATCGGACCCCGCGTGGAACAAAACCGAGATCATGATTCCCATGCGCGACGGCGTGCGTTTGCACACGCTGATCTACGCGCCGAAAAATCCCGGCGGCAAATTGCCGTTCATGATCGAGCGCTCGCCCTACGGATGGACCGGCGACAGACCGGAGCGCACGCTGGCCAATCGCTACAAGCAACTCGCTGCCGATGGCTACATTTTCGTCCTCCAAGACATACGCGGACGCTACGGCTCCGACGGCGAGTTCGTCATGCAGCGCCATCCCGGCGCAATCGACGAAGCAACCGATGCGAACGACACCATCGACTGGCTGTTGAAGAATGTGCCGAATCACAACGGGCGCGCGGGCATGCTCGGTATTTCTTACGGAGGCTGGCTGACGGCGGAGGCTCTGCGCGTGCCTCATCCGGCGTTGAAGGCTGCCAGCGAACAGGCCTCGCCCGCCGACATGTGGCTGGGCGACGATTTTCATCACAACGGAGCCTTCCGCCTGAGCTACGGCTTCGAATACGTCGCGCGCATGGAAACCGGGAAAGTGCAGGCCAAGTTCGATTTCGATAAATACGACACCTACGACTGGTTCCTTTCGCAGGGACCTTTATCCACGCTCGATGAAAAGTATTTCCACGGCGAAAAGCCCACCTGGAACAATTTCGTCAACCATCCGAATTACGATTCGTTCTGGCAGGCGCAGGCCGAGAACCTGATCTTCAAGAAAACCACCGTGCCCAATCTGAACGTCGCCGGATGGTGGGATCAGGAAGATTACTACGGCCCGATGAAGATCTACGAGACGCTCGAAAAGCAGGACGCGACGGATCACAACAACTTTCTGGTCGTCGGACCGTGGCGTCACGGCGGCTGGGGAGGCGTGGGGACAAAGCTCGGCCCAATCGAGTTCGGCGGCGATACGGCGCTCTATTTCCGTGAGCACATTGAGGCTCCGTTTTTCGCGCATTACTTAAAGGACAAGGGCGCGCCGAACCAGCCCGAGGCGATCACGTTTGAAACGGGCCGCAATACGTGGGAAAGCTACCACGCCTGGCCTCCGGTGGAGGGCATTCAGCAGAAGCATCTCAACTTTGTCGGCGAGGGCAAGCTCTCCTTCGAAGCCGCGCGCGATCCGGAAGCCTTCGACACGTATCTCTCCGATCCGGCGCATCCGGTGCCGTATCGTCATCGCCCCATCAACGCCCTGTACGGCCCAAATTCGGCGTGGCCCGAATGGCTAGTCGAAGATCAGCGCTTCGTCTATCAGCGCCCCGATGTGTTGGGCGCAGCGACGGAGCCTCTCTCGGCGGAGTTGACCGTCGCTGGCGACGTGGTCGCGCATCTGTTCGCCGCCACGACTGGTTCCGATGCCGATTGGATCGTCAAGCTGATCGACGTGTATCCGGAGAACGATCCCAAGCTGCCGGGCTATCAACTGATGATCGCCAACGATGTGTTCCGCGCGCGTTTCCGTAACAGCTTCGAAAAGCCGGAGCGCGTGGAGCCGAACAAGGCCTACGAATATCCGGTGGATATTCACTCCGTCGATCACGTCTTCAAGGTCGGCCATCGCGTCATGGTCCAGATCCAGAGCACATGGTTTCCTTTGATCGACCGCAATCCACAGACCTTCGTCGACAACATATTTAAGGCCAAGGCCGCGGATTATCAGCCCGCCACGCAGAGAGTGCTGCACAAGTCCTACATCCAACTGCCCGTCCAGTGGAGGTAATGCATGATTTTCAAAGGTCTCCGCGTCATCGATTGCGGAACGTACATCGCCGGCCCCGCCGCCGCCACGATGCTTTCCGATTTCGGCGCGGAAGTGATCAAAATTGAGCGGCCTCCGTATGGCGATCCGTACCGCTATCTGCCGCGCGTCGCGGGCATGCCTGTTTCGGAGCAGAATTATTGCTGGATTCTGGACGACCGGAACAAGAAAAGCATCGCGCTCGATCTGGGCGACGCAGAAGCGCATCAGGTGCTGCTGAAACTGGTCGCGACGGCCGACGTGTTCATCACGAATTATCAGCCGCAATCGCTGCGCAAGTTCAGGCTGACGTATGAAGACCTCGCGCCCGCCAACCGCCGGCTGATTCACGCCTCCATTACGGGCTACGGCGAACATGGCGAGGACGCGGAAAAGCCCGGCTACGACGCGACGGCGTATTGGGCGCGCAGCGGGCTGATGCAGGGCATGCATAACGGCGATGCGGAGCCAGTGCAATCACCAGCCGGCTTCGGCGACCATCCCACGTCGGTGTCATTGTTCGCATCGATCGTGATGGCGCTCTATCAGCGCCAGATCACGGGCAAAGGCGCGCGCGTGTACACGTCTCTGCTGGCCAACGGCATCTGGTCCTACGGATGCGGCATCCAGGCCGCGCTGTGCGGCGCTACGTTCCTGCCCAAGTGGACGCGCCAGGCGGCCATTAATCCGCTGGTCAATCACTACGTCGCGCGCGACGGGCGGCGCATGTTCTTCTGCCTGCTCGAACCAATGCGCGATTGGCTGCACCTGTGCCAGGCGCTGGGTTTCCAAGACTTGAAAGACGACGACCGTTTCTCAACGCCAGCCGCGCGCCAGAAAAACTCGCCGGAGCTGGTCAAGCGCATCGACGAAGCGATCGCCACGCGCGATTTGGACGAATGGGCGGTGATTTTCAAGAAATTCGATCTGGTCTGGGGCCCTGTGCCGTCGGCAGTGGAGGTAGCGGCTGACCCGCAGGCGCAGACGTTTTTCACGGAACTCGCACCGGGCCTGAAAACCATCCAAAATCCGCTGAACGTGGAAGGTATCGAAAAGGCCGAACCGCGCATGGCTCCGGGTATCGGCGAGCACACGCGCGAGGTGTTGAGCGGCATCGGCATGAGTGAATTGGAAATCGAATCCATGATCGGACGCGGCGCGGCAAAGTGCCTGTAAAGCTCACTCGCAATCAGCGATTAGGATTCCTCGCCGCCTGGGGAGGCTGGGCGCTGGACGGCATGGATTCGTTTATTTACGCGCTGGTACTCGCGCCCGCGCTGCGTGAATTGCTGCCACGCTCCGGCCACGCCGCGTCGACAGCCAACGTCGGCTACTACGGCAGCGTGCTGTTCGCGCTGTTCCTGATCGGCTGGGGCGTGTCCTTCCTGTGGGGACCGCTCGCCGACCGCTTCGGCCGCGTCCGTACGTTGGTGCTGACCATCCTTTGCTATTCGCTGTTCACGTTCACAGGAGCGCTGGCGACCAACATCTGGCAACTGGCGGCGTTCCGGCTGTTGGCAGGCATTGGCATCGGCGGCGAATGGACGCTCGGCGGCACCTTCGTCGCCGAAGAGTGGCCGGAGGAGCGCCGTAAAATGGGCGCCGGTCTGATGCAGACCGGCTATTACTTCGGCATTTTACTGGCAGCCGGGCTCAATGCCACCGTCGGCGCGCATTACGGCTGGCGAGCCATGTTCGCGGTCGGTGGCCTGCCCGCGTTCCTGGTGATCGCCATCCAACGAGGCGTGAAAGAGCCGGCACGCTGGAAGCCCTCGGAGTCCACGATGAAGCCGTTCGCGATGATCTTCTCGCCCTTGTATCGGCGGCGCACGATTCTCAACTCGATCTATCTGCTCGTCTCGATCACGGGCCTGTGGGCGGGCTCGGTCTACGTGCCGACGGCAGTGCTGGCGCTCGCTGGTAAGGACAATGCGAGAGCCGCATCGCTGGGCACCGCGATTCTGTCCATCGGCACCATCCTCGCCTGTGTCGCGCTGCCGATACTCGCGGAACGAATCGGCCGCCGCGCCACGCTGGCCGTTTATTTCGCGATCATGTTCGTGTCGATCTCGGTCGGCTTCGGCTATATTTTCTACTTGCCGCACGCGCTGAACTGGTTCCTGCTCGATCTCTTCGTGCTCGGCATCGGAGGCGCAAACTTCGCCATGTACACGCTCTGGCTGCCGGAGCAATATCCGACGGAATGCCGCGCCAGCGCGTTCGCTTTCGCCACGTCAGCGGGCCGATTCCTGGGCGCAGGCATCACTTTTCTCGTGGGCGCAGGCGTCGCGCATTTCGGAAGCGTAGGGACGCCGGTGGCGCTCACGTCCATCGCATTCCTGATCGGCCTCATCTTGCTACCCTTCGGAGTGGAGACCAAGGGTCAAAAGCTACCGGAATGAACCTGCGCGATCTTTTCAATCTGTCGCTCATCGGCCGCGCCAATGAAGTCGGCCTCGAATGGCAGGGGGCGGAATATACCTTCGGCGAACTCGACGCGCGTTCCGACCGCATGGCTGCGGCGCTCACCGCCCAAGGCCTCACCCAAGGCGATCGCGTCTGCGTGCAACTGGCGAATCGCATCGAGATGATCGACATTTATCTCGCCTGCGTGAAGACCGGCATTATTTTTGTGCCCGTGAACGTCCTTTACCGCGACCGCGAAGTGCGGCACATCCTGAACGACGCCGAACCGAAGCTGTTCATCACCGCCGAGAACATCCCGGAGACGCGCGCGATAGCAAGCGTCGCCAAAATAAACATGGACGGCGACGCCCCAGCCGCCCTGGTCTACACCTCCGGCACCACGGGCGTCAGCAAAGGCGCCATCCTCACCCATAACAATTTCGCCGCAAATGCACTCAATCTGCTCACCTGCTGGCAGATCACCGATCGCGACCGCTTCCTGCTCGCTCTGCCTCTGTTCCACGTGCATGCTTTAGGAAATGGCCTGCACTGCTGGCTGATTTCCGGCTGCCGCATGCGCCTGCTCGAACGCTTCGAACATCAAACCGCTGCCGCGCAGTTCCTCGACTTTCGTGCAACGCTTTTTTTTGGCGTCCCGACCATGTATGTGCGCCTGCTCGAAACGCCTCGCGGGCAGGCGGAACAGATTGGACGAGCCGTGCGCCTCTTCGTCTCAGGCTCCGCGCCGCTGCCCGCCGCGGTGCTGGAGGAATTTCGCGCCCTGTTCGGCCACACCATTCTGGAACGCTATGGCATGACGGAAACGATGATGAACATCTCGAATCCTTACCTCGGCGAGCGCCGTCCGGGCAGCGTCGGCCTGCCTCTGCCGGGCGTCTCCGTGCGCCTCGCCGAAAACGGCGAAGTGCTGCTCAAAGGCCCCAACGTCTTTGCCGGATACTGGCGTCGCGAAGAGGCCACGCGCGACGCATTTATCGACGGCTGGTTCAAAACCGGCGACCTGGCAACAAAGTCCGACGACGGCTATTACACGCTCAGCGGACGCAAGAGCGACCTCATCATCTCCGGCGGCTTCAACATCTACCCGCGCGAGATCGAAGAATTCCTGATGGAGCAGCCGGAGATCGCCGAAGCGGCCGTTGTGGCCGAGCCGGACCGCGTGCGCGGCGAAATCCCCGTCGCGTACGTGGTGGTCGTTGAAAGCTTCGACGCCGAAGCGATCGCCGAGCGCTGCCGCGCCAAGCTCGCTTCCTTCAAAGTGCCGCGTCGCTTTGAATGCGTGGAAAAACTGCCGCGCAATGCCCTGGGAAAGGTGCAAAAACACCTTCTGGGCAGCTAGCGGCCTTACTGAACCCACAAAGGCACGTCGTTCGTCCCGCCAGAGGACGCCGTGAGGATGTACACGTCCAGAAGTCCCGTCGAGGTATCGGATGGTAACTGAAAATTTACCTGATAGAGCCCGATGCTGCCGGGAGCGAGTCCCGCGTACTGCACGTTGACTTCGCGCCCGCCGACGACAACAACGGCCTGTTGCTGCAGCGGCGCGAGCGGAGAAACCTGACCCGTTGCGACCGCCGGCGTCGTCGGTCCCAAGCCCGAGCAAAATACCGCCAGATACTCTCCCGGATGCGCGGGATTCGCAGCGGTCACCAGACTGAAATCGGAGGCGTGCGTCACGGCCGGGACTCCGTTGACGAAAAAGATGCCAGGACGCGCCGCGACGACGTTCACGCCGCGATGCGTGATGTTCGCGCCGCGGGTCACCGCTAGGTCCGACGCACCCAAAGCAACGGCCGGCATTTGAAGGTTGATCTGCGTGGGCGAGACGTAATAGAGAGGCGCGGCAACGCCGCCGATGTTGACCGAAACATCGCTCAGCGAAACGGGCAAGGGCGCGCTCGCGGCGCTCACGGTGGCGGACGCCAGTTCCACACCGGTCAGCGTCACCACTTCGCCCGGCGCGACGATGTTGCCCCATTGGAAGCTGGCTCCATCGTAAACCGCATCGATGCGCGGCACTCCAGGCTTGGCGGCGGGAGGAGCGGGATCGATGCGCGCGACGAAGACAGTGGCGTTCTGGCTGGCGGCTCCGATGCTAGGAAAATCGCCTGCACACGCCGTACCCGCCACCCATACCGATCCCGCGGCAACAGGCGCGACGCCCCACGGCCTTTCGCACAGATACGTCGAAAACTGAAACGCGTTGCCAGATGGCGTCAGGCGGCTCACAAACCCGCCGACGGCGGCTTGCACCGGGTGGACCAGCGGCAGGACTGTCGCGCCCGCGCCCGCGAGCCACGGTGTGCCAGTGGAATCGACGGCCACTGCGTTGGGCAGCGAGGGGAAGTAGGTCGAAAACACCAGGCTCTTTCCGCCGGGGGCGAACTTAGCGGCGAATCCCGTTTCGTACGACGCCGCCGGTAACACGGATAGCGCGTTGACCTGCGGAAAATCCGTGGACTGGGTTGTACCAGCGACGAATGCTTGCCCGGCGGCGTCCACCGCTAAAGAAACGCCCGATTCATCCCAGCGGCCTCCCAAGTAGGTGGAATAAACCAGCGTCGAGCCGTTCGAGCTGATCTCTGCCACAAATGCGTCGGCCCTGTTACCGTTGCCATTTCCCAATTGCGTCTGCACCGCGTTCGCCAGCGGAAAATCGGTGGAGCTGGTCACGCCCGCCACATACGCGTTGCCCTGCGCGTCCACCGCGATGCTCTGTCCGGAATCCACACCGGAGCCGCCGAGCAAGGTTGCCCAAAGGACGTTTCCCGCGCCGTCCAGCTTCATCGCGAAGGCGTCCTGAGTGCTGGTCTGCGGCGAGCCGACGTAGACGGTGTTCGGATGCAGCGGATCAATGGCCAGCAGGCTGGAATTGATCGCCCACGGACCCTGCGTTTCCACCCACGTGGATCCCTTGTCGGGGCTGCGCAGAAAATAGCCCGCGTCGCTGATGACGTAGGTGACGCCGGATGGATCGATCAGAACATTATTCACGTTCTGCGGAAGGCTGGGGGTGTTCACGCCGGTCCAGGTTTGTCCGCCGTCCGTGCTCCGGTCCAGCCCGTAATACCACGTGGCATAAAGCGTGAATGGATTCGCCGGATCCAGCACCGGGGCATGAATTCCGCCCGATCCAGCCTGCGGTCCCGCGGCGCCTTCGGTCCAGGTGACGCCCCCGTCCTGGGTGAAAAACAGGCCTCCGCCCGGACGGTTCGCGCAGCAGGCATAAACGTGAGCGGAATTGGTCGGGTCGATCAGAATCCCACTGGGCGCGAACGGAAACGGGGGCGGGACAAGCGGCAGGCCATAGACGATCTGCCAAATAGCGCCGCCGTCGGTGCTTTTATCGACGAACCCAGGGAAGCCGCCCGCCGCGATCCACAGGTTCAAGGAATTCTCGGGGTCGATAGCAAGCGCAGCCACTGCGGGAGACGTGGTGAAGATCGGACCGGTGGGAATGTTTGTGAACGCGGTCCAGGACGCTCCGGCGTCCGAGCTGCGCGCGAGGGCGTACTGGGGCGCGGTCCCGCCTATCGTGTACGCCGCATAGAGGGTGGACGGCGTCTTGGGATCGACCACCACCAGCGTCGCGGCGTTGGGAATCAGGTTGGTCCACGTATTGCCGGCGTCGGTGCTCTTTAGCAGGCCGGAGGGTGTCGCGGCGTACATGGTGGACGACTGGCCAGGCGGAATCGCCAGCATGTTCACCTGCGTTGCGGGGACCCTTACCGGCGCCCACGTCGCGCCGCCGTCTTTGCTGACGAACATGGGCACGGACAGGGTCTGCGATTGAATCGCATGAACCGCGGGGAAGGATAACGAAAAGTTGGTGCCGGCGATGTAGGCGTTTCCCCCCGCATCGACCGCGACGCCCGCGGCCTGCGCGCCGGCAGCGAGCGAAGCATCGTACAGCAGAGCGGAGCCGTCCGGGCTCAGCTTGCGCACGAACCCGTGCCCCAACGCGCCGGACGGCTCCGGGGCGTAATATGCCGCCGGATAACTGTTGGCGGCAACATAGGCGTTGCCTTGCGAATCCACGGCGAGCCCGCCGAACCAGTCCGCTCCGTTGTCTCCCAGGTAAGTGGAATAAAGAATCTTCGTTCCGGTCGGATCCAGCTTGGCGACGAATACATCCTGGCACGTTGCGGTATGGAACGCATATGCGGCGCAATTGCCCGTGCCCAGGCTCGGCTGAAGCGCGTTCACAAGCGGAACCGTTCCATTGACGTTGCCAGCGATATAAACGTTGCCGCTGGCGTCAGTCGCGAGGCCGATCGCAGTGTAGGTCTGCACACCGAACGTGCCAAAAGCCCCAATCACCGGATCGATCAGCAGCGGGCGGTTGTGGTCGTAGGGTCCGATGGAGAACGCGACGCGGTACGCGCCCAGCAGACGGTAGCCTCCGCGCACTTCCCGGCCCTCCTGAGTAATGCGCGGACGCGCAAAACGCAGCTCGCCCCCGGCCGCATGAACGATCAGCGCGCCGTCGCGTTCCAGGCTGACGCCGTCGGCTCCGGCGAACTCCATCGCAATTTTGCGCAAGGAAGCGTGGGGCGCGATCCGCAGATCGTATTCGAGGCCGGAATCGGCGTGATAAATCAGATCGACGCCTGGACAAAGGTTCGCGTAGCGGACGCCCGCGTATTGCGGCACTCCGGTGCGCCATTGCGAGGGGTCCGCGCCGCGCAGATAATTCGTTTTTCCCGGAAGCAGACCGAAGGGCTCGGCGTACGCGGCAGGATTTGCACCGGTAAACCGCATCTCCGCCTGAGCCCCGAAGCGGAGGGCGCCCGATGGCTGCAGCAGGTACGCGCCCCGGCCGGTGCGCACCAGGAATCCGCCGTCGCGCGGCTCAAAATGCGCGGGGATGCCTGCCATAACCAGTGGAGCGGAAAGCAGCGCGAGCCAGCGCGTCATAGCTTCAAGTTTAGTTTGATTCCATCGGGGGGCAACCGCCATATATCCTATGGAATGCTATGTCGCGAATCCTGATGGTTTCCGCCGAAGCCGCGCCCTTCGTGAAAACCGGGGGCTTGGCCGACGTTCTCGGCGCTCTGCCCGCCGCGCTCGCGCGCCGCGGCGACGAAGTTGCCGTGGTTCTGCCGCGCTATCGCGCCGCCAGCATCGGCGCGTCGGAACGCATCTGGCACCACATGCCCATCAACGTCGGTCCGCACCGCTTCGACGTCGCGATCGATCAGGCGATTCGCCAGGGTGTCCGTTATTTGTTCGTTGATTGCCCGCCGCTTTACGATCGCCCGGGGATTTACAACGAATTCAACGTCGACTACGGCGACAATCATATCCGCTTCGCCGCGCTGAACCTGGCGGCCATCGGCGTCGCACGCTATATTTTCCGCCCCGACATCTTTCACGCGCATGACTGGCAGGCCGGCCTGCTTGCGCCCTACCTCCGCACGGCCTTCGCCGGCGACCCCACGTTCTGGGGCTCGAAGTGCGTCATGACGCTGCACAACCTGGGCTATCAGGGCAACTTCTGGGCGCTGCGCATGGAGGAACTCGGCCTGGACCCCACCCACTATCACACCGAGGGCCTGGAGTTTAACGGCATGATCAGCTTCCTGAAAGGAGGCATTGTGTTTTCCGACGCCATCACTACCGTCAGCCCCACCTACGCGCGTGAAATTCAGACGCCCGAGTACGGCTTCGGCTTCGACGGACTGTTGCGCTCGCGATCCTATAAATTGCGCGGCATCCTCAACGGCGTTGATTACAGCGAGTGGAGCCCCGATTCGGACGCGCACATCCCGTATCACTTTTCCGCGGACGACCTGTCCGGCAAGTTGGAATGCAAGCGTGCACTGCTGGCCGAAATGGGCTTGCCTGAGCACCTGGACCGGCCTTTGATCGGCATCGTCTCGCGCTTTGCCGATCAGAAGGGATTTGACCTCGTCGCCGAAATCGCTGGCTATTTGGCGGACCAGGACATCGCGCTGGCCGTGCTCGGCTCCGGCGAGCGACGGTTTGAAGACATGTTCCGCCACTTTGCTTCAGAACGTCCCGATAAGTTCGGCGTGCGGATCGGCTACGATAACGGCTTGGCGCATCGCATTGAAGCGGGATCGGATATGTTCCTCATGCCCAGCCTTTATGAGCCCTGCGGCCTCAACCAGATTTACAGTCTGCGCTACGGGACCGCGCCGATCGTGCGCGCCACCGGAGGCCTGGAAGATACGGTGGACGCGTCCACCGGGTTCAAATTTGGCGATTATTCCCCCTGGGCGCTGGCCGGAGCCATCAGCCAAGCCCTTCACGCCTGGCAGTTTAGGGACGAATGGACGGAGCGTATGCAGCGCTGCATGGCCAAGGACTACTCCTGGGAAGCGTCGGCTGGGGAGTACCAGCGCCTGTACGCTGAACTTGCATCCCGGTAGCTCCTTCCTGCATCATTAAAGTGGCTCTCAAAGGACAATAATTATATGGCTGGCGACAACACGCTCAACTTCACCGATGGCTCTTTCGACCAGGAAGTGCTGAAATCCGACGTCCCCGTTCTGGTGGACTTCTGGGCTCCGTGGTGCGGACCCTGCAAGGCGATGACGCCGACCATCGACGCTCTGGCAACGGAGTACGTTGGCAAGCTGAAGATCGGCAAGATGAACACCGACGACAACCCGTCCACTCCCATGCGCTACCAAGTGCGCGGCATCCCGACGCTCATTCTTTTTAAGGGCGGACAGCCCGTAGACCAGAGGGTCGGCGCGCTGCCCAAGCCGGACCTGAAGAAGATGCTCGACCCGCACGTAGCGTAGCTTTCTATTCATTCACCCGGAACTGATCGCGTTTCTCCGGTTCAAGCCCGAACGGTGCCCTCGCCGATTCAGCGCCTGTGATGCCAACCTCATCCAGCACGGAAGCTTCCTCATCCGGATTCGGTTCGCCATCCGCAGTGGCGGTGATCTGTTTGGGAAGGAACGCGATCACCGGCAGGATGAGTGCGTAGGTGACCGTAATCGCCGCCACACAGTACTGGAAGCCGTATTTCGGATTTAAGCCGTAGATCCACGAGCCGAATACGTCGCCCCCGCGCGATGAGATTGCAAAGGTGCCTGCAATCATCATCATGAGTGTGCCTTGGAGGCCCGGCGGGCAAGCCCGTATTGCGATATCGATACAGGCCACATTAGCCATGCCGCCCATCAGCCCGATCAGCACCGCGGCCAGAAGTGCTTGGTGTCCGCTATGGATAAACGCCATGGGAATGAACTGAGGCACGCCTATGATGACAGACCACAGCAAAAGCTTGCGTGGCGGAAACTTTTGGCATAAGAATCCATAGAGAAACGCGGGCGGCAAAAACAGCAGATTTAATAGCCCGAGAAAGTCCGCATAAATCGCATCCGGTGCGTGCAGCTGATTGGTCAGAAAAAACTGCATCGGCGTGTAGGAGCCGGGGGTGAAGTTCCACAGCACATTGATGAGCACGACCGGGTAAATCGCCCGATGCTTCAGCAGCCGCTGAATATCCCCGAGAAGAGTCGAGCCCTGGGCTCGCGGGCTTTCATAGGCATGACCGAAAACGCTCTTCGGCTTCCAGTAGCCGAAGACGCCGAGCGTTGTGCTGAGGATGAGAACCATGAGAAAGACCTGCCGGGGCGACAGGTGTTCGGTCATGAATCCCGAGGCGAAGTATGCGGCGCCCACCGGAAGAAACAGGAAGAAGTTGGACAGCGCGCTGAGCCGGCCGCTCATGAGAGCCTCCTGGCCAATGAGAGCCGTCAAGCCCTGAGCCGCCGCGGAGAGGAACGAGTACGCCACTGTAGTCAGGAGCATTCCCGCCAGCACTCCGGCGTAAGTTGTCTCCGAGAACGCCATCCACGCGAGAATCGAGATCATGACGGGGACAAAGATGCGGAAGTATCCCGGGTCGCGCTGCCGCATCGGATTCCAGAGGTCGCGTACCATTCCGAACACGAACGCCAGATAAACAGGAAGTGCTGTCAGCAAGCGAAACAGGGAGATACGGGAAGCCGGAGCGTGGAGGATATTCTTCAGCATGTAGGACGTTGGAATATCCAGCAGAAAACTAGGGTTGACCAGATTCACCAGCACCGACAACAGTCCAAAATAGAGCACCAGTTGGCGGGTGTTGAAGGAACGGTCGGAGGGGTTCATCGACGATGGACAAGGCTAGCACATACCTGAGAACTCCAGGTACCAGATGACGTTCACTCTTCCCCCATCTATGCGCGGGGCCGGATCCAGGACACCGCGAAAATCAGGGTGAAGAAAATCAAGCCGTAGGCGCACGTCGGCAGCACCAGCGCGCCTACGCTTCCCCCCGCGCGATACCGCTGGATTTCCTGCAGTACGAAGTATCCCGCGAAGCAGATTCCGCCGAGCGATACGATCCGCAACACAAGCCTGCTCCAGCCCGCCAGCGCGGCGATGAACATGACCACGAACAGGCCGAAGCCGAAATAGCACGCAGGGTAGCCCAGGAACAGGGGGCATGGTTCGTCGAACGCGCAATTGGTGGTAAAGAACTTGACGCTGCTCATATAGCCCGAAAACAGGACTCCCGCCAGCGTCAGCAGGACGTTCAGGATTTTATAACTTTTCTCCTTCATGGAAATATCACCTGGCCAGATCATACACCCGTTCGGAAGGTACTGGCGGACGCCAAAAAACCGGCTCGGGTTTACATTTCTTCAGACATAATTCCCGTTTTCGATCGTCTACTTTATGTAAACTTGCTTATATAGGGGACGTAACGGGAACTTCGTCCTCAAGAATCCGTCCTTAGTGTGAGAACCCGGAGATTGAACCCAAGTGAAACCTCAGTGGAAAATTGTGCTGGCCGTTGTCGTCCTCCTGTTGCTGGTGGGCGGCGTGGCTGCCGGCGTCAAATGGAGCCAGAAAGACCTGGTGGTGGTGCAGACAGGAGTGGCATCGAAGGCCGACCTGACCTCCATTGTGACCGCGTCCGGCGAGATTAAACCTCGTAATTACATCAACATCGGAGCGAATGCGCAGGGCCGCATCACGCAGCTTCTGGTGAAGGAAGGAGACCACGTCCGCAAGGATCAGGTGGTGGCCCGCATCGAACATATCCAGGCCGCCGCCGACGTTTCGGCGCAGAAGGCCGCCGTCCAATCCGCGCTGGCCGATTCCGCCGCCGCCGAGGCAACCGTGAAATCCCAGGACGACGCCATTGTTACGGCTACGGCTTCGCTTGAAAAATCCAGGTCGGAACTGGCGCGCGCTAAAATGCTGCTCGACCGGGCTGAACTGCTCCAGCAGCATCAGTTGATCGCCAAGCAGGATTACGATACCCGGGTGGCGGATTACCGCTCGGCGCAGGCTGCCGTGCGCGAGGATGAGGCGCGCCTGGCGCAGGCTAAGTCGCAGAAAAATCAAGTTAACGCGCAACTGTCGTCTTATCAAAGGCGTGTCGCGCAGAGCGAAGCCGGACTCGCCCGCATTTCCGACGTTCTGGCCAAGTTCGACGCGGTCTCCCCCATCGACGGCGTGGTGACCAACCTGCCCGTGCGCGAGGGCGAAACGGTGGTGCCAGGCGTGCAAAACTCCGCCGCCTCTACCATCATGACCATCGCCGACATGTCCCTGATCACCGCCGAAGTGAAGGTGGATGAGACGGATATCGTCAATGTGGCGCTCGGCCAATCGGTCGCGGTGAAGATCGACGCTATGCCGGATAAGTCTTTTGAGGGCAAGGTGATCGAGATCGGCAATACGGCGATCCTGCGCTCCTCCGGCTTGGCCGCCTCGCAGAGCACGACCTCCAGCCAGGAGGCCAAGGACTTCAAAGTGGTAGTGGCGCTGACCAATCCTCCGGACGAGATTCGCCCGGGCCTGTCCTGCAACGCGAAAATTACCACGGCGACGCGCCACAACGCGCTGACCATCCCGATCCAGGCACTGACCATGCGCACCAAGGGCGATTTGGAGCCTCCCAAAACCGGCGTCCAGGCGGCCGACGCGCCCGTGCCCAACGACAAATCTCTCAAAGAGGAGTTCCAGGGCGTGTTCGTGGTCAAGAACGGCAAAGCCGAGTTCCACAAGGTGGAGACCGGCATCACCGGAGCCACCGACATCGAGGTGCTCAGCGGCCTGAACGATGGAGATCAGATCGTCACCGGCAGCTATAAGGTGATCCACACGCTGCGCAATGCCGCTCCGGTGAAGGTAGACAACAGAATCCCTGTGCTGGACGTCAAAACATAGATGACACAAGCGGGCGTGGTAGACAAAGCCGAGCGCGGCGAACAACTCAAGCGTGATGGGGTTATCATCCGCACCTGGGATCTGATGAAGACCTACGTGATGGGCGACCAGACCATCCACGCGGTGGCGGGCGTCGATATCGAGATCAAGAGGGGCGAATACGTGGCCATTATGGGTCCGTCAGGGTCAGGTAAATCGACGCTGATGAACCTGATCGGCTGCCTGGATTCGCCGTCGTCCGGCCTGTACTATTTGAACGGTAACCTGGTGAGCGATATGGACGATGACCAGCTCGCCCACATCCGAAATAAGGAAATTGGCTTCGTTTTTCAGACCTTCAACCTGCTGGCCCGCGCCACCGCCCTGCATAACGTCGAGCTGCCGCTGATCTACGCTGGATTTTCGGCCAAGGAACGCGAAGAGCGCGCCCGCGAAGCCCTGCGCGCCGTCGATCTGGAGCAGCGCATGATGCACAAACCGAGCGAGCTATCGGGAGGCCAGCGCCAGCGCGTCGCCGTAGCCCGTGCGCTGGTGAACAACCCATCGCTGCTGCTGGCCGACGAGCCCACGGGCGCACTCGACACAGCCACGGGCGTGGAGATCATGGCCCTGTTCGAGCGTCTGCACAGCAAGGGCAACACGATCGTCCTGGTAACGCACGAGCACGACATCGCGATGCACGCCTGGCGGGTGATCCACATCAGAGACGGCAAAGTCGAGCGGGACGAGAAGGTAAAGTAGGCACGTTGCTAGCCCATGAAGTGCCGCGCACATGAGACTCTAGTGGTTCTCGTTTGGCTAGGCAACCTTCTCAACGGACAGTCGACGATGCCGCCGCCGGAAGCTGACCCTTTCGTAGGGCAGTGGAGGGCGAATGCGGACAAGTCTCGCCCCAGGCTCACCAAGGTTGAACGATCCTATGAACGAACGATCCGGCGGGAGGGGGATGAACTCATCTTTGCGTCGTCGGGCGGGGCATCGACTGCCGCCGTACGCGACTTCCGAATCCGTTGCGACGGGCGCTTTTATCCTCTGCCAGCGGGTCCCTCTCTGTCATGTGTTTACGTCAGCACAGACCGGGTGGAGGGAGAAACCAAAGACGCTCTGAAGGGAAGCTCGTTCTGGACCCGCGAAGTATCTCCGGATGGCCGCGAGTTGATGATCTCAGAGTACCGGGATAAAGCGCGGAAGAAAGTCCGGTCGGTCATCGTATTAGACCGGGTCAAATGAAGGTCTTCTGAATTGTGCCCATGGCGATGAATACTTTGCGCACATGATCGCCCAGGGGGACAAACTCGTGGCGCAGGTAAAACTCTCGCGCGGCATCGTCGATTGCTTCCGCGACTACGCCGACCGACGCGATCCGCGTGGTGTTGTTCCAACTACGATACAGCGCGTCCATTAGCAAGAGCGTTCCTAGCTTCTGCCCGCGATGCGCGCGACTGACGGCAGGTCTACCGAGCATCGTTGCTGGAATCAGCGGATACCTGGGTAGTTTCTTGGCGACCGCCGCGGGCAATTCCGCCGGGCGTACCGCGTATGCCGATAACGTGTAATAACCGGCGATGACGCCCGCCTCATCGAGCATGACGAACGGCGCGGCGACCTTGCGCTTGGCGTCCTGCCCTGCTTGGCGCTGGAAGTAATCGTCGAGTTCGGCAACGCCGCACTCGAACCCCGCACGGTCGCGATCCCCGAGGGGCTCGAACGAGTAGTTCACTTGCCGGTGAGTTCCTTGTACCGGCGAGCGGCTTCGCGAAGTACGGGTCCAGGCTCCGCGGGATTAGTGATGGCATCGACAAACGCTTCGGTTTCCCGCGCGCTCAGCACCAGCATCGTGCGCTCCTGAATCGTGCGTTCCGCCGCCGCCTGGGCGCTTTCCAGAACGAAGTCCGTCATGGTGCGGCCTGCCAGGTCGGCGGCCTTTTGAATGAGGACCTTCTGCTGTTCACTCAGTCGCGCATCGAATCGATAGGCTCGTTGGTTCACTGTTTTATTGTACGGTAAATATCCGTACAAATCAACGCTTGACTGCCTATTAATGTTAGTTTAAACTTACCGTAAATAATGACTAACCAAGAAGCCAAGCTCGATGCACTGGGCGATCCTACGCGCCGGGCTATTCTTGCCAAGCTTCTGGATGGTCCTCTACCCGTCGGCGAGCTGGCTAAGGATTTTCCCGTCAGCCGGCCCGCCATTTCCCAGCACCTCAAATTGCTCAAGAACGCCAACCTGGTGATCGACCGCGCCGAGGGCACGCGCCGCGTCTACCAGTTGCACCCCGAAGGGTTCGACTCCCTGCGAGAATATTTTCAACAGTTCTGGGGCCACGCGCTCCACTCATTCAAAAGAAAGGTAGAAGAAGAATGACGGCATCCACCGCCAACATCGTACTAAAGAGCGTCATCGTGAAAGCAAGTCAGGAGAAGGCGTTCCGCGTGTTCACCGAAGGCTTCGATTCGTGGTGGCCTCGCGAACACCACATCGGCAAATCGCCGATGAAGAAGGCCATTATCGAAGGCCACGTCGGCGGACGCTGCTATAGCGAGCAGATGGACGGCACGGATTGCCCGTTCGGCTCGGTTCTCGCCTGGGAGCCTCCGGCCCGCTTCATTATGGCGTGGCAGATCAATTTGCAATGGCAGTATGAGCCGGACGTGGCCAAGTCGAGCGAGGTCGAGGTGCGCTTCACGCCCCAGGGCGACGGCTCGACACGCGTCGATCTGGAGCATCGCCACTTCGAACGCATGGGCGACGGCTGGGAATCCATGCGCACGATGGTGGACGGCGGCATGGGCTGGGGCGCTCTCATGGGAATGTTCGCGGCCAAGGCGGAAGAATCGGAATGACCCGCCTGCTCTATCGCATCACGGCCGGGTGGCTGGCGTTGTTCGGGGCCTTACACACGTACGGGTTCCTGAACTTCCGCCCGCCTTCGGCCGAGGGGTTGGCGGTGTTTTCATCGATGGACAGCGTTCACTTTATGGTGAAAGGAACCGAGTACAGCTACGGCAACTTCTACGAAGGCTTCGGGCTGATGATCAGCGTGTACCTGTTTTTTTCGGCGTTTGTGAGCTGGCAACTCGCTGATATAAAGGCACGTTCCATCGCCTGGGCGTTGTGCGCGGTGCAGGTGGCCGGAGTGGCGCTGGCGGCGCATTACTTCGGGCCTCCGCAGGCAATATCCGGGCTGGTGGCCGTCGGGCTGACGGCGTGGGCTGCGGCCAAGACATAAGCCATTTCGCCTGTTGACAGATTGCCCCGGAAAGTGGACAATCAAATAGGCGAACAAATGGCGAACATAGCATCGGCTTCGGCCACCCTGTACCCACGCCCAGCGCTGAAGCTTCGGGATGCCGCAGAAGGGCTCGGCTCGCTGCCACGCGGGACCATCACGGAAATCCTGGGCGAGCGCTCGACGGGCAGAACGGCGCTGGCGCAAACCATGCTTGCCACGGCGACGCTGGGCGGCGAAGTGGCGGCATGGATCGATGGATGCGACTCGTTCGACCCTGCCTCGGCGGTCCGCGCGGGCGCCGATTTGGGCAAGTTGCTGTGGGTGCAGTGCGCGCATCGCCTGGAAACGGCGCTGAAAGCCGCCGACATGGTGCTGCACAGCGGTGGATTCGGGCTAGTGATTCTGGATTTGTGCGATATTCCGGCCACAGCGCTCGGGCGTGTGCCTTTATCTTATTGGTACCGCATCCGGAACGCGGTGCAGCATACACCTGCCATCGTGCTGGTCCTGGCGAAGGAGGCGGTAGCAAAGGCCAGTTCCGCGCACCAGCTCGCCATGAGCCAGTCGTCCATTGAATGGCGCGGGCTTGCGCCGTTTCAAACCATCGTGCGGATGGAATCGGAGGCGGTGACGCGGAAGCCGTACGATGCGGTGCCGTTGAAGTTGGCCGCGCTTGCAGAGGCTTGAGTGATCGCCTGTCTTTACGGTCCCTGGCCCGGCCTCGCGGCGCTGGCCGGGCAATTTTCTCCGATGGTGGAGACCGCCGCGGCCGATACCGTGGTGTTTTCCGTGGATGGCCTGGGCTCACTGTTCGGCAACTTCCACCAGATTGCCTCGGAAATTTCGCGGCGCGGCGCGGAAATGGATATTCAGGCGAGCCTCGCCATTGCTCCCAATAAATCCACCGCCATCCTGATTGCCCGCGCTTATCGTGGCGTCACCATCGTGATGCCGGGGCAGGAAGCGGACGCGCTGGCGGCCATCCCCATCGACACGCCTCTGATTTCACCCGATCTGCTGCTGAAGCTGCATCGCTGGGGCGTTCGCACGCTGGGGGAGCTGGCCGCGCTGCCGGAGATCGGTGTAGTGGAGCGCCTCGGCGAGCCCGGTTATCAACTCCGCCGCCTCGCGCTCGGCCAGGGCGCGGATTTGCTCCACCTATCGCTGCCTCCAATTGAATACACGCTCTCTCAGGAATTCGACGACGCGCTGGAGTTGCTGGAGCCGATCTTGTTCATCGTTTCAGGCCAGTTGCATGACCTGACAGCGAAGCTCAACGCGAATGGCAAATCCGCGCGGCGCATCATTCTGACCTTGACGCTGGTGGACGGCGCACATTTCGTGCGTCTCATCGATCTGCCCGTGCCCATGCGCGATCCCCTGGCGCTGCTCAAGCAGGTGCAGTTTTCGCTGGACGCGAATCCGCCCGTGGCGCCTGTGGTTGCGGTGCAAATCTCGCTGGATCCAGCCGAGCCAAGATTCGTCCAGGCGGGCCTGTTTCATCCTGCCGCGCCGGAGCCGGAAAAGCTCCACACGCTGCTGGCCCGTCTGCGCGCGCTGGCCGGAGCGGATCGCGTGGGCTCGCCGGAGTTGCTCAACTCGCATCACCCGGATATCGCATACCGCCTGCGGCCCTGCGCCTTCGAACCAGCGGAGCCGGCGGAGCCAAAGTCGCGGCCATTAAAGGTCGCGCTGCGCTATTTCCGTCCTCCCTTGGCCGCGCGCGTCGATACACGGAATCAGACGCCGAGGCGCGTCACATCAGACCGCATCACGGGCGAGGTGGTTCATTCGGCGGGGCCATGGCGAAGCTCGGGAGATTGGTGGGCCGATACGTCGTGGGCTCGCGATGAGTGGGATGTGGTGCTGGAGGATCGCGCTGTTTATCGCATTTATTTGACGGACACGAAGAAGTGGTTTTTGCATGGCAGTTATGACTGATACTCGCTCAACGCACCGGGACTTTTCCGGCACTCGCCGCCGTCGAAAATCTTCACCGGCGAAGGGGACAGCCTTCTGTGTCCCCAACCTACAAATGCCAAAGTTTCAACAGAAGACGACCGGTGGACACAACGGGCTGTCCCCTTCGCTCACGGGATGCCTTCGGGCGGCGAGTTTTCACACAGACTCGTAAGCGTGGGGCTACCCACACTGCCATGTACGTCGAACTCCACGCCCGCTCTGCTTTCAGCTTCCTCGAAGGAGCCTCCCTGCCCGAGGATTTGGTGCATCGTTGCGCCCATTTAGATATCCCGGCGATGGCGCTGGTCGACACCGATAACGTCAGCGGCGCGGCGCGATTTTATATGGCCGCGAAAAAGGTGGGTATCCGGCCGCATATTGGCGCGGAGATCACCGCCGCGCGCGGAGGACGCTACACGCTGCTGGTGGAAAATCGCGACGGCTATCAGAATCTGTGCCGCCTGATTACGTCGATGAAGCTGCGCTCGGAAAAAGGGAAGGCGGCGGCGACCGAGGCCGAGTTCCGCCAGTATTCCAAGGGCCTGATCGCCATCGCCGACGGATCGCAGCCCGCCGAGACCCTGAAAAGCATCTATGGCGTGGGCAACGTGTATGCCGAGATGCAGCGTCACCTGATTCGCGGCGAAGAGATTCGCAACGAGCGGGTGAAGGAAATGGCACGCCGCGCGAAACTGCCCTTGATTGCCACCAACGGCGTTCGCTACGCGCATCCCGATAAGCGCGCGCTGATGGACGTGCTCACCTGCACGCGCCACAAGACCAACGTCGATCAAGCGGGCCGGTTGCTGGAGCAAAACTCCGAGCATTATTTAAAACCCTCCGCTGCGATGAAGCGCCTGTTCGCCACCACGCCGGAGGCGATTCACAACGCAGCGGAATTGTCGGACCGTTTGCAGTTCACGCTCGCCGATCTGGGCTACGAATTCCCGCGTTATCCCGTGCCGCCAAGCGAAACGATGGATACATTCTTGCGCGCACGAACTATGGCCGGCGCGCTGAACCGCTACGGCCCGCGCGATGAGAAGGCGTATCGCCAGATTGAGCGCGAGCTGGCGCTGATCGAAAAACTGAAGCTTTCCGGCTACTTTCTGATTGTCTGGGACATTGTGGAGTTCTGCCGCCACGAAGGAATTCTGGTGCAGGGGCGCGGATCGGCCGCCAATAGCGCGGTGTGTTATTCGCTGGGCATCACGGCCGTCGATCCGGTGAAGATGGAGCTGCTGTTCGAACGCTTCTTATCGGAGGAACGCGGCGAATGGCCCGATATCGACCTGGATTTGCCTTCCGGCGACGACCGCGAGCGCGCCATTCAATACGTCTATCAGCGCTATGGCAAACTCGGGGCGGCGATGACGGCCAATGTGATCACCTACCGCAGCCGCTCGGCGGTGCGCGATGTCGGCAAAGCGCTGGGCTTCGATCTGGAAACGCTGGAGCGCATTTCAAAGCTCTCTTCGCGCGGGGCGTGGGAGTCGGAAAACGCAGAGCGGGGGACAGACCACTCTGTCCCCGCCTCAAAGACATCCGGCGAACATCCCGCACAGGCCGTGGACAGAGCGGTCTGTCCCCTTCGGAGCCAAGTGGCCGCGGCCGGCCTTGATTTGAACCACGATCGCGTGGGAAAAATGATCGCGCTCACCAAGCAGATCCTGAATCTGCCGCGCCATCTGGGCCAGCATTCCGGAGGCATGGTGATTTGCCAGGGCCAACTGGATTCCATCGTGCCTCTGGAGCCTGCCACCATGCCCGGCCGCGTGATCGTGCAGTGGGATAAGGAAGACTGCGCCGACCTGGGCCTCATCAAAGTGGACCTGCTGGGCCTGGGCATGATGGCCACGCTCAAGGATTCCATCAACCTGATCCGCGATCATTACGACGAAGAAGTGGACCTGGCGCATCTGCCGGCGGACGATCCGCAGGTGTATCACGCGCTGCAAAAAGCCGACACGGTCGGCCTGTTCCAAGTCGAAAGCCGCGCGCAGATGTCCTGCCTGCCTCGCCTGAAGCCGGCGAAGTTTTACGACATTGTGGTGCAGGTGGCGATCATCCGGCCGGGGCCGATCGTCGGCAAAATGATGCATCCGTTTCTGCGCCGCCGCGAAGGCGACGAGCAGCCGGTGTGCCTGCATCCATTACTAGAGCCGGTGCTGAAGCGCACCCTGGGCGTGCCCCTGTTTCAGGAGCAGCTACTAAAAATGGCGATGATCGTGGCCGATTTCACCGGCGGCGAGGCCGAGGAGCTGCGCCGGGCGATGGGCTTTAAGCGGTCCGAAGAGCGAATGAAGGACATCGAGGCGCGCCTGCGCTCCGGCATGACAAAAAAAGGCATCACGGGCGAGGTGCAGGATACCATCGTCAATTCCATCACCGCGTTCGCGCTCTATGGATTTCCCGAATCGCACGCCGCCAGCTTCGCGTTGATCGTCTATGCCAGCGCCTATTTGAAATGCCACTATCTGGCCGCGTTCACGGCCGCCATCCTCAACAATCAGCCGATGGGATTTTATAGTCCCAACACGCTGGTGAAAGACGCGCAGCGCCACGGCCTGCATTTCCTGCCCGTCGATGCCACGAAGTCGGACTGGCCTTGCACCATTGAGCACCGCGGAGCCGAGCTTCTCGTCCGCCTGGGCTTCAACTATGTGCGCGGCTTCAGCAGCCACACCGCGCTCGAGTTGATTAAAGAGCGCGCCAAACTCCCGTTCGCCGATATCGACGATCTGCGCCGCCGCGTGCCGCAAATGTCGAAGAGCGAGCTGACCGCGCTGGCCGACCTCGGCGCGCTGAACGAACTGGGAGGCCGAAAGCGCCATCGCCGCGACGCGCTGTGGCAGTCGGAACTGGCTCTGCGCCCCGTCACAGAGCTGCTGGCGCATGCGGGTCCGCCGGAGACACCATCGCCGTTAGTGCCGATGAATCCTCTGGAGCGGTTGCAATCGGATTTTCTGAACCAAGGCATGTCCATTGGTTCGCACCCCATGCGCTTCCATCGCGAGCATCTGGAAAAAATGCGCGTCGTGCCGGCGGGTAACGTGCGCTTTGTGCCCGACGGCCGCGCGATCCGCGTCGCCGGAGCGGTGATCTGCCGCCAGCAACCCGGCACGGCGAAAGGCTTCGTGTTCCTGAGCATCGAAGACGAAACCGGCATCGCCAACGTGATCCTGAAGCCGGATGTCTTCCAGCGCCTGAGGGTCACCGTGCTGGGCAATTCATATCTGCTGATCGACGGAATTCTGCAAAACCAGCGTGGCGTGGCGTCGATCAAGGCGACGGACGTGCGCCCATGCCTGCTCCCCGCGACGCCCGCGCAAAGCTCGCACGACTTTCACTAACTACGCGTGACGGAGCAACCGCCCCCGGTACAAGAAGCCGACGACGATCAGGGCGATCACAACCAGGATCAGCGAACGAGGAGCAGGAGTCGGCTGAATGCCGGGCAGCGTGGAACCGGGCACTAACGGGCCACCGAAATAGATCGCATAGAAATTCCCGCTGGTCACATTGACGCCTGCGAAGTTCAACGGGACGCTGGCGAAATCCGCGGCGGAGAACTGCTTGTTCGTCCAACTGGTGGCCGTCGGACACCCGGAAAGATTCACATTGGTCTGCGCCAGAGGCGTTGCGCCGATACTCGCACCGCCGGCATTCACCTGGTAGAGCAGCGCCACCAGCCCCGTCGGCGGCGTACCGGCGGGATTCAAACACGTCATCTGCATCGTGACGCCGCTCAGCGCGCCACTGGCGCTCGCCAGGAAGATCTGTCCAAAAGAATCGGTGTTGAAGCAGTTCCAAAAAGTCAAGGGCGCGGAGTTGGCGGGATTCTGGTTACAAGTCCCTGGCGAGCCGAAATTTCCATAGACGCCGCCCGGCGCGACGCTGGTCTGCGGCACGCCTCCAATGCTGTAGGACAAGGCAAAGTTGCACCCTGTCGATGACGAAGTCACAGGTCCGGCGCAATTGTTCAAGGTCGCGCCAGAACCCGAGACGGCTGTGATAAAGGAGGCGGTGTAGCCCGCCGGTCCGTTGTTATTCCAGTTGAAATCGAATCCGATGTTGATGCCGTTCGGCGGATTCCCCGAGGCAAACGCCGGAATCGAAAAAAGCGCCGCCGCCAACAGGCAAACAACGAGTCGACGCGCCAGCGAATGCGGCCGGCCAAAAGAAAAGCTCATCTCCTACCTCCCTATCTGCGCCATGGTAGGCGCTCCCGCTTCGCGCTCGCGTACCGGAACACGAGAAACAACCGAACGACCGCTTCCCACGATATATCGAACGCCCAACCTGGGTCAATCCCGCGCGTCACAAAAAGAAACCGTTCGCCAGAGGGTGCTGATGCACGTGCTAGCCTGAGTTTTTCAACTTTCTCGCCATGATCATCGCCGACCTTGCTGAAATCGCCGGGCGCACGTATCCAGCGCGCCGCCGC
>Ga0209698_10000251_pt1 | contig 58828 bp, 48 predicted proteins | sample LitLauG_LLR_2012_FD_187203 | JGI IMG/M metagenome (GOLD analysis project Ga0209698, IMG submission 187203) | Freshwater sediment microbial communities from Pennsylvania, USA - Little Laurel Run_MetaG_LLR_2012 (SPAdes) (version 2) | ecosystem: Environmental > Aquatic > Freshwater > Creek >... | reverse complement strand
CGCTCCGAGGCGGGATTCGACTGCTCAGTAAGTAATTTTTCCAGCATAGTACCTGAGGGAGAGCCCCTCACTTATTCTAAGTGGTCGCCCCATTTCAGGCTAGGCAAAAACCCCTAAATAACACCCGCACTTTGGGTCATAAGCAGATGACTGATGGGCGAGATATGTTTCATTTTTTCATACATTTCAAAGAATATTTCGGCAAGGTGGATGTTTCTTCGCAAGAGTACGAAAAATACCCTCCTAAGCCCTTGACACCCCCCGCAGCCAACCGTATACTACAAGGGTGCCAGAAAGAGGACGCTAGTGGTGCCACTATTGGGCGACCGCAGCTTGGACGGCATGTTTTGCAAACTACTTGGAGGATGACTATGAAATATTTTGGATTAGCAGCCCTTGCGTTGACGATGAGCGTCGGCGCGTCGGCTAGCACTTTGACCTCTCTTTGCGGCGTGTTCGCGACCAGCGCTCCGGGCAGCACTTTCTTCACCAACTCGTCGGGCGTGGTTGCAAGCGGTAATGTCACTTGTAACGTGAGCGCGCTTCCCCCGTTCTCGACGTTCACGGTCGAAGCCGTGATTCTGCAGACTGATTACACCGGCGGGTTGCAGGGCAGCGCGAATGCCATTTCGACGGCTTACTCCGGCTCGCTGATCACCAGCGATACGCTGACCTCGTCCGGTAACGGCGGCTCGTCCGTCTACGGCGACAACTTTAACGTCCTGTATGCTCCGTTCAACCCGCCCTACTACTGGGTGGATGCGAGCTCGGCGAACAACACCGTCTCCTTCACGGTGAACTACAGCACGACGATTACGTCGGGCGCGGTTCAGGGCGTGTCGGGTCAGGTTTATGAGCTGATCACCTACCAGAGCGCGGTTCCGGAGCCGGGTTCGATGATGTTGCTCGGCAGCGGTCTGGTGGCCTTCGCGTTCGTCGGCCGCAAGCTCGTTCGTAAATAAGCTTTTTCTTCTCGTTTCGACTCACGGGCCAGGGTTAAACCCCTGGCCCGTTTTATTTTGTCCAGGTGCCGCCTCTCACGCAACCCGCCTGCCCGTTTCTTCCAACCGTATGTTTTGCGGACTGGGCTGCGCAGCCCTCGGCGTCAGCCGGGGGATAAAGCCGCGCCCTCCCAAAATGAAAAAGAGCGCCTCCGTTTCCGGAGAGCGCTCTTTTGCTTGCGGAGGAAAATTGTATTATGCGCTGAAGGAACTGCCGCAGCCGCAGGTCGACTTCACGTTGGGATTATTGAACTTGAATCCCGAGCCTTCCAGCGTCTCGACGAAATCCACCTGTGCGCCATCCAGATACAACAGGCTGGCCTGGTCGACGAACACTTTCAACCCATCGAATGTATAGGTCTTATCCAGCATGCCAGGGCTGTTCTCGAAGGCCATGGAATAGCTGAAGCCGGAGCAGCCTCCGCCCACCACGGCGATGCGCAGACCCGCAGGCTTAGGCTCCTGCGTGTCCAGAATCTCTCTCACTTTGCCGATCGCGGTTTCCGTTAACTGAACCATCTGGATTTTTACCCTCACCCCATTGTACTACGGCTCCTTCTGGCCGACAATAGAGTTGGGAACTTGTTGAAACCCCTTTGGTTTCGGCTGCGTCAGCTACCATAGCTATGAGCGGCCTATTAGAAACCATCCCGTTCCCCGCCGCGGGCGAACGCGCCCGGACCAGGACCCGAGTGGATCATAAGACCAGCGAAGAATCCGATCTTGTTCGCCGAATTCAGGCCGGCGACGAGATCGCCTTCCGCGCCATCGTGGACCGCTATCAATCGAAGGTCTTTTCCATCATCTACGGCGTCCTGCGCAACCATAACGACGCGGAGGACATCTCCCAGCAGGTTTTTTCCAAGATCTATTTCTCCATCCGCAATTTCGACTTCCGCAGCTCGCTGCTCACCTGGATTTACAAAATCACGGTGAACGAGTGCTACGATTACCTGCGCAAAAAGCGGGTTCGGAAGCTGGTGTACGAAAGCGATTTTTCCGAGGACGACGCCCAGCGGATGGAAGCCTCCGACCCGGCCATCGATCCCGGCGCTCCCATGGATACGCAGCTGGCCAATCGCGACATGGTGGCGAAGCTGCTCTCGAAGGTGTCTCAAGAAGACCGCAGCCTGATTATGCTGAAGGAAGTGGAAGGCCATTCGGTGGAAGAACTGGCCCAAATGACCGGGCTGAATGAGAATACAATTAAAGTGAAGTTGTTCCGCACGCGCCAGAAGCTGCTGAAGGCAGCGCAGCGGCTGAACCGTTTACGTACGTAGGAACAGCGGGCTTTAGACCCGCGATCGAAGCAGTACTTTGAGGAAAGAATATGCATCGCGTCATTGAAGATCGTCTCGAACAGGTGCTTGCGGGAAACGAGAGCGAACCGGTCGCGTCCCATCTGGCGTCCTGTGAAGAATGCAATACCGAAGTTGCCGTCATGCGTCAGCATGCGGCGATGCTGCGCGCGCTGCGCGGTCCGGAAATGGCTCCGCGAGCCGGCTTTTACGCCCGCGTGATGGAGCGCATCGAGTTACAACGCCCCATCTCCATCTGGCAGTTGTTCTTTGAATCCTCGTTCGGACGCCGCTTGGCGATGGCTTCGATGGCGACGGCCGTGGTCTTTGGCTTTTACCTGGTTTCGTCGGAGCGCTTCGCCCAGCCGGTCGACCCGCAGACCACGATTTCCAGCGCGGGCCTGCCAGACAAAGATACAGTGCTGGTGAATCTCGTCACGTACCGGGAGCAGTAAGCGATGACCGGAACCACGGCCGCTGGAATGGACCGGCGCGCCACCTGGCACAATCCCCGCATCTTCTCCACGCTACTGCTGGTGTTTCTGGCGGGCGCGGCAGCGGGCGCTGTGTCGATGAAGTTCGGCCTGCACGATTTCCTGCACCACTCCACGCCCGTGGCTTCGAAGGAAGACGTGCTGCAAAAATTCCGCGTGGAACTGAACCTGACGCCGCAGCAGGCGGATCGCATTTCGCTCGTCCTGGACGATTACCGTCATTATTACCAAAGCGTGCAGGAACAACTGGACGACATTCGCGCTACCGGCAAAATGCGCATCCTGCAGGAGCTGGATCCGTCACAGCGCGAAAAATTCGGCAAGATGATGAACGAAATTCCCCCGCAACTCGCGCCAAAACCGTAGCGGACGCCGCCGGGCGTGCTGTGACCGCCGGGTGGACGGTCCGTGTGCTGACGCATAACCGCTCACACAGTCTCGTAAACTGGTTCTTCTGCCTCCTTCGCTTCTCATCACAGGCCCCGCAGCCTCCGGCAAATCCACACTGGCCTTGCGCCTGTTCCTGGACGCCCCCAACGCCACGCTGATCGTTCCCTCGGCCACCATGGCCGAACACCTTCGCAATCAACTGGCGCGCGCCGGACGATCGATCCGCCCTAACCGCATTCTGACTGTCGATCACTTCATCGAAGCGGCAACTCCCCTGAAAAGGCCTTCCGAAGGTCTGCTGCTCTTGTTGACCGCGTCCTTCGCGCCGAACGAATTCCCCGGTTACCACCGCGCGCTGGTCAGCCTGATGCAGGAAGCTCCCGCGGACCTTCTGCCGCCCGATGTAGCGCGGGTGGCGCGCGACGTCGACAAGGAATTGGTGCGGCTCGGCTATGCGCTGCGCGCCCGTCGCCTCGCTGAAGCCCGCCCGGAAACCGACGGCCCGCTGATCTTCGACGGCTTCTTCACCCTCGCGCCCTCCGACGTGGATTTAATCGAGCGCCTCTCGAACCACACTCCAGTGACGGTAACGCTGCCCGACTGGTCCGGAGCCGCGGAGGCGCGCGAGCGTCTGCTCGCCGCCGGGTTTGCCGAACAGCGCCTGGATAAGGTGCATCGCGAACCGGCCAAAATCGTGTTGGCCTGCCTGTCACTGGACGTCGAGGTGGAGCAGATCGCGGTGCGCATCTTGGAAGAAGCCGCGCGCGGGCGCCCGTTTCGCGAAATGGGAGTGCTGCTGCGTTCACGCGACCCATATGCGGCGGCGCTGGAATCGGTGTTTGCACGCTACCACATCCCGGCGCGCTTTCATTTTCCCGATGCTCTCGGTGCGCATCCGGCCATCCAATATCTGTCCGGGCTGGTGCGTACCGCGCTTCGAGGTTGGGATCGAGCGGAACTGGCCGCGTTGCTGCGCATGCCCATCTCCGGTTTCGGAGCGACGCCCGCGGGCGATCGCGAAGACTTCGAGCTACGCAACAGCCTTCCCTCGTCCGGACCGCCCCAGTGGTGGCGCGGCTTGCCCACCGGAGGGTCCGCTGAGGAGCTCGCGGACGAGCTAAAAGCAATGCGCCACTATATTCCCGCGCCCGAGGTCGAAAGCGGCGCGACCCTCGAGCAAGTGCAAGCCTGGCGATCCACCGCCGCGGCGCTCGACGCGTTCGACCAGGCCATCGACACGGCCGCGTTAGCGTTTGGCGGCGCGTATACGTCGCTGGCGCAGTTCTGGCCCAATGTGGAAACGGTTTTATCCGCCGAAAAACTGCGCGTCAACGATGGGCGCCACAATGTGGTGAACGTGCTCGACGTGTTCGAAGCGCGCCAGTGGGAATTGCCCATCGCCTTCGTCTGCGGATTGAATGAGCGTGTGTTCCCACAATATCAGCGCGAGGATCCGTTGTTCCGCGACGAGGCGCGGCGCAAGGCGAAGCTGCCGACGTCCGAAGATCGCCAGTTGGAGGAGCGCTTTTTGTTCGACCTCGCCGTGACGCGAGCCACCGGGCAAACCGTGCTCAGCTACGCGCGCTACAACGAACGCGGAGACGCGTCGCTACGGTCGTTCTTTCTGGAAGAAGAAGGGCAGACCGTGAAGGGTCCGCGCGCGCTGCCGCATCCCCAGCCGTTTTCCATCCCGGCCGCGGGTCCTGCGCCAAACGCGCGCCCCACCAGCCTCAGCGCGTCGTCCATCGATTCGTTCCTGCAATGCCCTTTCCAATATTTCAGCCGCAAGACGCTGCGCTTGCACCCGCGTCCACCCAAGCCTCGCGACCGGTTGAACGTGTTGCTGCAAGGACAGATCATCCATGCAGCCATCGCCGCGGGTGAATTCGATGACGTGTTCGAGCGTGCCTGCGCGGAAAACAATATTCCAGCGACCTATCGCAAGGAAGCCGTGCGCCTGGAACTGCTGCGTCATTATGAAGCACTGTTGGCCGACACGCAGTGGACGCTCGATTGGGAAAGCGTCGCGGAGCAGCAGTTCGAGATGATGCTGACGCAGGAGTTGCGAGTACGCGGCCGCATCGACCGCTTGTACACAGGCCCGCGTGGCGAGGCCATCGTGGTGGATTACAAATACAGCACCGCGGCGACGCTGAAGGATCGCATCGAGGGCGATTCCGTACAGGGAGGCCTGTATTTATTGGCCGCCGAGCGCTCCTTCGGCCGCACTCCCGCCGGCATGCTGTACTGCGGCCTAAAAAAGAAGGTCAACTGGCAGGGCTGGCACGCCTCGGTGGCGGGGCTTGCTATCGGAGAGAAGACCACGCAGGCGGTGCTGCGCGAAATGATGGACGAGGCACACAAGACCGCGGTAAAGACGTTCGCGCAGATCGCCGAAGGACATCGCGAGGTGCGGCCGGCGGATCGCAAAAAATGCGAGTACTGCGATTTTCGCGACATCTGCCGCGATAAGGCCACCGGCGCCGCGTTGGAGGCCGAGGCCTAAATGGAACTCTCCCCACACCAGCGCGCGGCGGTGGAACGCACCAATCAGGACGTGTGCGTCGTGGCCGGGCCGGGCTCAGGCAAAACGCGCGTGTTGATCAAGCGTTTCGCGTGGCTCGTGAATTTTCACAACATCAGCCCGGGGCGCATTCTGGCCATCACATTCACGGAAAAAGCCGCCACCGAAATCAAAGAGCGCCTGATCAGGGAATTTCACGACACCCCCGAACATCGCGAGGCGATTGAGCGGGCGTGGGTTTCCACCATCGACGGATTCTGCGCGCGCCTGCTGCAGGAAAACGCCATGGAAGCGGGCATCGCGCCGGACTTTTCGGTGCTCGATCAACCTACGGCCGTTCGCCTGCAGCGCGATGCAGCGGAGGAGTGCCTGGATGAACTATTCCTGGAGCGCCCCGAAGACATGAGGCGTCTTCTCGAAGCGCTCGATTTGTCCACCGACGAAGGCGGCAAAAAGCCCGATCTGGCGAAGAGCCTCCTGGACGTTTATGAGTCGATGCGCATGGCGGGGTTGGATGAGCTACCGCCCGCGCGTCCGGCAGCGGATGTGTGGCAGGAAGCGAAGCGGCTGGCGTGGCAGGTCCTGGGCGATCGCGCTCCGGCGAAAAGCCATACTCCGGTTGCCCGCGAATGGGCGCGCGCGTTCCTCGATCTGCCGGACTCGCCCATCGGCAAAATGCATTTTGCACTGGCGGGAAAATTTCCCGCGCACCTGAACAGGCTCGGCCAGGGTGCGACGCGCAACGCGGCGGAGGCACTGCGCGAGCGTGTACTCGACATGCTCCTCGCGCAATTCATCGAGGCCTATCACGACGGCCTGCCCAACCTTCTGCGCGCGGCCGTCACCCGCTTCGACCGCGCCTATAAAAAGAAGAAGCGCGCCCTGGCGGCGCTCGATTTCGGTGATCTCGAAGAAGAATCCATCCGCTTGCTGGAGTCGAATTACTTCATACAAGAGGAAACGAAACAGCGCTTCGATCAAATCCTGATGGACGAGCTGCAGGACACCAATCGCCTGCAATGGCGCTTGCTCGATCTGATCCGCCGTCCCGGTGAATTCTTCGCCGTCGGCGACGTGAACCAGTCCATCTATGGATTCCGCCACGCCGAGCCCGCCGTGTTCACGAAGTATCGCGATAATCTTCTCGCCGAGGGCGCAGCCATCGACGACCTGCGCGAGAATCACCGCAGCCGCCAGGCGATTCTGGATGCCGTCACGACAGCGCTCGACCACCAACCGGGCATTGAGCATCGGCCATTGATCGCGGCGAAACCGTTTGACCCCGCGCGCGGCCCCAGCGTCGAGCGCCTATACGGCGAAACGGAAGAGGTGGAGGCGTCGTTGATCGCCGCTCGAATCCGCGATCTCGTTCCCGAAGAGTGCCGGTATAAGGACATCGCGATCCTGGTGCGCAGCCTGAACGCGCTCCCGCCAATCGAGGACGCGCTCGATCGCTTCGGCATCCCTTTCATCACCTCCAGCGGACGCACGTTCTACGAAGCGCGCGAGGTGCGCGACCTGCTGTTGTTTCTGGCCGCGCTGGTGAATCCTTTGGACGAAATCGCGCTGGCCGGCGTTTTGCGCGGACCTTTGTTCAACTTGAGTGACGAAGACCTCGTGCGCCTGGGCGAGCCGGGCCGCCGCCGCGTGTTCGAGGACCGTTTCGGAGCCCGCCGCAAGTTGGCTGGCTTCGTTTCACCCGATCGCCTCCTGGACGACCCCGGGTACCTCGCCACGCTGAACCTGCGCGCCCGCGCCAATGTGGAGAAGTTGTTCGCCTGGCTGCGCCGCGAACATCGCGCCCGCCCGCGTCCGCTGGCCGAAATGTTGGATGACCTGGAGCAGCTTCGCGAAGCCAAGTCGGAGCCCGAAGCGCCTCCGCCCGAAGCGGGCGACGTGGTCCAGTTGATGACGATCCACGCGGCCAAAGGTCTGGAGTTCCCCGTGGTCTTCGTCAGCGCACTACATCGCGGCACGGACTCTTCCTCACCGGTCATTGCCTTCTCCGCCGATGCGGGACTAGGAGCGAAGTGGCGCAATCCGGCCACAGGCGAATCCATCTCCGATGCGGCCCACGCCGCGTTGATGGCAGAACGTAGTGATCGCGAAAAGGCTGAGGCCAGCCGTTTACTGTACGTCGCCATGACCCGCGCCGAAAGCCGCCTGTTTCTCACCTATAAAAAAGTCAAGAACCCGCGAGGCTGGGTGAAGCTGGTGGAGTCCCCCGTTAAAGCGGAGCAATCCGCACCAGCGCCTCGAGACGCTCCGAAGTCCGACCGCGCCCAAAATCTGGACGACATAACGTTTGTCGAAAGGCCCGCCCTGACCGGCCAGCACGACTCTTCCGCCTCGGTCACCTCGGTCGTGCTGTTCGAGCAGTGCCCGCGCAAGTATTTTCTGGACCGCTATCTAGGCATCAGGGACCAGCCGGATCGCCCCGGCACCGGCGCAGCCGATCTTGGCACAGAGGTTCATAAGATCCTCGCCGGTGGCGAAAGCGAAATGCCGGAGGCTCACCAACTCGCGGCGCGCGCGCCGAAGATCCAAAACGCCACGCGCGAATTTGACTTTCGATACGCCGCGGGCGACATCGTTCTGCGCGGCCAGATTGACGTTTTCTACGAGCAGGACGGTCAGCTGATTGTGGCCGACTATAAAACCGATCGCGAAGAGTATCCGCAGCAGTACGCGTTGCAGCTCAAAATCTATGCGATGGCGCTCGAACGCTACCTGGGCCGGCGTCCGGACAAGGCTCTGCTGTTCTATCTTCGATCGGGAAGGGAAGTGGAAGTCGCTCTGGACGATCTCGAAAGCGCGGACGCCGCCATCGGTCGTTTCTTAGAGGCGCAACAGACCATGCGCTTTGACCTTAAGGAAGGGGACCACTGCCGCCGCTGCGCGTTTTACAAAAAACTGTGCCCGGCGGGAAGAACCTAGCTTTGCAGCTTGCGCGCGGCCATCTTGCGCTCCAGCGCTTTCCACAAGCGGGCTTTCACGCCCTCCGGAATCGTCTGCGCCTCGACGCCCTTATATACCTGCAGCGTCTTCTTGGTGGTGTCGACGATGACGAAGCAGTTAGGACATTCGGAGACGTGCTTTTCCAGATGGCATTTGGTTGCCGGATCCGTGCACGGGTCCAAATAATCGTTCAGTTCCTGTAGGAACTGCTTACAGGTGAGCAAAGACGTCTTCCCCTTTCCGCCGAAACTGGCGGGTTAATTTTTCGCGCAGCGCCAGACGCGCACGCAGCAACCGGCTTTTCACCGCTGGAACCGAAATCCCCAGCGTTTCGGCTGTTTCCTCGGTGCTCAGTTCTTCGATGTCACGAAGCATGAAAACGGTGCGAAAATCAGGCTTTAGGCTCTGGACCGCCGTATCCAGGATTTCCTGCATCTCGTCGCGCGAATAGCGCTGCTCGGGGTTGTCCTCCCACACGGCGATCTCCCTTTGCACCGTTTCTTCGCCTGTTTCGACGGGTTCATCCAGGCTCACCGTGCGGTCGCCTTTGCGCTTGCGCAGCTTCATCAGCGCTTCGTTTACGGCAATGCGGACGATCCAGGTATAAAATTTCGAGTCGCCTTTGAAGCCGTCCAGGTGCTCATAAGCCTTTAAAAACGCCTCCTGGAGCACGTCCTCGGCGTCCTCATCGTTTTGGGTGATGTGTTTGGCGAGGCGGTAGATTTTGCGCTCGTACTGATTCACCAGGGCGGAAAATGCATCCGCATCCCCGGCACGAGCCTTTTCCACCAACGCGGATTCGTCAAATGTATTGGTCGGCGTCACGCGATGTTTCCCATTCTACTCCTATAGGACGATTCAGGAGGCAGAATATGCGTTGCGGGCTAAAAACCATGGTAGGGCAGGCGGTTCCGCCTGCCAGCGGCGGTTCACTCTGCCCGTAACGCCTCCATCGGTTCGATCCGCGCCGCCCTTCGGGCTGGCGCCAAGCACGCCGCCGTCGCGACCAGGAACAGCAGCGCGCCTGCCATCAGGAATGTGGGCGGGTCCGTCGCAGGTACCTTGAACAAAACGCTCGTCAGAACACGGTTCAGAGCCAGCGCGCCACCGAGCCCGATCAGCACTCCCAGCAGTACCGGGCGGAGCCCGTCCAGGACAACTGTACGGATCACCCGCGATGCGTCCGCGCCCAGCGCCATCCGGATGCCGATCTCCTGCGTCCGCTGCGCCGTGGAATGTGCCACGACGCCGAAAATCCCGATGGCGGCCAGGAACAAGGCCGCGACGGCAAAAAAACCCACGATGATCGCCTCAAACCTCGGCTGGCTGACGGTGGACCAGATGCGATCCTCCATCGTCTTCACATCGAAAATCACCATTTCCGGGTCCATTTTGTGAACCGCAGCCGAGGCGTCGCGCACCATCGTCATCGGCTCCTGCGCCGTCCGCACGATGATCCCTCCGGAGGCAGGCAAAGGCATGTAAATGAGCGGACGGGCTTCCATGTCCAGCCGCCGCGTCTTCACGTCGCCCGCCACGCCTACTATGGTCATCCAGACAAAGTCGCACTTGGTGTCGCGGCACGGCGGAGGCACTCCGATCTGCTGACCCACTGCGCCCTCCGGAAAGAACGCCCGCGCCAGCGTTTCATTCACCATCACAACGCCTGGCAGCATCTGGGCGATGCCTTCGCCTTGTCCCGCGGGCGCCGAGTCGGCTGGCATAAACGCCCGCCCTGCCCGTAGCGGAATCTCCAGCGTGCGGAAATAATCGATGCCGACGGAACTCAGGCTGGCGAACTGGCTCACGGCTCCGGTGGATGCGTCGTAAGATTTGCCTTTGATGCCGAACGGATCGCCCGCGCTGGCGTTAATGCCTCCGCCGCCCACCGGAGGATCGCCAACCGTGGCGCTGACCACGCCCGGCAGCGCCGCCAGTTGCTCCCGCAGCGCCGCGTAAAAGCGCGCCCGCTCGGGAGGAAAGGTCGGACGGCTGAAGTCCGTGCGCAGGATCAACAGATGGGACGGGTTGAATCCCGGGTCCACGTGGATCAGCCGCGAAAAGCTCTTCATCAGCAGCCCCGCGGCCACCATCAGCATCAATGCCAGCGCCACTTCGCTCGCGATCAGCAGCCGCGATGCGAACCCGCTGCGGCGCGAAACTCCCCGCGTGCCCCAGTTCAAGCGGGCCGACGCCAGCGCCGGCGCAAGTCCGAACAGCAGGCACACGATGCAGCACACCGCGAACGTAAACAGCAACGCTCGGCCGTCAATAGCGATCCGAGCTACCCCCGGCAGCGTTGTTGGGCTTAAAAGAACCAGGATCTTCACGCCCCACACCGCTGCAATTGAGCCAAGAGTACCTCCCAATAACGCCAACACCGCCGATTCCACCAGCCACTGCCCAGCCAGACGAGCGCCTGTGGCTCCCAGCGCGCGGCGGACGGCGGTTTCCTTTTCTCGGGTCACGGCCCGCGCCAAGAGCAGATTGGCCACGTTGACGCAAGCGATCAGCAGCAGCGCCGCGACGGCTGAAAGCAGGATGAGTGTCACCGCGCGGAACTCGCCCAGCAGCGTCTCATGCATGGTCAGGATTTTCACCCGGTACCCCGCGTCCTCGCCATGCGGACCCATATAAGGATGCTCGGTTTCATCCACATGTTTGGCGGCCGTCGACAGCGCCGCCTGCGCGGCTTCGAGCGAGACGCCGGGCTTCAGCCGCGCGATCATGCGCGTGGCGTTGCCCCAGCTTCGCCGGGTTTCGAGCGGCACAGGAATCCACATGTCGATGGGCCCAGCCAAACTAAATTGAAACGACGGCGCCATCACGCCCACCACGCGGCGCGCGCCTTCGCCCACGCGGATGGACTTGCCGACGATCGACGCATCGCCTCCGAAGCGGCGCATGAACAAAGCGTGGCTCAGGATGACAACCGGGTCCGCTCCCTCCCGATATTCATCTTGAGTGAAGAGGCGTCCGGCCGCGGTCTGCGGCGCCAGCAGCGGAAACACGTCGCGGCTGACTGTCATCTGCTGCACCTGCTCGGTGCCGCCTTCGCCCTTCAATGTCTCGTTGCGCCAGAAGACGCCCGCCGTCGATTCGAAGATGTTATCGAGATGGCGATACGCATCGGCCGTATGATACTCAGGCGAGCGCCGCGGCAGATTGTACTTCAGCAATTGATCCCACACCGTGACCAGCCGGTCCGGCTCCGGATAGGGCAGTGGACGCAGCAGCAGCGCGTCCACCACGCTGAAGATCGCCGTGTTCGCGCCAATGCCCAGGGTCAGCGTCAACACGGCGGCCAGCGTGAATCCGGGCGACCGCAGCAGCGTCCGGACAGCGTAGCGCAGGTCATGGAGAATCCAGTTCATAAATCACTCGCCTCATAAGAAAATCTTCCCCGGCGAAGGGGACTGACCACTGTGTCCCCAACCCGCAAGCGCCGCGTCTTCACTGAATTGCGATCCGTGGGCACAGTGGTCTGTCCCCTTTCGCTTCCGCGATGCTCGTCGTTCACGCCGTACCGCCGCAGGTAGCTCACTCCGCCCGCAATGCCTCCATCGGATCGATCCGCGAAGCGCGGCGCGCTGGCGCAAAACACGCCGCCGCAGCCACCCCCAGCAACGTGGCGCTCGCAGCCAGAAAGGATGCGGGATCGGTCGGCGCTACGTGAAACAGCGTACTGGTCAGCGCCTTACTGATCCAGATCGCCCCGCCGACGCCAATCACGATTCCCGCCAGCACAGGCCGCAGTCCTTCCCACACGACGCTGCGCACGACGCGCGCCGAATCCGCGCCCAGCGCCATGCGGATGCCGATCTCCTGCGTCCTTTGCGCCGTGGAATGCGCCACCACGCCGAAGATCCCAATGGCCGCAAGGAACAAAGCCGACGCGGCGAAGAAGCCCAGGATCATCGCCTCGAATCGCGGCTGCCCGACGCTGTCCTCAACGCGCTCCTCCATGGTTTTGACGTCGTAGACGGGTACATTGGCATCCATGGAGTGAATCAACGCGGAGGCATCGCGGGCCACTGCAAGCGGATCGGCCATGGTGCGGACCGCGACGCTTGCGCCCGGGAACGGATACCGCGCGAGAGGCTCGTAGATCTGCGGCAAAGCCTCACGGTCCAGGCTGAATGTTTTGACGTCGGCCACCACCCCGACAATGGTCAACCAGGTGGGCTCGCAATTCGACCCTGTGCAGCGGCCCGGCCAGCCGATTTGTTCGCCGATGGCTCCGCGCGGAAAAAAGGAGCGCGCCAAAGTCTGGTTCACCACCACGGTAGCCGCGGCGTCGCCGGAGTCGGCTTGCTCGAAAACGCGGCCCTGCAGCAACGGAATCTGGAACGTGCGGAAATAATCCAGAGCCACGGGAATCATATTGCCGAACTGGCCCACCGGTCCGCTGGAGCCGTAGGGGCGGCCCTTGATCTGGAAGGGATCGCCCCCGCCCGCGTTCACGTTCGGGCCGCGCACCGGCAGAAAACCGAGCGTCGCACTGGTCACGCCGGGCAGTGCTTCCAGCTTCTGCTGCAGATCGGCATAAAAGGTCCGAAGGCGGGCCTTTGAGAGGGGAACGGTGGCTGGAAACTGGGTCTGAAAGGTCAGCAAGTGAGCGGGATTAAACCCCGGATCCACCTGCCTCAGATGGGCGTAGCTTTTCAGCAGCAGCCCTGCGCCGATCATCAGCATGATCGCGAGCCCCACTTCCGCCATCACCAGTATCGACGCCGCACGGCGGTTGTGGGCCACGTTTCCTCGCGCGCCCCACGCGTTCCTGACGGACCCGAATCCAGGTGCGAGGCCGAACACCAGGCACACTACGCAAGACACCGCCAGTGCGAATACCAGCGTGCGTCCGTCCACCGCGACCCGCGTCATGCCGGGCAGCGCCTGCGGGCTCAGGCGCACCAGAATTCTGGTTCCCCACACTGCCGCCAGCGCGCCCAGCGAGCCTCCCGCCAGCGCCAGCACCGCCGATTCGGTCAGCCATTGCCCGATCAGCCGACCGCGCGTCGCGCCCAGCGCCTGCCTGACCGCGGTTTCTTTTTCCCGCGCCACCGCCCGAACCAGCAGCAGATTCGCCACGTTGACGCAGGCGACCAGAAGCACGGCGCCGACGGCGATCAGCAGAATCAGCGTCGCGGTCCGGAAATCGCCCAGCAGTTGCTCGTGCAGGGACACCACCACGCCGCGATAACCGGCGTCCTCGCCGTGGGGGCCTGTATAAGGATGGTGGGCTTCCTCCGCCTGCCGGGAGGCGGCGTCGATGGCAGCTTGCGCGGCCTTCAATGTCACTCCCGGACGCAGCCGCGCGATCATGCGCGTGGCGTTGCCCCAATCGCGCGGCTTATCCAGCGCCTTGGGCGTCCAGACATCGGTGCCGTTCCCACGCAGGCTGAAATCGAAATCCGAGGGCATCACGCCGACAATCACAAACGCGCGCCCGTCCATTTCGATGGTCGTGCCGATCGCCGCCGGATTGCCCGCATAGCGCCGCAGGAAGAATGAGTGCCCAAGGATCGCCACCGAGGGCGCTCCAGCATCATAATCACCCGCCGTGAACGTGCGCCCGACAGCCGCGCGTGGCCGGAGCATGGCGAACACGTCACGAGTGACGAACATGCCGGGAATGCGCTCCGCCCCGGCCGCGCCCGTAACGATGCGGTCTAGCGGATAAATGCCCCCCGTCATCTCGAAAATGCCGTCCAGCTTGCGGTATTCCTCCGCCGTGTCGGCTTTTGGCGTCAGACGATTCAAGCCCAGCTTCGGCAGGCTGTCCCACACCACCACCAGGCGGTCGGCGTTTGGATACGGCAGTGACCGCAGCAGCACCGCGTCGGCCACGCTGAAGATCGCCGTGGCCGCGCCGATGCCCAGCGCCAGCGTCAAAATTGCGGCAACGGCAAATCCCGGCGAGCGCAACAGCCCGCGCACAGCGTAGCGCAGGTCCAGAATCACGGCTGCGCTCCTTGTGGACCCTTCGCCATCGTCGTGGTCGCCAGCATCCCGCCCAGTCCCATGGTTTCCACCGCGCTCGAAGGCACAATCACCATGGCGCCCTTTTCCTTGATGGCTTCATACAACATGTTCATCGCGCGCAGGTGCAGCGCCACCGGATTCTCGGCGTACGTTTCGGCGGCCAAGGCGAACTTATGGGCGATCTGCGTCTCCGCGTCTCCTAAGATGATGCGCGCCTGACGTTCGCGTTCGGCCTGAGCCTGCCTCGACATCGCGTCCTGCAGCGCCTGCGGGATGGTGACATCCCTTATTTCGACCGATTGCACCGTGATCCCCCATGGGTTCGTTTTTTCGTCCAGATATCGTTGCAGTTCCCGCCCCATCGACTCGCGCTCGGTGATCATTTGCGCCAGTTCATGCCGCCCGATGGTCTCGCGCAGCGCGGTCTGGGCGCTCAGCGTGATGGCGTCCACATAATTCTGCACTTCCAAGATGGATTTTTCCGCGTTCCACACCACCCAGAAAATGATGGCGTCCACGTTCACCGGAACCGTATCGCGCGTCAGCGTCGATTCGGCGCTCACGCTGGTGACGCGCACGCGCTGGTCCACCCTCTGGCTCAGCGTATCGATCACCGGAATCATCATGAACATGCCGGGCTCGCGCAGGCCAAGGTAGCGGCCCAGGCGCAGCACCGCGATCTTCTCCCACTGCCTCACCACGCGGATGGCGAACAGGAAATACGCGCCCACCAGGGCTCCGATCACCACGAAAAAGTCTCTTCCGGTGGCCGCTGTTAAGGCCCCGCCCGCCAGAATACAAATCGCGCAAACCGCCGCTCCCATGCTGCTGAAGGTCATGTTATTTGCCTCTCTCTTTCAGTTCTTGCAGAATTTCCTTGAGCGTAAAGCCCCCCGCTCCGGCGCGGGTCACGAATTCATCCACCAGTTGGCGCAGGCGGCCCGCGCGTTCATCGTCATTGACGGCCGAGGCAGGCGAGGCGATGAACGTCCCCGTCCCCTGCTGCGTGTCGAGCACCCCGCGAATCTCCAGTTCGCGATACGCCCGCATCACGGTGTTCGGGTTGATGGCCAGATCGACAGCCACCTGGCGTACCGTCGGCAGTTGGGAGCCCGCGGCCAGCGCCCCCGTGGCGATGCCCGCCTGAATCTGATCGATCAACTGGCGGTAAACGGGCACGCCGCTCGACGGATTGAGTTGAAAGCGGAAGAGCGAAGTCTGGATCACGACAGCAGTGTATTATTTAACTAATACACTGGTCAAGGAAAATCTTTCGTGGCGTTCCCCATTTGGCACAGGTTACAGTTTCGGCGAAAAAATTCTTGACTCTGTTTCTGGAGGGCGCATACTATCGGCAGGTAGGTTGGGAAAGGAATCGCATGTCTCGGAAACTTGGGTTTTTGGCTACCGGAGCCGCTGTGCTCCTGATGAGTGTTCCTTCGTTCGCCTCCGATGTGGCAGCGGGGCTGAAGGCATTCAAGAGCGGCGATTATTCTGCGGCATATAAGGAGTGGAAACCCCTTGCCGATAAAGGCGATGCCAATGCCCAGTGCAACCTGGGCGTTCTCTATGCCAAAGGCCTTGGAGTGCAAAAAGATCCGGGCGAGGCGTTCCGTTTGTTTAATTTAGCTGCCCAGCAGGGCAACACGCAGGCCGAATTCCAACTAGGCGTGATGTACGCCAAAGGCTATGGCGTGGCGCAAAACTACGGCCAGGCGCTGATGTGGACGCAAAAGGCGGCGGAAGCGGGCGATCCGGACGGCGAAAACCGGCTCGGCTGGCTGTATGACGAAGGCTACGGAGTGCCGAAGGACGCCAAACAGGCGGCCTATTATTACAAGCTGGCCGCCGCAAAGGGCAATCCGGACGCCGCGTTCAACCTGGCCCAGGCCTATGAAAAGGGCAACGGCGTGAAAAAGGATTTGGAAGAGGCCAGAAAGTGGTACGCGCTGGCAGCCAAGCAGGGCAATCCAAAGGCTCAGGCAAGCCTGGACCTGCTGGTACAGACTGCCAAAAAGTAGCCAACCGATCAGGCTAGTGAGCAGCCCGCGCGACTTTACAGCCCCGGCCCGTGAGGGCGGGGATTCCCTCCGGTGCGACTGACGCAGTATGGGATCCGTCTTTTCCCTATTCGTGTGCCTACCGCGGCTTAAACGCGCATTCAAGGAGCAGTATTGGCGGTCAGCGAAAACCGGTAAAAGCGGGGACGCTCCGCGTCTTTCTGTTGCGACAGGCGCAGCTTAGGATGCCCGTGGATTCGTCACGGGTTTCCCGGTTTCCCTGCCACACGGGCGGCGCGGCGTGGTAGCATTGAGCCTCCTTCTAAAGGTGATAAATTTTCAATGTCAGTTGAACGTAAATATCCCGACGCACCCAACGCCGAAGCTGACACTACGGTTCGATCGGAGATTATCGTCGAAGTAGGTGCGGAGGGTGGATCGCTCACCATCCAAGGCAAGCACCGCAGCGACACTGGATGGCGGTTCCGGATGGTGAGGAACGAGGTCGCGCTCTCTGAGAACTGCATCGACGACAGTGAGCCCAACGATACCGCCGACTTCCTCGAACATACCGATTACCTCGATTCACTCAGCGAAGCGTTCAAATTGCTCGATAAATACCCGTACTGGATCGAGTTGTTCATTGTCGAAGTTCATCCCGAGTTTGTCGAACAAGTCCTTGCCGAGGTCAGATCACGGGGCAAAGCCTCGGTGGAGTCGCGTTGGCGCGATGCGCTGAAGCGCAAGCGGACGGAGTCGGAGATCTCCCGATGCGAAGGAGATGCGGCAGTCGTTTCAGAGTCGAACGAGCATGAACCCAATTTCGACGATTCTATCCCGAACAGCAGCACTGTTCAGGAGCATGCTCCGTCCGAGATGAACGCTCCTCCAAGCGCGGTTGGCCGTCTTCTGCACGAGCTCTCGTGGGAAGGCAACGCCCGCAAATACCGGCGCGGAGGGCCCGGCCTGGAAAATGTGCTCACTGCGGAAGTATTTCAGGCGCTTGATTTTCTCCCTCGGACGGAGTTCCTCGGCCGAATCATCCGATCGGCGGAGGGGGGAAACCCAGCCACGCTGAAGCTCCTCGCCGAGCAAGTAGAGGAGCTTACCTTCTCTTTTTTGCCCGGCGATATCGATTTGGCGAGCGATCCACCAAAAGGGAAAGGGCGTCTCCATTTGCAGCCAGACGGGACCCTGCAGTCTCCTCTTGTCTATTGCATGCTGGAGGCCAAGAGAATCAAGGCGGGCGCCTTCCAGCCGGGGCAACTGGCACGCGAATACTTGGCTGTTATCCAGGAAGCAGGAAAAAGACCCGGCTTGCTTCTCCTGGTCCTACCAGCGCCGCCTCCAGTATCGGTGAGCCGTTGCGGGCGTATGGCTTTACACGAGGCCGTCGCGAATTGGCTTCCTGGAGTCGCAGACCGTGCGGATGCTGAGTACTCCTTAGGCGACCTGTATTCAACTATCGATTCAACCCTCGCTTACACAACGTGGCGGCGCGTCTATGAGGAGGTTGATTGCGCCCGCCGTGAGTTCTCCTCACCCGATCCATCAGTCGAGCGCAGCGTCAACCGTCTTGCCGCCTCAGTCCTCACTGCGATCAACTGGCATACCTGATTCCTGGCCTAATTTTCTGGGAAGGCCGAACGTACCCATCCCCGTGCGCACCATAACCCTCTGCGATTAGATTAGATCGGACCTTCACTCGCCCCAAACCGCGCAACTCCCCATCTACACTTTGCCTGAGGAGGGACGCAGCCTCCGCAAATTGAAATAACGAAGCCGCTGATTCTAAAAACGTTCGTTTGCGTTATCGTAGCGTTATTTTAACGCGAGACGCTCCCGGAGGCTTCAGCGGCACTTATCGGGAAACATCTGTGACTCTGGTAACCTGAAAATTAACTGAGATGAGCAACTTTCAAATCACGCTGCCGGACGGCAGCGTTCAACGTCTACCGGAAGGCTCGCGGCCGATCGACGTCGCGGCCAAGATCGGCCAGCGCCTGGCCGACGAAGCGATTGTGGCGCGCGTCAATGGAGATTTGTGGGACTTGAATCGCCCGTTTGAGGCCGATTCGTCCTTGCAGATTCTGACCTCGCGGAATCCCGAGGCGCTGGAAGTGGTGCGCCATTCCACCGCCCATCTGCTCGCCGCCGCTGTGCTGGAGCTATTTCCCGAGACGAAGCTCGGCATCGGCCCGCCCATCGAAACGGGCTTTTATTACGACTTCGCGCGTCCCGAAACGTTTACGCCGGAAGACCTCGAAAAAATCGAAAAGAAGATGGTGGAGATTCAGGCTCGCGATCTCCCTTATGAGCGCAAGTACACGGAAAAGAACGAAGGCCTGAAGCTCTACGCCGATCAGCCCATGAAGTGCGAGCTGATCACGGAGCGCGCCGGCGACATTTTCAGCGAATACACGCTGGGGCCGCACTTCATCGACTTCTGCCGCGGGCCGCACGTGCCCTCCACCAAGAAACTGAAGGCGTTCAAGTTGCTCTCCATTGCCGGAGCGTATTGGAAGGGCGACGAAAAGAACGCGCAGTTGCAGCGCATTTACGGCACGGCGTTTTTCAATAAGAAAGAGCTGGACGAGTATCTCGCCAAGCTGGAAGAAGCCAAGCGCCGCGACCACCGCAAGCTGGGGCAGGAACTGGACCTGTTCAGCATTCAGGAACTCGCCGGGCCGGGCCTGATTTTCTTCCACCCCAAGGGCGGACGCATCCGCGTGATCATCGAAGACTGGATGCGCGAACAATATTTGAAGCGCGGCTATGCGCTGGTCTATACGCCTCACGTGATGCGCGCCGATTTGTGGCGCACCTCCGGCCACCTGAGCCATTACGCCGAAAATATGTTCGCCGGCATGGAGCTCGACGACGCCGAATATCGCTTGAAGCCGATGAATTGCCCCGGTCACATTTTGATTTACGCCGACCGCGGGCGCAGCTATCGCGATTTGCCGATTCGCCTTGGCGAACTGGGCACGGTCTATCGGTATGAACGCAGCGGCGTCATGCACGGCCTGCTGCGAGTCCGCGGATTTACGCAGGACGACGCCCATATTTTCTGCACGCCGGAACAGATTGAAGACGAAGTGGTCAGTTGCCTGGAGTTCGCCATCGATGTTCTGAAAACATTTGGCTTTGAGCAGTATGAGGCCGAGCTTTCGACGTGGGATGGCGGCAAAAGCGGCAAGTACGACGGCACGCCCGATCAATGGGAGTTGGCCGAAAACGCGTTGAAGCGAGCGGTGGACCGGCTGGGACTGAAGGTCGCCGTCACGCCCGACGACGCAGCGTTTTACGGGCCGAAGATCGACATGAAGTTGCTCGACGCGCTGGGGCGTAAGTGGCAGCTATCGACGGTGCAGTTCGATTTCACGCTGCCGCGCAAGTTCAATTTGGAATACGTTGCCGAAGACGGCAAGAAGCATCAGCCTCTGATGGTGCATCGCGCTCTTTATGGATCCGTCGAGCGCTTCTTCGGCATCTTGATCGAGCATTACGCGGGTGCTTTCCCGCTGTGGCTGGCTCCGGTGCAGACCGTGGTGATGCCGATCACCGACCGTCAGTTGGAGTACGCGAAGAAGGTCCACGCGCGGCTGGAAGCGGCGGGGCTGCGATCGCATTTGGACGATCGCAAAGAAAAAGTGCAGCTGAAGATTCGCGACGCGCAGATGCAGAAGGTGCCTTACATGCTGGTGGTCGGCGACCGCGAGGCGGAATCGGGCGCGGTCTCCGTGCGGCATCGCAAGCACGGCGACATGGGCGCGAAGCCTCTGGACCAGTTCATAGAAGAAGTAACGCAGTTGGTCGCTACCAAGAACGTCGTGGAGTAGTTTTGTGAAGCTTCTTTCCAGAATCCTCCACGCCACGCACTGCGAGCACTGGTCGGGTGAGGAGATTTCTTCGTTCAACCCCGCTACCGGCAAGGAACTCGGCCGCGTGCGTCTGGCCGAGGAAGAAGACTACGACGACGTCCTCTGGGATGCGGTCAAAATGTTCGAGCGCTGGCGCCTGGAACCGGCTCCCAAGCGCGGCGAAATCGTGCGCGAGATCGGCGAGGAACTGCGCGCGGCCAAGGACGAGCTGGGGCTCTTAGTCACGCTCGAAATGGGTAAGATTCTGGCCGAAGGGCGCGGCGAAGTGCAGGAAATGATCGACATCGCCACGTTCGCGGCGGGCCTGTCGCGCCAGCTTTACGGGCTCTCGATGCACAGCGAACGGCCCGGCCATCGCATGTACGAACAGTGGCATCCTCTGGGCGTGGTGGGCGTCATCAGCGCGTTTAACTTCCCCGTCGCAGTGTGGAGCTGGAACGCGCTTCTTGCCATAGCCTGCGGCGATACGGTGGTGTGGAAGCCTTCCTTGAAGACGCCACTCACAGCCGTCGCGACGCAGATGATCGCCGACCGCGTCCTGGAGCGCCACGGATGGAAGGGCGTGTTGAACCTGATCATCGGCAAGGACGACGTGGTGGGCGAGCGCCTGATTCGCGACCCACGCGTGCATCTGATCAGCGCCACGGGTTCCACCCGCATGGGCCGTCACGTGGCGCAGGTGGTCGCGGGACGGCTGGGGCGCAGTTTATTGGAACTTGGCGGCAACAACGGGCTCATCGTGATGGACGACGCCGATCCCGATCTGGTGGTACGCGCGGTGCTGTTCGGCGCAGTCGGCACGGCGGGGCAGCGTTGCACGTCCTTGAGACGCTTATTTTTGCAAAAAAATATCGCACCGAGAATTATCGAGAAGCTGAAGGCTGTCTACCAACAGGTCCGCGTAGGCGATCCCAGTGATGCGCACACACTGATGGGTCCGCTGATCGATACCGATGCCGTCGCGATTATGATGCGCGCCTTAGATGACATCCGCGAGCAGGGCGGCGAGGTGCTCACGGGCGGCGAGCAGCTGAACACGGGCGAATGCTTCGTCACTCCGGCGCTGGTGCGGTCGCATGCCCGCATGCCCATCGTGAAGGAAGAAATTTTTGCACCGATTCTGCACATCATCGAATTCGACGTACTGAACGAAGCCATCGAGTGGCACAACAACGTGCCGCAGGGGCTCTCGTCGGCCATTTTCACCAACAACCTGACCGCTGCGGAGACGTTCCTGAGCGCGCGCGGCAGCGATTGCGGCATCGCCAACGTCAACATCGGCACCAGCGGCGCGGAGATCGGCGGCGCGTTCGGGGGCGAAAAGGACTCCGGCGGCGGACGCGAATCGGGCAGCGATTCCTGGAAGGCTTACATGCGGCGTCAGACGGTCACGGTGAACTGGTCCGGCGCGCTGCCGCTGGCGCAGGGGATCGAGTTCGACGTATAGCTACTTCGCCGGCGCGATGTTGTACTGCGGACCCTTCTTCTCGGCCGCCTGCTGCAGCAATCCGGTGGCGATGGCGCGCAGGTTCTTATCCGCGTCGCGGAAAATCGGGTCGTTGCCTTCGTACTTGAACCGCACATTGCCCATCCAGTCCACGAACATCACCAGGGGCACGAACGGATGGGCGTCCTTGGCCAGCGACGCCAGTTCGATGGCGCCTGCTTTGTCCAGATGGCCCATGGGGAACGGGAAACGGTAGCGCTGCTGATACGGCAGCAGGTTGGCCGAGCTCTCGTCGAGCGAAATGGCCAGCACCTGCAGGCCGCGCGCCGCATAGTCGTTTTGGAACTTCTGCATCAGTTGCAGCGTCTGCAGGCAGTCGTGACAGGAGGTGAGGAACATGACAAGCATCACCACTTTCCCTCGATACTGCGAAACGTGGAGCTGCTTGCCATCCACGGTGAGGATCATCGTGTTAGGACACTTTTTGGGCTTGGGAGGCTGATTCTGGGCGCCGGCCTGCGGCGCCAGACACAGGGAAAGAAGGCAAAAGCACACCAGAAAGCGGCGGAACATGTTCATAGCTGAATTGAGGATCTTCCTCTATCTTAACTGACTTTCCACCTCCGCCAGCCAGTCCGGACGCTTTAGCACCTCGCGCGGACGGCTGCCGTCGGGCGGTCCGATAATGCCTTCGCGCTGCATCATGTCGAGAATACGCGCCGCGCGTCCATAGCCCAGCCGCAGACGGCGCTGCAGCGTGGACGTGGACGCTTTGCCCATCTCCAGCACCACGCGAACCGCGTCCTGATACATCGGATCTTCGGCGCCGTCGAACTCCTCGGCGTCGGCCTGATCGTCGTCGTCCGAAGGCGGCGCCAGCAGGAACGTCTTGTCGTAATCGGGCTCGGCTTGGCGCTTCCAGAACTCCACCACATCGTTGGTTTCGGATTCACTGACGAACGATCCGTGGACGCGCACCAGACGCGACGATCCAGGCGGCAGGAACAGCATGTCGCCGCGGCCCAGCAGATGCTCCGCGCCCATCACGTCCAACACAGTGCGTGAATCGACGCGCGTGGCGACCCTGAAGCTGATCCGCGCCGGGAAGTTCGCTTTGATCAGGCCCGTGATGACGTCCACAGACGGGCGCTGCGTGGCCAGCACCAAATGCATGCCGACGGCGCGCGCCATCTGCGCTAAACGTGTCACGCTTTCTTCCACGTTGGCGCGCTCCAGCATCATCAGGTCGGCCAGCTCGTCGATCAGGATCAGGACGTAGGGAATCTCTTCGAGAGGCTCCTCTTCCGTTTCATCTTCGAACAGACTTCGCGGCTTAGCTTGCAGCTGCCGGATTTTCTTGTTGTATTGATCGATGTTGCGGACGCCCTGCGCGGCCAGTAGTTTCAGGCGGCGCTCCATTTCGAGCACCGCGTTGCGCAGCGCGTTGGTGGCCTTTTTCGCGTCGGTGATCACCGGCGTCAGCAGGTGCGGAATGCCTTCGTACAGGCCAAATTCCAGGCGCTTCGGATCCACCATGATCAGCCGCACCTGGTGAGGCGTGGCTTTATAGAGGATCGACATGATCAGCGAATTCAGCATCACGCTCTTGCCGGCGCCGGTGGATCCGGCGATCAGCAGATGAGGCATGGTATCGAGCGCGGCCACTTTGATGCGTCCGTTGATGTCTTTGCCCAGCGCGACGGTCAGGGGCGAGGCCGACGAATGAAACTCGTCCGATTCCAGAATCTGGCGCAGGCTGATGACCTCGCGCTTGGAATTGGGCACTTCGATGCCGACCGTGGGCTTGCCCGGAATGCGCTCGATCAGGATCGATTCGGCCTGCAGGCCCAGGCACAGGTCTTCGCTCAAGGTCGTGATGCGCGAATACTTCACGCCCGCTTCGGGCTTGAACTCAAACGTCGTGACGACCGGTCCGGGGTTGATCTGCGTCACCGAGCCGAGCACGTTGAACTCCTCGAACTTAGCTTTGATCCGCGCGGCGATGTCTTTCAGCTCCTGGCTGTCGAAGGAGGTGCGCGCGACCGGCTCCTGTAACAGGCTGGTGGGCGGCAGGGTGAACGTGGTGCGATGGCGGCGCGGCGGGGCGTCAGGCTTGGAACTGCGCGGCGGCTCGGCCGGAGGAATTTCCATGAGCTGCTGCGGGGGCTGGGGCTCCAGCATGCGGATGGGGATATCTTCGATCGACGGCGGCGCTGGTTCGTCCCATGGCGCGTGGTCCGCTAGCGGATCGACAATCGGAGGCATTTCCGGCTGCGCCTTCGTCTTGCGAACGCGTGCGGCTGCTACCGGCTCCGCCACAGGTTCAGGTGCCGGCTTGTCCTTTTCGGCGAGAGCCCTTTTCAGTGCGCGCTTCTCGGCGCGAGCCTGGGCGGCCAGACGGCTGCGTTCCCGCCACCCGCGGAAACGGTCGGCGATGCTCGAGAGAACTCGCATCGGCCAGCGGAACCACACCGCGAGGCGGGACACTTCAAAGGTCGAGATCAGGTACAGCGACACGATCCAGCATCCGGCGGTGAACAGAGCCGCACCGGTGAGGTTCATGGTGGAGACTAGATAGTCGGCCAGCACCGCGCCGATCATGCCTCCGGCTGGAATTGCGCCCGCTACCGGCTGCCAGTTCGAGAAGAATCCGAACGCGGTGCAGGTAGAGGCGAGGAAGGTGGCCGAGCCGCCGACTTTGATCCACTGCGCCTCGATGCGCGCCGAGCGGATCCACATCCAGCCCAGCGCCAGGATCAGGCAGGGCACGGCATAGGCGCCGAGGCCCAGGGATTGCAGGAAAAAATCGGCGAAAAACGCGCCCACACGTCCAGTGAGGTTCACGGGCTTCGCCGGTCCGGTGACCGTGTTCCACGAAGGGTCCAGCGGGTGGTAAGACACCAACCCGAAGAACACGAACAAGCCCGCGATCAGAAGCAGTATCGCCACGGCCTCATTCAGCCGTGGGCGTTCCGTAGGTCCTAAAAAATTCATCCGCCGCCAAAGCGGAAGAAAGCAAGAGCGATTACTATTATGCCAAAAATAATACGGTACGCGACAAAAATCGTGTAGGAGCGGCGGCGCATGTAGTCCAGGAAGAACCGGATGACGATCATTCCGGTGACCGCGCTGACCAGAATCCCCAAGATAAACGGGGTCCGCATGTCGGGCGCGATGCCTCCTTCATGCTTGTACAAATCCCAAAAATGCTTGGCGGCAGCGGCAATTACGGCAGGCGTCAGCAGCAGGAAAGAAAAGCGCGCGGCGGTCTCGCGTTCCAGATTACGCAGCAGGCCGGCCGAAATCGTGATGCCGCTACGCGAGGTGCCGGGGATAATCGCCAGCGTCTGCGAGATGCCGATCAGGATGGAATCCATAGCCGAAACGTGGCCAATGTCCTTCTGCTTGCGCCCAATGTAATCCGCCCAGAGCAGCAGTAGGCCAACGACAATGGCCATGGTTCCGATGAGGTAAAAGTTTTCCCGCGCCGCGTCGGCCTTCTTCTCAAACAGCAGACCGGCGATGCCGATGGGGATCGTGCCGATCATCAGCAGCCATAAGAGGCCGCGATTGCGCTGCAGCATGGGATCGTTGCCGACCCGGAGGCCGACGCCCTGGCCTAGGATTTGGAGCCAATCCCGGAAAAAATAGAGGACGACGGCGGCAACGGTTCCCAGGTGCAGCGCGAGGTCGAATGCCAGGCCCTGATCGGGCCAGCCCAGAAGCCTCGGGATCACCACCAGATGCGCCGTGCTGCTGATGGGAAGAAATTCGGTGAGTCCCTGGATGATGCCAAGGACGATCACTTGCACGAGAGGCATAAGTAAATAAGGGTACCGCAATGGGAGTGTAGAATACTGCTGTCGTTTGGGCCGGACACGGAGGAGTTGGAGCTGTGGCAAACCTTGGGAGCACCTTGCAAAGCGCGTCGGCGATAAGTGAGTATGTCCCAAAGAGGCCACGGACGATCAGCTCCACCTTCTGGTCCAAACAATGGAAGCATGGTTCCACGCCGACCGCGACGTGCTCCAAGAATACGATGGCGCCAGCTTCAACGAGAATGCCCTGAGCCGCCGCGCAAGTATCGAAGAAATCCCCAAATCCGACCTCTTCGACGGCCTCAAACGGGCCACCAAAGACTGCCAGAAGGGCGAGTATTCCAAAGGACAACACTCCTTTGAGCTTCTCGCCCGCACCGACCCATCCAAAGTCCGCGACGCCTCTCCGCACGCGAAGCGGCTGCTGGACGCACTCGCTTCATAAAGGTTTACAGCATACGCCGTTTGGCATGGTATTCTAGGGGCACAACGGCTGCACGCAACGGGGCGGAGCCGACCAGTCTGGAAGGGTGAAGCGTGCCAATCCTGTTCGTTATTCTGGCCGGCGCTGCCGTCTATGCGGTTCTGACCATCATCGCAGTCTGGCGATTTTTGAGGGTTCACCGCGCTGTGGCTTCGTTTCTTGAGCCGGTCAGCATCCTGAAGCCGCTCGCGGGGCTGGACCTCGATCTGGAGGATAACCTCCGTTCTTTTTTTGAGCTAGATTACCCCTCCTTTGAAATCCTATTTGCCGTGCGCGACGCCTTCGATCCAGCCGTCGCGGTCGTCGAGCGCCTGCGGGCCGAGTATGAACACGTTTCCACGCGCCTGCTGATCACCGGCGAGCCCACGTATGCGAACGCAAAGGTCTTCAGCCTGGACCGGATGCTGGCGGCCGCGGCGCACGACCTGGTGGTGATGAGCGATAGCGACATCCGCGTGGGGCGCGATTTTCTGCGCGCCGTTGCGGCCGAGTTCGAGGACCCCGAACTGGGGGTCGCGACCTGTCCCTATCGAGCCATTGCCGGACCGGGACCCTGGTCGAAGCTGGAAGCGCTCGGGATGAATACCGATTTTCTGGCAGGAGTGCTTGTCGCGCGGATGCTGGAAGGGATGCAGTTTGCCGTGGGTCCGACTATTGTCGCCCGGCGCGGCGCGCTCCGTTCCATCGGCGGATTCGACCGGCTGAAGGACTATCTGGCTGAGGATTTCGTGCTGGGCAAGTTCGCGGCGCAGGCGGGCCACGGCGTGAGTCTTTCCTCCGCCGTAGTGGAGCATCACATTGGGGGCAGCGGTTTTTTTGCCAACGCCGCGCACCGGATTCGCTGGGCGCGCAGCACGCGCCGTTCGCGTCCGTGGGGATATGTGGGGCAGATTTTCACCATGCCTCTGCCGCTGGCCATCGCGCTGGTTGCCGCCGACCCGTCGAACTGGCCCTACGCATTGGCTGCGGTCGCGCTGCGGTTTGCCGCCGCGTATGCTGTTTCGGCGCGGGTGCTGCGGGCTCGCGTGAACTGGCTGCTGCTGCCGTTTGAGGATGTCGCCGCGTTTGGATTCTGGGCGGCCGGATTTTTCGGCAACACTATCGAATGGCGGGGACGGCGATACCTGCTGCATCCCGACGGGCGCTTCGAATTGATTCCTACCGCGGATTGACCGTCAGCGTCGATTTGGCGTCCACTTTCAAAAACTGCATGGGGAAACTGGTTGCGCCGTAATACGCCTGCCACTGGTCTTTGAAATGCCACGACAGCCGGTGGCCCGATTCGCCTACTGTGAGGTTTTGGAACGATCCATCCAAATTGCCTAAATCCACGATCATCCGCATGGACGGACCTAAGCGCCGCGTAGTTTGCTTAATGGTGGTGGACGCACCGCTCATCGCAACCGGACCGATCTCGAACCAGCTACCGATCAACGGCAGTTTGCTGCCCACCGGATGCGACATTTTCAACGCGTTATATTGGCCGTAATCCCAGCGCGCAACCTTGGACCCCTGCAGCTTCTCGCCTTCGGCGACCGCGGCACCCAGGCAGCGCATCAGCCACTCGTTGTAATCCGGATACCAGTCTTTGGGACGCTCGGCGAGCAGGCGGTACAGCACCGAAGGCGCCATGCCGAAATCGTAGTTCTTGCCGCCGCCCGGCGACGCGCGCTCGGCCATGGATTTGCGCAATTCCAGGAACGTGAGCGTGGCCACCATCGGCGCGGCCTCGCCTTTTTCCACCTGCCCGTTCCATTTGCGAAGCGCGTCCAGTGCCTCGGAGTACTTGGTTTCCTTACGTGCGTCCGCCGCAGCGACAATCTGTTTGGCGAGGAAATGCAGGAAGCCCGAATAGACGTCCTTCTGAATTTCCAGCATCTGCTTCGGCTCCCATTTGGTTCGGCGGTCGAGCAGTGTGCGAATTTCAATCGCCCGGTCCGGCGTCGAGAACATGCCGTTTACCGGATATGCATAGTTTTCCGGAAAAGGATTCTGGTTGGCCGTCACCACCGCTCCGCTGGCGGGATTGTAAAAGCTCGGCAGCTCGTCGAAGGGGATGAAGCCGGTCCATTCGCACTGGCCCGACGCTCCGTCAGCCGGGACGTCTCCACTGCAGCCCTTGGGGCGGATCGGATTGCGCCCGGTAGCGTGATAGCCGATGTTGCCCGCCGTGTCGGCGTAGACAAAATTCTGCCCCGGTCCGGGGAAGCGCGCCAGAGCGGTGGTAAATTCCTTCCAATCGTGCGCGCGGTTGATGTCGAGAAACGGAAACTGGAACGCGCCCGGGTCAGCGGCGGTCCAACGCAGCGAATACTGGTGCCCTTCGTCGTTCAGGAAAACGGGCCCGTGCCGCGTGACGTAGGTGAGCGTCTCCACAGGCTTCTCGCCCTTGATGGCGATCGCGTCGCGCTCCAGCCGCGCCTGCTCCAGATGGCCCTGATACGCGTAGCGGCCAGTACGCGGGTCGATGTTTTCCAGATACAAATCCTGCACGTCGAACCCGAGGTTCGTGATGCCCCAGGCGATGGATTCATTGTGTCCGCTGATCACCGCGGGCACGCCGGGCAGCGTTGCGCCGCTGACGTTCAGCCCCGGAGCCTTCAGATGGACCAGATACCAGGTGGAGGGAATGCCAAAGTCCAAGTGGGGGTCGTTGGCCAGAATGGGCTTGCCGGTTGCGGAGCGCGAACCGGCGATCGCCCATGCATTGGAACCGGGCTGCGGGTCGAAGCCGGAACGCGCGGGGAACAGAAAATTCACCTTGGCCGCGTCGCCTCCGTCCAGCATGCGCATCTTGGCCACCTCTTCCTTCCAACTGGTGGTCAGCGTACGAAACATCTGTAATCCGGCGAGCACCGAATCGCGGATGCGCCACGGACGCGGCTCGTAACTCAGCAGGGTAAACTCCAAAGGCAGGCGTCCGCGATGGGATTCCAGATAATAATTCACGCCCCGCGCGTAGGCGGCCAGAACCGCGCGATCCGCTTCCGGCATGGTGCGCACCGCATCGTCGGCCACCTGGCCCAGGCGCAGCCGCCGCGATTCCTCGTCCGATTCGAGTGCGGATTTGCCCACCACTTCAGACAATTCACCCGCCGCTAGCCTGCGCAACGCGTCCATCTGCCACATGCGATCCTGCGCCGTGGCGTAGCCTTGCAAAAAAATGGCGTCTTCCCAACTTGCCGCGTCGATGTGCGGCACGCCCAGCGCGTCGCGCGCGATGGTCGCTTTGGCGGTCAAAGGCGCGGTGATTTCGCCCGACGTTTCGGGCAGAGGACGCCACGCAAACCAGTAAACCGCGGCCACTAACACGATGAGCAAAACGGCTATGCTCAGATTGACGGCCCGGAGCAGTGGGGAAGTAGACAGCACTGCTCGATTGTAGCGAAATTGCCATGTCCCTCCGGCTGATTCTTCTTGTCGCGATCGTTGCGCTGAACGCGTTTTTCGCGGCGGCGGAGGTGTCTTTGCTCTCGGTGAGGCGTTCGCGCCTGGGCGAATTGGCCGAAAGAGGATGGCCGGGAGCACGCGCCGCGTTGGGCCTGCTGGCCAATCCCAGCCGCCTGTTGAGCGCTACGCAAGTGGGCGTGACGCTAGCGAGCTTGGGCCTCGGCTGGGCGGGTGAGGATACGGTCTACCAGATCCTGGTGCGGGTGTTTTCGCCGTGGGTCGCTCCGTCCGCGACGCAATGGCTGCATGGAGTGAGCTTCGCGGTGGCGTTTCTGTCGATCAGCTTCGTACACGTGGTGATCGGCGAGGTGGTGCCGAAAAATCTGGCCCTCGCCAAAGCGGACCGGCTGGCGCTGCTGATGGCTCCGGCGCTGGTAGTGTTTCTGCGGATCTCCGCGCCGTTCGTGTTCACCGTCGAACGGGCGTCCTCCGCGCTCAGCGCCGCGCTGGGCCTGAAGGGAGGCCATGCCGGAGGAGGCCATTCCGCCGAGGAGCTGAAGTTCATCGTTGAATCCAGCCGGCTGGAAGGTCATCTCGAAAGCTTCGAAGAGGATGCGATTCAGAAGCTGCTGGAACTGCGCGAGGTGAACGCGCGCCAGATCATGACGCCGCGCATGGAAATTGTCTCCGTATCCGTGGACGCCTCGCTCGATGAGCTGCTGCGCATCACCTTGGAGCACAAATTCTCGCGCCTGCCCGTGTACGAAGGCAAGCCCGAGCACATCATCGGCATCGTCCACTATAAGGACCTGGTCCGAGCCTGGCAGGAACGAAAATCCGCGGCAGACCGCCGCATTCCCGCGCGTCCTTTCCGCCTGCGCCGCTACCTGCGCGACGTGCTCGTCGTGCCGGAAACCAAGCCGCTTACGCAACTGGTCGACGAGTTCCGAAAGAAGCACGCGCATCTGGCGATGGTCGTGGATGAGTTCGGCACCATCATGGGCCTGGTGACGCTGGAAGACGTGCTGGAGCAGATTTTCGGCGAGATCGGCGACGAGCATGACGTGCGGCGTCCCTTGCCTATCGCTGGAGCGCCGGTGATTGAGGTGGACGGCAGTACCAGCATCCGTGATCTGGCGTCGCAATACGAAATTGAGCTGCCGGGCGATGCCGGGTTCGAGACGCTCGCCGGATTTCTGCTGTTCCGCCTGGGTTACATCCCCAACCCCGGTGAGACGCTGACCTACGGCACGCGCACGTTCATCGTGGAAGAGATGGACCGCAACCGCATCGCGAAAGTGAAGATCATCACGGCGCGTCCGGCGGATGTGGAGGCGAAGGCATGAGGCTATTGGAGGAAATCCGCGCGGAGTTCGACCGCATGGCCGATCCAGTCAAAGCCCAGGGAGCGGAGCGGTTTTTCAAGAATCAGCTCGTGGTCACGCGCGGCGTCAGCGCACCGGAAATCCATCGCGTCGCGCGAGACGTTTATCCGCGCGTGAAGAAAATGCCCGTGGCAGAGCGCGACGGCTTCTGCACCGCACTGTGGGCCACCGGCAAGCATGAAGAAGGAGCGCTGGCCTGTTATCTCTATCGCCATTTTGCAAAGCAATGCGGCGCGCGCGAGTTCGCTTTGTTCACCCGCTGGCTGGATAAATACGTCCACAACTGGGGGCACACGGATGGCCTCGCGGCTTGGCTGCTGGGTGCGTCGATTGCGAACTATGCGTCGCTGGTGAGCAAGCTGGATGCATGGACGCGGTCAAAGAATCGCTGGAAGCGGCGCGCTGCCGCTGTTTCGCTGCTCTATTCCGCCAAACGAGGCGAGCACACCGCGGCCATCCTCCGCATCGCCAGGCCGCTGATCGAAGACGCGGACGACATGGTGCAGAAAGGCGTCGGGTGGCTGTTGAAGGAGACGTATCCGAAGCGCCCCAGGGAAGTCGTTCGCTTTCTGGTCAAGAACCGCGATAACACGACGCGCCTGGTGCTGCGCTATGCGGCTGAGAAGATGTCGGCTGAAGATAAAGCCCACGTGCTCGCTTAGATTTTCTTCACCGCCTGATCCATCACCTTTGCGAGCATCTCCCGGGTCGTCTTCCTCGTCCCGGGATGACGCTTCTCCGGCGCGATCTCGGCCAGTGGCTCCAATACGAAACGGCGCTCCGTCATCCTGGGATGCGGCACCTCCAATTCCGGAGCCTTCACCACCGAATCGCCGTACAGCAGGATGTCCAGGTCGATTTCGCGCGGGCCTTTCGCTACGCGCTTTTTGCGGCCCATGGTGCGCTCGATTTTTTTGAGCCTTGCTAGCAACTGGCGCGGGAACAGGTCCGTTTCGCACTCGATCACCTGATTGAGAAACCACGGCTGGTCTTCGATGTCGCGCGCCGCGGTTTCATAGATGGACGACGTGTGCACGATGCGCAGGTCGGGCGCGGCGATCTGTTCACGGGCTGTACGCAACTGCTCGGCGCGATCCCCTAAATTCGATCCCAGCGCGATGTAGACGTTTTTCAAAATAGCGTGTTCTGGATGCCGCGAAGCTTGCGCGGCACCTGGAAATAGTCGAACGCGCGATCCGTGGCCATGCGGCCGCGCGGCGTGCGGTCCAGAAAGCCGAGCTGCATCAGATACGGCTCGTAGACCTCTTCAATGGTGTCCGGCTCCTCATCGATCGACGCGGCGATGGTGTTTAACCCCACCGGACCTCCGGCGTATTTTTCCAGCACCGTCATCATGATCTTTTGATCGATCTCGTCCAGTCCATGGCGGTCCACTTCCAGCAAATCCAGAGCCTTTTTCGCGATGTCCAGATCGACGCGGCCGTCGGCGCGCACCTCGGCGTAATCGCGGACGCGCCGTAGCAGACGATTGGCAATGCGCGGTGTGCCTCGCGCGCGACGAGCGACCTCAGCCGCGCCGTCGGCGTCGATATCGACGTTCAGCAGTTTGGCCGAGCGCTTCACGATGCTGGAAAGCTCCGCTGCTTCGTAAGGATTCAGCCGCAGCACGAGGCCGAAGCGTCCGCGCAGAGGAGCGCTGATCATGCCCTGCCGCGTGGTCGCTCCGATGGCTGTAAAATGCTTGATCTCCATCGAATGCGTGCGCGCGCCTGGACCCGTGCCGATGAGGATGTCCATGCGAAAATCCTCGAGGGCGGAATAAATCATCTCTTCAATGTCGGGCAGCAGACGGTGAATTTCGTCGATGAAAAACACTTCGCGTTCATTGATATGCGTCAGAATGCCGCTTAAATCCAGCTTTTTTTGCAGCACAGGACCGGAGGTCTGCTGCATGCCGACGCCCAGCTCCGACGCAATGATGCCGGCCAGCGTGGTTTTGCCCAGGCCGGGAGGTCCGTAGAGCAGCACGTGGTCCATTGCCTCGCCCCTGCGCTTGGCCGCCTCGATGGCGATGGCGAGGTTCTCCTTCACCTTGGACTGGCCCGCGAAGTCGGCCAGCTTGTTCGGACGTAGCGCGGCCTCGAACTGCTTCTCTTCCTCGCGCAGCGACGCGGAAACGATGCCCTGCTCACGCATGAAGTTTTAGTGTAGCGTTTGTCGCGTCCAAGAGAAGACCGTCGACACGCGGTCGACGCAGCACACCGGCGGTGTGCGCTACTTCGCGGCTCGGAGGGCCAAGCCGCGGGCTACGGAGGTGAACTCGTCGCCTGCCTGCACACGGTCCGCGCCGAAACGATGCTCGAAGATGCGGCGCACCGCCGGGACCAGCGATGTGCCGCCGGTGAGGAAGACGCGGTCCACCTGTTTGGCTTTGCTTTTGCGCAGCAGCTCGTCCACGCAATCGGAAATGCGCGACAGTTCCGGCTCGATCCAGTCTTCGAAATCGGCGCGGGTTACCGTTTGCCGGATGCTCACAAGTGGGTCTTCGTAGACAAACTCGCTCGATTCGCGCGCCGACAGCTCCACTTTGGTCCGCTGCACGGAGCGGTGCAGATTAAACCCGGCATCGTTGTCGATCAGGTGAATCAACGCCTCGATCTTTTCCGGCGCGTCGGCCTGCACCTTCAAACTGGCTAGCATCCGCATGGTTTCCTGCGTTTTCAGGAACGACAGGTGATGCCATTTTTCGAGTTTTAGATATAACGACGAGGGCATCGGCAGCGTCTTGCCCAGCGATTGATAATGCGACCCCAGGCCCAGCATCGGCGACACCACATGGCGCACGATCTTCGCGTCGAAGGCATCGCCCGCCATCGGCAGACCCGCGGTGGCGACAACTCCTCGCCTTCGAACTTTCGGGCCGACACGCAGAAGCGAAAAATCGCTGGTGCCTCCGCCGAAGTCGGCGATCACGATCTGCTCTTCGTGGTCCAGCGAGCTTTCATAGTGATACGCCGCACCCACCGGCTCGTATTCGAAGACAATCTCGTCGAAGCCAGCGCGGCGGAAGGCCTGTTCCAGTCGCTCGACCGCCAGCGCGTCGGCCTCGGCGGTATCGCCTCCGACGAAGCGCACCGGACGCCCCAACACCACGCGCTTGCCCAGATCGCCGAAGCGGCGCTCAGCATCCTCTCGCAGGGCGAGCGCCATGACGGCGGTCAGGTCTTCGACGGAGTAGCGCTCACTGCCCACCCACGTTTCGCGGAACAGCGCGCTTGAAAGAAACGACTTGAGCGACTGGATCAGCCGGCCGGGAGTCTCACGCGCAAGGTATGCCTCGATCGCGGCTGGTCCGGCGAGTGGTTTTTTCCGCCCACGCGTTTGCGCACCGTCGAAATACAGCACGGACCGGAACAAGGGAGCCGCGTCCACCACCCCATCCCGTATTACGGCCACGGCGCAGTTGGTGGTCCCGAAGTCGATGCCGACGGCGTTCAAGATTCCATGATCGCAAAAAGTGCCATTATGCATCTAACGGGCACTATGCGAAAAATCGTTTCTTTTCTGGCGCTCAGCGCCATTCCATTACTGGCTCAGGACCGGCTCCCGGTCCTCAAAGGAGATTTTCTGACGGGCAAACCTGCGGTGCTGCCGGACGCCGCGGCTGGCAAAGTCGCGCTGCTGGCGCTCGGGTTCACCTATGACTCACGCTTCGCCGTGGAGGCCTGGATCGCGCGCTTTCGAAAGGATTTTGGCCGGAACCCGGAGGTCACTTTCTTCGAGATTCCCATGATCGGAGGAATGGCTCGCATGGGGAAATGGTTCATCGACAGCGGTATGCGCAAAGGCACGCCTAAATCCGACCAGGAAAATGTGATTACCGTCTACGGAGGCGTCGACCCGTGGAAGCAAAAGGTGGGATATAAGGCTCCGGACGCGGCTTATTTGCTTGTATTAGACAAAGCCGGGGTCATCCACTGGCAGCACGCGGGGGCATTCGATGAAACGGCATATGCCGCCCTGGCGTCCGAGGTGAAGCAGGTACTCGGGCAAAAATGAGCCATTTTTAACGGTTTATCCGCGTGATAGAGTGGCGCTCGATCTTGAATGAGCGAGGGAGGCAGTATATACTGCAATTGCCCTCGCTTTGGTGAGAAAGCGCCGGTTTTACAACAGGATGAAAGCTCCCATGCGTATGAAATCCATCGGCTCCCTACTGGCTCTGGTCCTTGGGACGAACGGGGCCGTTCAGGCCCAGTCGAAAGCGGCCATCGAAGCCAAGCTGACCGGGCAGTATACGCTTACGCAGCCCACGGCCGATTTGACCGATATTGTCACCGCCGGATCGATCCTGGTGCTGAAACGCGGCAACGTCATGATGACGCCCATCAGCGTATCGAATCCCTATTCGAACACGTACAAAGAAGGACGGATTACCCAGAACGTGCTGGGCAAGCTGGCGCGCTTCGGACCCCCCGGCACGCCGCAGCCAAATCTACGTACGTTTGTGGCCGGCGAAAAGATGTGGGTCACCAAGATCGAATGCCACGACGATGGAGTGGTATTCACCCTTTATACAGACGCTTATTACGACATCCGGTACAAAGCCACTCTGAAGTTTCCCTTTGATAAGAAAGCCTCGATGCCCTCGGCCGGCGATATGAGCCGCGTGGTGGCCGAAGTGTTCAGCGTGCAAGCCGCCGATAATGGCGGAGGCCAGCAGCAGCAACAGCAGCAACAACAAGTCCCGCCAGCCGCCGCGCCGATGGCTCCGATTGCTCCTCCTCCTCCGCCTCCCGCTCCAGCGCCGATGGCACCCATCGCACCACCACCTCCTCCGGTTGACGAACCGGCCGCGCCGCCCAAGGAACTGAAAATCGGCATGACGAAGGATCAGGTGACAGCCGGGTTCGGGCAGCCGCAAAAGGTTGTGAAGCTCGGGACCAAGGAAATTTACGTGTATCCGGATTTGAAGGTCACGTTTGTGAATGGCAAAGTGACCGACGTCCAATAGGATTCTTAAGGAGTGGTATGAACGCCAAAAAATTGATGTCCTCGGTGGCCGCCGCGGCCCTGCTGGTTGGCCCCCTTGCCTACGCCCAGGAAAAGAAGCCGGCCGTGCCCTCCAAGCCGGCCGCCGTATCAAAGCCCGCGGCTGCTCCGAAGGCTCCCAGTGCTCCTAGCGCGAATAAAGGCGGGACCCCGGGCGCCTCAACGGCGCCGCATGGTCTGACGACGGGCGGAGCGACAACAGCCCATGGCGCGACCACGGCGGGTGGCGGCGTCACCACTGCATCGCACGGTCCAACCACGGCGACGGGTCACACAGGCACACCCACGGCTGGTGGGCGCGCTGGTTCGTCGCTTGCAGGGGGACGCTCCGGCTCGTCACCCATGGGAGGTCACTCGGGGACGCCGGTGTCGAATCACGGTGGCGGAATGGCAGGCGGCAGAACGCCGGCCGGTAATCACATCGCGCGGACGCCCAATGGCAGCACGATGCGCACTCGTCCCGGCGGGCAGCGCGCGGAGTTTCATGACGCCAAGCGCGGCATGGACGTCCACCACGGTCTCGACGGACGGCGCCGCGTTGGGGTAGAGCGCGCAGACCACTCGCGTGTCTATGCCGAGCGCGGTGGCCGCGGCTACGTGCAGCGGCCTTACATGTATCATGGCCGCGAATACGGCCATCGGACGTATTACTACAACGGCCGCGCCTACGACCGCTTCTATAATCGTTACTCCTATCATGGCGTGTACGTTTACGGCTACGCGCCGGCCTATTACTACGCTCCGGCATTTTACGGCTGGGCGTACAATCCGTGGTATGCGCCGGTGCCCTATACGTGGGGCTATGTGGGCACACCTTGGTTCGGATTCTACGGCGGATGGTTCCAGCCCGCGCCGGTTTATCCCAGCGCGTCATTGTGGCTGGCCGACTATATGTTGTCCCAGAGCTTGCAAGCGAATTATGCCGCGCAGCAGGCCGCTGCCGCGGAAGCCGGGGGGCCTCCGCCGCAGCAGGCCATGGCTCCGGACGCCGCTCCTCTGACGCCGGAAGTGAAGCAGGCCATCGCAGATGAGGTGCGCCGCCAGATCGCGCTGGAGAACCAGGAAGCGACGCAGACCGCCGCCAAGCAGGACATCGATCCGGCTTCGAGCGGCATCGCCCGTGAGTTGAGCGACAATCAGCCGCACGTGTTCGTAGCCGGAGCGGGGCTGGACGTGATCGACTCGGACGGCATGGAGTGCGCGGTTTCCGAAGGCGATGCGCTGCAACTGGTTGGGCCTCCGCCCCCAGATGCCACCGCTGCGGATCTGTTGATGCTGTCCAGCAAGGGCGGCAAGGAATGCAGGAAGGGCGCCAAAGTCTCAGTGGCCATCGCCGATTTGCAGGAAATGCAGAACCACATGCGGGAGACGATCGACGCCGGTTTGAGCGACTTGCAGAAAAAGGGTGGACAGGAGGGCTTGCCGCCGGTGCCTCCTTCGGCTGCCGCGCCTCCGGTGAAAGCGGAATTTGCCAGTATCGCGCCTCCGCCGGACGCGAACGCCGCCCAGGAGATCAACCAGCAGGTTTCCGAAGCGGACAAGGCCGAGCAGGAGATCGGCGCGCAAGCGCCTGGCGACGCCTCCGGTCCTTCGGCAGCGGCTCCGGAAGCGCCCGCCGCGCCGCCCCCCGCGGAGCTCGCGATGGGCCAGACCTACGACCAGGTGAAGGCAATCCTGGGTGTCCCCAAGAGCATCGCCGATGTGGGTCCGAAGAAGATCTACGTGTATAAAGACGTGAAAGTCACCTTCCTCAACGGGAAAGTCACCGACATTCAATAGGAGGGTGCGATGGCGTCTCCGTTCTGCACCGCCTGCGGCGCCACACTCGCCGAAGGACAGCGTTTCTGTGTGAAATGCGGCTCGGCAGTTGGACAGGCGCCGGTGCCGGCGCCCCCGCCGGTCGTTGAGGAAACAGTGGTAGTGGCGGCTCCCAAGTATGTGGAGCCTCCACCCCCTCCCTTGCCGCCTCCGGTTCCTCCGCCTGCGCCGTACGCTCCGCCGCCGCCACCTTCGCAACAGGTGTATGTGCCGCTTCCGACGCCTGTTCCGGCTCCGCCGCCCACCATGGCACCGCCGCCGATGATGCCTCCTCCACTCATGCCGATGCCGGCCGCTCCGGTTGCTTCCAGCGGTCCGGGCGCAGGGCTTTGGATCGGGTTGCTGGGCTTCCTGCTTTTGCTCGGGGGCGCAGGTTTGTGGTTTTACACCACGCGCATGTCGAAGCCTCATCCGGTGACCGTGGAGACTGCGACCTCGGAACGGGCGCCGCAACCACAGGTGCCGACGGCCCCCGCGGCTCCTCCTCTGGTCGTGCAGAATCCGGCCACACCCGAGCCCGCCGCACCCGAGCCTGTCACACATGCTCCGCCGCCGAGCCCTGCCCCGAAGCCTGAAGGGATGCCTCCCAATCCGGATATTGCCAAGAAGACGCCGGTTGCGCCCCCTGTCCAGCAGCCGCCCGTGCCAGTGACTGCACCGCCCGTCGTTCCGTCCAAGCCGACCTCAGGCACCTTGCACGCTGCCGTAGAAGTAGCCAAGTACGGAGAAGTTGTATTTGAAGGGCTCCCGAACGACCGCCTGCGTCTCATCTTCGATCACGATGCATGGCAGCCTACCATCCACCGCCAGCCGAACGGAACACAGACGCTGGTCATGCGGTCCTTGAAGCAGGGCATTCAGCGCAGCTGCGATGTGAAGTGGGAGATCGTCCAGTAGGCTCAGAACCCCGAGTCGTAATCGTAGCCGTTCTCAGCCCAATAGTCCTTCGGACGCTCGTCGGTGAACGCGACCTTGCCTACTCGCTTGAGGTTCTTTACCCCGTACTTCACCGGGATCAGAAGGCGCAGCGGCGCGCCGTGGTCCCGATTCAGAGGCTGGCCGTTCATTTCATACGCCAGCAGCGTCTGCGGATGCATGGCTGACGCGCGGTCCAAGCCGACGTAATACGCCCCGTCCGGCGTCTCCATCGCAACCCACGCCTTAGCGGACGCGGCGGGCGCGTATTTCGCTGCGAAATCGGAGAAGCGCACTCCGCTCCATTTCATGATGTAATTCCAGCCCTCAATGCACTTGAACTGAACGATCTGCTCGACCTTGGGCATCGCCTTGATCTGCTCGAGCGAAACGGAGGCGCCTTCCACCGTCAGCGTCCAGTCCGGATCGGGATCGCCGTCCAGACCGATCTCGCCGTTCGGGCGCGCCGTGCCAATCTCGGCGGACGAGAACACGGGCGCGAGCCGCGTGTCCTTGAACATGATGTGCGAAACCGCATCGTCGGCTTCCAGGGCGCGGCGCAGCACGGGAGGAATGTCGCCCTCCTCTCCTCCGCTGCCGATCCACCGATACGCGCCGTAACCGGCCGCCGCCGCGATGCCTCCGGCGAGGAAGCTGCGCCGCGTGCGTTTCGAAAGCTCTTTCTCGGAGATGTTCATTCGGCAACCTCGAATCCGGTGACCATGGCGCGAAAGTTATTCCACCCTGCGCGGATCACCTGTGCGATGTGCACCACGAAAAACGCACAGTAGCCGCAGGTGAGCAAAAAATGTTCCACGCGAGCCGCTGCGTACCCGCCCAGCATCGCCGTTAGCCAGCCAAACTGCACCGATTTCCAGATCGCCAGGCCTGTCGCCAGCGATCCCGCGCCCATGCAGATGATCGCCGTGTACGTGATCTTCTGCGCGCCGTTGAATTTCTGTTTCGGCAGAGGAGTTTTGCGCAGGCCCAGATCGTGCAACACAACGTCAAACGCCTGGCCCAGCGTCTTGCGGTCCGGCACCAGTTCGCGCCACTCGCCCGAAATGGCCGTGTACAGTACATAGCAGACGCCGTTTAGCGCGAACAGCCACATAAACAGGAAATGCCAGGCCATGCCTTCGGCCAGCCGCGCCGGGATGCCCAGTTTGTCGTAAAACCACTGCGGGAAAAAATGCAGCGGACCGATGCTGTACACGTCGTTGGCCCAGTAAATCAGCAGGCCGCTCCAGATCATAATGCTGATCAGCGGGAAGTTGATCCAATGAAACCAGCGAATGGCGCGGGGATGTTTCTGTTCAATGTTCACAGCCATTGCTTCGCCCTCCGCAGCGAAAAAGTTACGCACCTAAACGATAAAAGCCGAGGACGCGCCCACCCACGTCATATCGCGATTGTGGTCGACGCCCATCATCTTGCCGCGCCCCATGCGGATAATTGTCGTGACGGAGTGTAACTCGTCCACCCACAGGTACATCAGCCGGATCTCTGCCTTCGTCGCGCCGAACGGCGTCTCGATCAAGGGCGCGAAGTTCACGCGCTCCTGCAAAATGTAATGCTCCGGATTGTCTACGCGGGCGACGTCCTCGCGTGTCGGCCCGATGACGACGCCCAGGCCTGCGAAGGAGTAGAGCGGCTTCAATACCCAGTTTTCCAGATCGCCCGGCACGCCCTCGCTCACGAACTGCGTCCGCGGGACCGAGGCGTGCTTCAGAAATGGCAGCGAAAACTTGCTGATACGGAAATACCAGTTGGGATGCCCCGCCCACTGGACGTCCAACTCGTCGCGATAATCGAACGGTGTGCGGACTCGCTTGCGCTCCAGTTCATCCACAATCACGCGATTGTAGATGCGATGAATCGGCACGCCATCATAGAATAGCTTATTGCCGCGCTTCTCCACCTGCGTGATGCAAACCGTCTTGATGCCCAGCATCTTCTCGGTCAGCAAAAAATCGGGAAGCGTCTTCTGATTCTGCGGATCGATCTCCAGCAGCACCACGTTGGCGGGATCACAATCGCCAACGACGGCGCGGCGAAACTCCTCTGCGTAAGAAGGATCCAGCGCCAAATCCAGCTCATACGCGTCGCGATAGGTCTTTTGCAGGTACGGCTGATAGGCGTATAGCGACGGGAAGGCCTGGATCTCGACAAGCTTCGGCTCCAGCGCCTCTGTCAATCCAAAATCGACCTGAATGAAGAGCGGCCGCGCGTCCTCATTGGGCACGCGGAACTCTTCCGGAATGGTCTCTTCTGACCGCGCGCGATATTCCGGCGTCATCAACTGCTCGATCAACTCGCGGCCGTCACGCTCCATGCGATCCATCAACTCGCGCGGCAGAAAAATAGGCGTCTCGCAGTTGCGGAACTTCACGTGAGTCCCGCAGCCGCGGTCGAGCTGTTCCAAGAAACGCTGGTAGCGCTCCGGCGTGTATCGCGAATTGAACTGGCGGCGCAGTTCGGGGATCATTGCGAAAACCCGCTGCGCGACGGGCATCCCGGAAGCGAAGGGGACAGCCCGCTGTGTCCACTGGCAAGGCTTTGGTAAGAATGGAGCATTTGTGGGTTGGGGACACAGAAGGCTCCCCCTTCGTCTAGATCAAGAAATGCCCGGATTCCATGATCTGGCGCTCGTCCGCCCAGATGTCGAACTTCGTACCCACCACGTCGATGTGCGTCGAACAGTCCCACTTCGCGCCCGTATGCGCACCGTAAGGATTCCCGAACGCCACGTGAATGCCCGGCAGCTTTTCGTCCTGCAGAATATTGCCGATCACGCCGTTCAACCCGATGTTGGTGCCGATGGCGAACTCGCCCACGCGGTCCGAATTTTCGTCCGTATGCGTGTACTTCCAGAACTCGTCGCGCAGCTCTGCATTGGCACATTCGGCGTGCGTCAGGCGATTCTTCTCGATGCGCACCGTCAGCGGCGTGGCTTTCAGATTGCCGTATTTCGCACACAGATAATCGCCGACGACGCCATCGATCACAAATGTGCCGTTCACTTCGCCGGGACAGGTGAAGACCTCGCCGCCCGGCAGATTGCCCCATTTATTGGGCGAAATGATGCCGCTGGTCTTCACCCATTTATAATCCGGATTCAGGTCGGCGACGATGTCGGTGCCTGCGGGGGTGCGTGCGTGAACCTTGCGCGCGGCGCTGGCGATCTCCCAAACCTTGACGCTCAGCTCGTCAACCTTTTGAAAATCGGCCCGCATGCCTTCCATCATGATGCGCGCCTCGATGTTCACCATATGCGCGTGGCGCATTTTGCGGCGATTGACCACGTCGGTCATCTGCATGCGCGTGCGCAGTTCATTTTTCTGCGCGACGACGGCGAAAATGCTCACCTGGCTGGTTTCCATGTCGGCGAGCACGGGCGCGGGCATGTCGTGCAGCGGACGCGGCGCGATCTCTTCCAGCACGAACGTATTGTAGGGCGACCCTAAACGGTCCAACTCCGCGGCAAGGCTAGCCGCGATTTCGAGACAAGCGTGGTCGGTAATCAGCGTCACTTTTTCTTCAGGCTGTACGCGCAGACAGACGTGCACAGCGTTGTGCGCTCCCTGCGAAAATTCCGGATCGAAGGCCGCCGGAATCAACTGACCGCTCCGGCGTCGGCGAAAACGGAGGACTCCGTTTCCTCAATAATGTAATCCACCACTTTGGTTAAATCTCCCGTTTCTTGAAAGACGCGGAGCTGACGATCCGCACCACTTCCATTTTCCACGATCTTGCGGATGCCGTTCACCTGCTCCCGCGAACCCAGTTCGTCGACCACGTCATCGACGAACGCCAGATACTCCTCGACCAAATCGCGCATCGGCACTTCAATGCGGCGGCCGAAGTCGATCAGCTTGCCGTCCAGCCCATAGCGCGCGGCGCGCCACTTGTTCTCCATAATGAGCGCGCGCCGGTAGAGCCGGAATCCCTGGTTGGCTTCGTGCAGTTTATAGAGCTTCGCCACCGTGGCCTGAATGAGCGCCGCCAGCGAAATGGTCTCGTCCAATCGCATCGGAATATCGCAGCACCGGAACTCCAACGTCGGAAAGGAAGGATGCGGGCGGATGTCCCACCAGATTTTCTTGGCGTTATCGATGCAATTCGTTTTGACCAGAAGGTCCACAAAGTTTGTGTACTCGCCCCAGCTGGGGAAATAATCGGGAATATTCGTGCGCGGAAATTTGTCGAACACTTTGCAGCGATAGCTTTTCAGGCCCATATCCATCCCCAGCCAAAAAGGCGAGTTGGACGACAGCGCCAGCATGTGCGGCACGAAGTATCGCGCGGCGTTCATTAAATGAATCGCCGTTTCGCGATCCTCCACGCCGATGTGGACGTGCAGGCCAAAAATCAAATTGGCACGCGCCACGGTCTTCATATCTTCGACGATGACGTGGTAACGCTCGTCGGGATAAATTTCCTGCTTGCGCCAGTCCGCGAACGGATGCGTCCCCGCCGCGGCCAGGCGCAGCCCGTTTTCGCGCGCCAGCGTGATGATCGACGCACGCAGATGCCGCACTTCCTGATGAGCTTCCTGAATGTTATTGCAAATGCCCGTGCCCACCTCGACCACGCTCTGATGCATCTCGGCCTTTACGGCCTCCTTGAGTTGCATCTTTCCTTTGGCGATGATCTCGGCATCGATGTGCGAGCGCAAATCGCGCGTCACTGGATCGATGGTCTGATACTCTTCCTCGATGCCGATGGTGAAGCTCGGGCGGCTCATTTGAGAAACTCCGCCCAGCGCATTTCCACGGGCTTTGGCTCCTTCAACGCTTCTTCCACCGCGAATTCAGCGACCGCGTCCACGATCCACTCGAAATTCTTGCGGCCCACGGAGTGCAGATCGGCGTCCGGCGCGGGGTTCAGGAAATCGATGGCGTACGGGATGCCATCTTCCACCGCGAACTCCACTGTGTTCAAGTCGTAGCCCAGCGCGCGGCAGATTTTCAGGCAGTCGCCTTCCACCCGCCGGTACATCGCCGGATCGATCGGCGGACCTTCCAATACGTAACGATGCGCATGCGGCCTGCGCGGGTCGTACTGCATGATGTGGACCTTTTTCTGCCCGACCACGTAACAGCGGAAATAATCCGTAAAATTAACGGCCTTCTGCAGTGTCATGCACAGGTCGCCCGTCTCGTCGTAGGCGGTGAACAGTTCGCCCGGCGTATCCACCTTGTAGACGCTCTTCCATCCGCCGCCGCTGTAAGGCTTGAGGAACGCGGGGAAGCCGATATAATCGAAAATCTCTTCCCAATTCAGCGGATAAATAAGGTTGCGCATCGACATTTCCGTCGTCCCCGGCGGATGTGATTTATGCGGCAGGAGCACGGTGGGCGGAATCGCGACGCCGATCTTCGAGGCCAGCGCGTAGTTGAAAAACTTGTCGTCCGCGCCCCACCAGAAAGGATTATTGATGACGAAAGTGCCGTTCAACGCGGCGTTCTTCAGATAGGCGCGATAAAAAGGAATGTCGTGGCTGATGCGGTCGATCAGCACGCGGTAGCCCGAAGGCTCCGCCATTTTGATGCCGCCGATGTGGACGTGCTCCGCGTGAACGCCTTCGACGCGCATCCCGTTAATGCGGTCGACCAGTGCTCCAGGAAACGTGTTTTCCATCCCGTAGATAATGCCGATTTTTCTCATTCTGAGGAGAATGGTAACGCAGAAAACCGCCGGATGGGCATAGACGTTTCTGGCGCGATGAACCTTGCAAAGGCCCGGCTCGTGGTAGTCTACTGTCAGATTAGTGTGCTAACTCTAAGGGCTTCAAGTTGGTGGACGCGCGAAGAGAGGTGGGTATGAAAAGATTCTGGATGATTGGTGCGTCGCTGGGATTACTTGCCGGTAAAGCTTTCGCAGTGTCGCCTGTTCAACTCAACATCGCTTACTCGGCCTTGCCCCCGACGCCGTCGCCCAGCACCATCGTCCTGACCGCGCTAGGGCTCCTAATAACTTTCGCCGCCTACTGGAAGATGCGGAATCGTTCCGTAGGCCGTCCCTTGGCGGCGATCCTGTTTGCCATCGGCCTGGGGCTTGTGCAGATGAATAAGGCCTCCGCCAACGCAGTCCCCACCGAATCCATGACGGGCCCTGGACCTTTACAGTTCACATTGGGCCCTCGCCAGGAAGGCTACGTCGTAAACAATACGGGTGTCAGCCAGCAGATTACAGGGATTACGTTGAACCCAAATCCAGGTGGACTGGTCCTCATTCCGCCAGCGGATGGGTCGCCTTGTACTGTCGGATTGACGCTTGCCAACGGCGCGGGGTGTTACGTCGAAGCAGACGCTACCTAACCGGGTAACCCCTGGCCCTTCGCATCAGAACAACTTGGCGACCAAGGCCTGCCAAGGCCACAGCGCATGATTCATCCTCTTCGCGGCCAACTCATGGCCGTGCAGGCAGAGAGGCCTCCCGCTGAGCGAGGCTCTTGTGATACCCTACGCCATATTGCGGCACGGGGGTTAATCCGGGCATGCACTGAAAGGGACGGACATGAAAAGACTCCTGATTGTTGGCGCCTCAGTTGGATTATTTGCGAACATTGCTTCCGCGCAGGCTAGCGCGACGTTCAACATCTCTTATGCATCCTTGCCGGCGACGCCGGCACCCAGCACCTTCCTGCTGGCCGCGATCGGGTTGCTGGCGGCCTTCTTCGCCTACAGGAGGATGCAAAAGCTTCCCGCGGGCCGTCCGCTTGCGGCGATCCTGTTGGCGATCGGACTGGGGTTTGTGCAGATGAACAAGCTCTCTGCGACACTTTCTGTCACGACGGAATCAATGACGGGGCCAGGGCCTTTAGTATTCTCATTGGTTAATTCCCAAGTAGGAAACGTCGTGAACAATACCGGCGTTAGCCAGCAGATCACAGGGATTATCCTCAACCCGAATCCATCCGGGTTGGCCCTCGTTACGCCTCCGCTCTCACCGCAATGCACCGTCGGAATGACGCTTGCCAGCGGTGCCGGGTGCTATGTAGAGGCATCGGCTCTCTAACCTCGCATCAAAAAAACTTGGCGACCATGGCTTGCCACCACGGCCAGTCATGCCCCGCGCCATCACCCCACACGTCGAGGGTGTGATTGATCCCTTTTGCCGCCAGGATCGCCGATAGCCGGCGATTTTCCTCCAGGCAGATGTCATGCTCGCCCGTCGCCAGCACAATGTTCATGTTGTGCAGCAGAGGCTCGTTCAAATTGGGCAGAAAATCCGGAGGGCAATTGAAGTAGCAGGTGTCGTCGTAATAGCCGTCCAGGAATTGGTGGATGTCGAAGGCTCCGCCCATGCTGACGAACTCGGTGACAAGATGCGGATGCTTCAGCGCGAAGTTCGCCGAATGATAGCCTCCGAAGCTGCATCCGGTCGCGGTCAGCTCATGCGACGCGTTGCGGGATTTGATAAACGGCACCACCTCATTCACCAGGTAGCGGTCATACTGCTCATGCCGGGCCGCGCGAACGGCGGGATGCACGGCCTTGTTGTACCAGCTCTCCGCGTCCACGGAATCGACGCAAAAGGCCTGAATCTGCCCGTGCTCATACTGATCGCCGATGACCGAGATCATGTGCCGGCTCTCGTAATCGTAAAAGCGTCCCATGGAGGTAGGGAAGACAATCATCGGCATGCCGGCGTGCCCAAATACAAGCAGCTCCATGTCCCGGCCCAAGGCGGGGCTAAACCATTTGTGATATTCGCGATTCATGAGGATAAGTTTTTATAGTACCAGCGCAGGCTTATGCCACATCCCCGCTTGCTCGCCTCGCACAGGCGCCAGTATTAACGCAGGCCGCAATCCCAACAACAACAGCGGCTATGCGAATCGAGCACAAAGACGCAGGGGGGCGCGTCTGCATCATGACTTTCGGGACCACCTTTAAGAGTCCGTCTCTTCCGCTTTGAGCCGTCGCAGCGACGCCGCGGTGAACTCTCTCAAATCTTCCTCGGACCAGGAGTGGGACCGATCGATGGCCGCGCCCACATCTTTAACTGCCATCGCTGGTATCAGTATGATTCATTTTCGCGGCGCTGCCACACTTAGTACGCCTTGGCGATCACCACTCGCTGCGGCACAACCTCGCCTGTGACGATGCATTTTCCGGGACCGTCGTATTCGTCCACCGATGGCACGTTACGCACTGTCGCTTTGAAAGACTTGATGCGCGCATCCGTCTCCGGATCGTCTTTCAAATGCGCCATCACGAACTTGCCCCCGCCGCGCTCCGCCGTCACTTCGCTGCCGAGGATCGCTTCTACTTCGTCAATGGAATTGGCGAGCACCGTGTTGTCCTTCATTCGCAGGCGCGCGGCGTTCAGCAGGCTTTTCTGCATGTCTTCCAGCGTCGCGGCCAGCTTCGCCACGGCCTCCGTCTGAGGAATAATCTCTTTCGCGCCCGTATCGCGCCGCTTCATCACGATGTTGCCACTCGCCACATCGCGCGGTCCCAGTTCGAACACCACCGGCACGCCGCGCCGCTCCCAATGGAAGAATTTCGCGCCCGGACTCAAGCCGTCTCGCGTATCGATATGCGCGCCTAAATCCTTCGCGAGCTTCGATGCAACCTCCATCACCGCGGCCTTTTCTTCATCCTTCCGGAAAATCGGAACGATCACGCTCTTGCGCGGCGCCACCTTGGGAGGCAGCACCAGGCCCTTGTCATCGGAGTGCGTCATGATCAAACCGCCGATCAGGCGCGTGGAAACACCCCAACTGGTCTGCCACACGTAATCGAGCTTGCCTTCTTTACTCTGGAACTGCACGCCGAACGCCTTGCCGAAATTCTGGCCCAGATCGTGGCTGGTGCCCGCCTGCAGCGCCAGTCCGTTCTGCATCATCGCCTCGATGGAATACGATTTCAGCGCGCCGGCGAATTTTTCCGCGCGTGTTTTCGCGCCCTTGATCACGGGCATCGCCATCACTTCCTCCGCAACTTCGGCGTAGACGTCTAAAATACGGAGCACTTCCTCCACGGCCTCTTCATGCGACGAATGCGCGGTGTGGCCTTCCTGCCATAAAAATTCGGTTGTGCGTAAGAACATGCGCGTGCGCAGCTCCCAGCGGATCACGTTGGCCCACTGGTTATAGAGCAGCGGCAAATCGCGATAGCTCTGCACCCACTTGGCGAAAAAATGCCCGACGATGGTCTCCGATGTGGGCCGGATTACGTACGGTTCTTCCAGCTCCTTGCCCCCGGCGATGGTCACCACCGCCAGCTCCGGCGAAAATCCCTCCACGTGCTCGGCTTCTTTTTTCAAAAAGCTCTGCGGGATCAGCAAAGGAAGATAAATATTCTGATGGCCGGTGGCCTTGAAGCGGTCATCCAGTTCGCGTTGCAGGATTTCCCACACCGCGTAACCGTTGGGGCGGATGACCATGCATCCCTTGACGACCTCGGCCGGTTCGGCCATGTCGCCCTGCAATACAACATCCTGATACCACGCGGCGAAATCCTGCGCGCGGGGAGTAATCGGTGATTCTGCCATTTATTTGAGTCCGATTTTCAGAGTATCAAGCGTCTGGGCCGTGGCGCGATCTAAGTTCGCTGCGGCGACGGCCAGATCCGCCTTGGCGCGCACTTCGCGCGTACGAGCCACGATCAAATCCGTCTGCCTTTGCAATACAAGAAACACCGTGGACGCGCCGGCCTGGAACTGGCGCTGCTCGCTCGCGTATTGCTCTTCCGCCGATTGCCGCGCCAGGATCGACGCCGCGTAGCGCGCCTGCGCCGATTGCGCTACTTGCAGCGAGTTGCGCACGTCGGCTTCAATCAGCATCTCGGCTTGGTCGCGCAGCGCGCGCAATCGCTTGCCCTCCGCTATGGCGACGGCGGCATTGGCCTCCGCCGTGCGATTGCGCAAGGGCAGCGAAAATTGCACTCCCACCTGCACGGTGGGAAACGTTCCCGCGCCGATGTTCGACCACGCCTGCCCCGGCCCTCCAATCAGGTTCGGAGGAGTTGTGCTCGCGAAAAGGTTCGCATTGAGCGGCGGCAGGCCCGCCAGCACCGACAACACGTCGAGCTGCGTGATCAAGGAACCAAACGTGCCGGCCAGAGGGTTCGACGCGGACGATATGGCGAGGCCCGACAGCCCGCTGAGGCTCGCGTTGGCGAACGCGTCGATGCGCGGCTTGGCCATCTCGCGGCTCAGGCGCGCGTCCAGTCGATTGATGGCCAGCGACAGGTCGGATTCCTTCAGCTCAGGCCGCCCTGCGATGGCGAGCTTGACTGCGGCGCCCAGTTCCGGCACGGCGATGGTCACCGGAGCCTCGGTTTCAGGCGTCAGCGCCGAGCCCCACAGCAGGTCGGAGCGATTCGGCGAAATCAACTGTTTCAGATTGTTTTCCGCGCGCGTCAACGCCTCCTGCGCGATGAACACATTCTGGCGGAACGTCGCGATCTGTGTCTGTGCGGCCACCACATCGATGCGCGCCAACAATCCCTGTTCGGCTTGTCTGTGGTTGCTCGAAAACTGCTGCTCGGCCAAGCGCACGGCTTCCATTTGCACGTCGAAATTACGCCGCGCGTAATCGAGCTCCCAGTAGGCATTCACCGCTTGCGTGACGATTTCGATCACGCGCTGGCGAAACTGCTCCTGGCTCAGCGCGCGGTTTTGAATCGCCACCTGCAAACGATGCCGGTTGTCGTCATAGCGGAGCCCGCGCCACAAAGGCTGCGTCAGTTTTACACCGATGCTGGTTGGATATTCCGGATTCAACGACAAAAACTGGTTGTCGCTGTTGATGCGCGACAACGACAGATCCAGTTCATAGGTGCCTCCGAGCCACGGCGACGCGCCACTCAGAGAAGGCGTCAAATCGAGCTGTTTCTGCGTGAGCTTCCCGTTCGGGCCTCCGCTTAGGGACGACGCAGCAGGCGAAACGCTCCTCAGATCGTCGCCTTTGACGCCCAGCACGGGATCCCAGAATCCACGGGCGGCCTTGATGTTGTATCCGGCTTCGGTCAACAGAATGCGCGAAACGGCCAAGTCGGGGTCGTTGGCTAGCGTGCGCTCCACTACCTCGGCCAGGCTGATTTTGCGCTCGCCCAACACGCCCACGCGCGCCGGGACCACCAGCGGGTCGATTTGCGGCAACTGCGGCGGAGCCGGGTCTTGTGCGCGCAAAGGGAGAATCAGCGCGGCCAGCAGCAGGAACATCGCAAAGCGCGAACGTAAGTTCTTGAAGCTCGAGAAGAAGCCGCGCACGAACGAGTGTTCGGAAATATCTTCGAACACGGAGTAGAACACAGGCACCGCGAGCAGCGTCAGGACGAGGCAAAGCAACTGGCCACCTGCCACCATCACGCCGATGGTGCGGTTCGTGGACGCGCCCGCGCCGGTGGAAATCACCAGCGGCAGCATGCCCGCCACCAGCGCGATGGTAGTCATCAGAATGGGGCGCAAACGGTCGCGATTGGCTTGAATGATCGCGTCATGGCGATTCATGCCCCCGCGGCGAAGCGCGTTCATGTGGTCGATCTGCAGAATCGCGTTCTTCTTCACGATGCCGAACAGCAGCAACAAGCCTAGACCGGAGAAAATATTGAAGCTCTGACCGGCGATGAGCAGCGACAAAATGCCGAACGGCACCGCCAGCGGCAGTGTTAGCAGAATTGTGATGGGATGCAGAAACGATTCGAACTGCGCCGCCAGCACCAGGTACATAAAGATGAACGTCAGCGAAAACGCCAGGATGAAGTAGTACCCGGTGCGCTGCAACTCTTTCGAGCTGCCCGTCGCGCCGTACGAGTATTCGCCGCCCATGTTGAGCGATTTCGCCAGATCGGTGACTTGGTTGAGAATACCCGCTTGCGAGCCTCCGGGCAGCATGTTCGCCGTGAGCATCACCTGCCTCTGCCGGTTCAGACGGTTGATCGACGACGGCCCCGTGCCGGGACGGATTGCCACCACCTCGTCCAGGCCGACCGAACCCTTTTTTGTCGAAGGCACCGTCATATTTGCGAGGCCTTCCACCGTGCCGCGTGCGCCTTGTTGCGCGCGGACCACCACGTCGTACTGATCGTCGCCGGTGTTGAACGTCGACGCGGTCTGCCCAGCGACCAGCGTGTTGATGGCCTGCTCGATGTTTTCGACTGACACGCCCAGGTCCGCGGCGCGCGCGCGATCGATTTCCACGCGAACTTCCGGTTTGCCGCTGCGCAGAGTGGAATCGACATCGGTCACCTTGGGGATGGTCTTCATCTTCACCTGCAACTGGTCCGCAAACTCACCCAGCTTCTGCAAATCCGGACCCTGGACGAAAAACTGAACGTCGGCGTTGCTTTGGTTGTCGCCGACGTCGCTCACCAGTTCGACGCTGGACCGTATGTCCTTCGGATACCGCGTCAAAAGCTCGCGCACGCGCTGCATGATCTGCTGCTGCGTCAAATTGCGCTGGTCGATGTCGGTCAGCTTTACGTAAGTGGTCGCGTTGTTCACGGAGCGATCCGCACCCCCGCCTACCGTCGCCAGCGTGTGCTTCACGCCCGGAATGGCGCGAATATCCTGCGAAATGCGCTCGACCAAATTCGTGGTTTGCGCCAGCGAGGTGCCTTCCGGCGTACGGACGCGCACGTTGAACTGGCTCTTGTCGTCGATGGGAATAAAGTTCTTGCCCACCACCATGAACAACGGCACGATGCTGAAAATCACCACGACGCAAATCGTCAAAATAGTTTTGCGATGCGTCATGGCCCACTCCAGCCATTTGGTGTAATTGCGGTCGATCACGCGGAACGCCAGCGCGTCCTTCGATCCATGGTCCGGCGCGGGGCGAGGCACGAAGCGCGAACACAGCATCGGCGTCAGCGTGAACGATACGAGCAGCGACACGCCGATGGCAAACGCCGACGTGAATCCAAACGAGCTCATGAAGCGCCCGACGATGCCTCCCATGAATCCGACGGGCAGGAACACGGCCAGCAGCGAAAGCGTCGTGGCCATCACCGCGAAGCCGATATCGCGCGTGCCTTCGATGGCCGCTTCATAAGGGGACATGCCTTTTTCTTCCATGAAGCGATAGATGTTTTCGAGCACGATAATCGCGTCGTCGATGACGATGCCCACCATCAGCGTCAGCGCCAGCATGGTGATCTGGTTCAGCGTAAATCCAGCAGCCGCCATCAGCGCGAACGTCGAAATGATGGACGTGGGAATAGCAATAGACGCGATCAGCGTGGTGCGCCAGTTCGCCAGAAACAAAAAGATAATGATGGACGCAAGAATGCTGCCTTCCACCAGGTGATGTTCAATGTTGCGCACCGACGCTTCGATGAACACCGATTGGTCCGTTACGATCTCGGCTTTCACATCCTTTGGCAGCATCGCCGTGATCTCTTTCAGGCGCTGTTTCACTTCTGCCGCGGTGGCGACGGTATTCTCGCCCGACTGCTTGGAAACCACCAGCGTCACCGAAGGAGCGCCATCCAGGCGCGCGGCGGTGCGCGGCTCGGCGTAGCTATCTTCGGCGTAGCCGATGTCGCCGATTTTCACCACGTAGCCGCCGCGGTTGACGATGGCGATTTGGTTGAACTGCGCGGGCTCCATCACCTTGCCCGTGGTGCGAACCGTGAACTCCTTCGCGCCCGCTTGCAGACTGCCTCCGGGCAGTTCGAGATTTTGCGCGCGCACGGCGTTAAACACATCGTTGACGGTCAGGTTGTAGGCGCGCAGACGCTCCGGATCCACCACGACGTGAATCTCACGCTTGGCTCCGCCGAGAATCGTAATCTGGCCCACCCCCTTCGCGTTTTCTAGTTGCTGCTTGATGCGCTTGTCGGCAATCAGCGTCAGATCTCGAATGGACCGCGGCGCCGACACGGCGATCTGAATCACCGGCGCGGCGTCGGGATCGAACTTCTGCACCACCGGAGTTTTCGCCGTCTGCGGCAGATCGTTGGCGATCAGGTTGACCTTGTTCTGAATTTCCTGTGCGGCAATGTCGCCGTTTTTCGCCAGCAAAAAACTGACCGTCACCACCGACAAGCCTTCCGACGATGTGGAGCGCACCTCGTCGATCATCGAAATGGTGTTCACGGCGTCCTCCACCTTCTTGGTGATTTCGGTTTCCACTTCCTCGGGCGACGCGCCGGGGTCGACCACGCTCACCGCGACGGCCGGAATGTCCACCTTGGGAAACAAATCCACGCCGAGCGAAAAATAGGAAAACACGCCGACCACGATGAACGCCATGATGAGCATCGTGGTGAACACCGGACGGCGGACGCAAAGTTGTGCGAGTCCATGCATAGTGCGTCTCCTATTTCGCGACGGGCCCGCCGTCGAACAAATCGTTCTGATGGTTGGTGGCCACGGTTTCCGCGCCGGTGAGGCCGGAAACAATGCGGATCAGGTCGCCATCGGCGTCGCCTGTCAGCACCACGCGCAGCCGCGCGATACCTCCTTCGACGACGTAGACCTGATTGGTATCGGTGGTTCGGTCATGCACCACGGCGGTGCGCGGCACGAATACCGCGGTCTCTTTTCCCGGTAGCAGCACGCGCGCGGTGGCGAACATGCCGGGCCGCAGCTCGGCTTTCGGATTGGCGAAGCGCGCTTCCAAAATGAAGGAGCGCGAGTTTGGGTCGACCGACGGATTAATGGCCGACACCTTGCCTTCGAAGTTGCGATCCGCGTAGGCCGAGACGCGCGCCACCACGGTCATGCCGATCTGCGCGCGGGAACTGCGCTGCTCCGGCGTCTGCAACTGCAGCTTCATCGTGCCGATGCGGACGAGGGTCGCGATGTGCGTATCGGGCGAAACATGCTCGCCCGCGGCGACAGGGCGCGCGGAGATGTAGCCGTCGAACGGCGCGCGAATGGTGGCGTCGGCCAGGCTCTTCTGCGCCTGGGCGAGGGCGGCGCGCATGCTTTCAAGCGACGCCTGCGACGATTCCACCGCGCCATAGCTTTGGCGCGCGGCGTTCAGTGCGCCTTCATATTGTTGGCGCGCCGCATTGGCCTGCGCGTCCGCCGTCTCCTGCTGGGTGCGCGCCTTTTCATACGCGCTGCGGGATACATCGCCAGTGCGTACCAGATTTTCATAGCGCTTGGCGTCAGCTGCGGCCAGGCGGGCCTGCGCGGCGGCGGAATCGTAACTCGCCTTGGCTGCGATCACCTCCGGAACCACGTTCGGATCGAAGGCTCGCGTGGCGTTCAATCCGATACGCGATTGCGCGCTGCGCACTCCCGCGGTGGCTTCATCGAGCTGCGCCTTGGCCTGATCCAGACGCAACTGAGCGTCGCGGCGGTCGAGCTCGCACACGGGCTGGCCCCGTTTCACGAAGTCGCCGACGTTCACCGGCGTCGCGACCACCAAACCAGGCACCGGCGAAGCGATGTCCGACGATTCGTCGGCGACAAACGATCCGGTTTCTTCAAATCCGGCGGAGACTTCGCGCGTGGTTGCCGCCGCGGTGGAAACGGTGACGGGTTTCGACGCACGATCGGAAACGGCCTCGGGCGCGGTCTTGGCGCCGCATGCCGCTAAGAAAATGACTGCGGGAATTAATAAGACTCTCATTTCGAAATCTTCCTCTTGGGGACGCGCGCGCCATCCATTGCGATCGCGACGAACGCCTCCACCATCTGGTCGTCTTTGGCATTGATTTCGCCCGGTTCGACGTTCATTGCGTAATAGTTGGCCATGCCGCAGATGGCCAGAATCAAAGCACCAGGATCGATGCGGCGCAGCGCCCCGGAGCGCTGGCGGCGAAGAATGTAGGCGCGCAGCGAGTCGAAGATCGGCAGGCCGAATTCCTGGCGGTAGATGGCGGCCAGTTCGTGGCCCTCCAGGCTGGCGTGCAGCATCAGGCGCTCAAAGCGCGCGTCCTTGCGGTGGCTCTCGACAATGGCTTTGGCCAGCAGGCGGAACAGCCCTTCGTCGTCGCGGCTTTTCATACAGGACTCGATGCCGGAAATCGTCTTCAGCGCGGACGCGGAGCGGAGGTTGTGCTCGATAATGGCGGTATAAAGGTCGCCCTTGGTGCGGAAGTGACGGAAGATGATCGCTTCGGAGACGCCGGCGGCAAGGGCGATTTCGCGCGTGGTGGTTCCGGCGAAGCCTTTGCGCGAAAACAGGTCCATGGCCGCCTCGATCAACTGGCGGCGTCGCTCGGCTCCGGCCAGGCGGTGGGGGGCGGATGACATGGTTTCATTGTAAGTAAGTGCTCACTTACATGTCAACGCGGCCCTCTGATCCTCTATCCTGAAAACTCATGGCCGTCAAACGCTTCCGCGATCTGTGCGAACGCGAAATTCTTGCCCTCGCAATTTCCTTGGAAGAGGAAGACGCGCGCATCTACGGCGACTTCGCCGACGGCCTGCGCGCCGAATATCCGGCCACGGCGAAGGTGTTCGAAGAGATGGAGGACGAGGAGTCGGAGCATCGCGCCAGCCTACTGGCTCTGTATAAGCAGCGTTTTGGCGATCATATTCCGCTGATCCGCCGCGAGGATGTTTCGGGCTTCGTGCGCCGCCGCCCCATGTGGCTGATGCGCCCTTTGGGCATCAAGGCCGTGCGCAAGTATGCCGAGGTGATGGAGGCCGAGACGCGGCAGTTCTATCTGCGCGCGCTGGATAGAATCACCGACGCGTCCACGCGCAAGCTGCTGGGCGATCTGGAGGAGGCCGAGCGCAAGCATGAGCGCCGCGCCTGCACCATGGGCGAAGATCACGGCGAAAAGCACGCCTTCGCCGCCGAGGACGCCGACGCGCAGAAGCTGTTCCTGCTGCAGGTGATTCAACCTGGGTTGGTCGGTTTGATGGATGGGTCGGTCTCGACGCTCGCACCGGTATTTGCGGCCGCGTTCGCGACGAAAAACAGTTGGGACGCGTTTCTGGTGGGCCTCGCCGCGTCGGTCGGCGCGGGCATTTCGATGGGATTCGCCGAGGCGCTGTCCGATGATGGATCGCTCACCGGGCGCGGCCGTCCGTGGATTCGCGGGACCATCTGCGGGCTGATGACGGTGGGCGGAGGCATCGGGCACACGCTGCCGTACCTGATTCACGATTTTCGCGCCGCCACATGGGTCGCGGGCATTGTGGTGGCCATCGAGCTCGGGCTGATCAGCTACATCCGGCATCGCTACATGGATACGCCGTGGTATTCGGCGGCGTTCCAGGTCGGCCTCGGCGGCGTGCTGGTGCTGTTGACGGGCATCCTCATCGGTAGTTCGTAATAATAAGGGCCTGCGCAGCCCCTTCGCTTCCGCGATGCCCGTCCTAGGGTGACTTTTCTCACAGACTCGCCCGCCGCGGGACTCGTCGCAGAGTACGATAGAGCAGATGGGACGCATTCAGCGCCGGCTATTCCTGATCGTCACGGCTCTGACCGTTGTGCTGGCCGGCGGCACGCTGGGCTTCGTGTTGATCGAAAACTATCCGGTGTTCGACGCGTTTTACATGACGCTGACCACCGTAACCACCGTGGGCTATGGCGAGATCCGGCCGCTGAGCCACGTCGGCCGCATCTTTAATTCCTTCCTCATTTTGTTCGGCGCGAGCGTGGTGCTGTTGGCCATCGGCGCGATGACGCAGACCATCATTGAACTGGAACTGAATCAATATTTCGGAAAGCGGCGGGTCAGAAAAATGATCGAAAGACTGCAAGGCCACTACATCGTTTGTGGATTCGGACGCGTGGGCCGCGGCGCAGCCGACGAACTGCTGCGGCAGAAGGCTCCGTTCGTGGTGGTGGATAACAACGAAGAAAAAGTGGAGCGCGCCATTAAGGAAGGCATGCTGGCGGTGCTGGCCGACGCCTCGCGCGATGAAGTACTGCAAGACGTCGGCATTGACCGCGCCAAAGGATTGATCGCCACGCTCGCCTCGGACGCCGACAATCTGTTTTTGGTTTTGACCGCGCGTACGCTCAATTCGAAGATTCATTTGACCGCGCGCGTCGCCGAACATAGCTCCGAGGACAAACTGCGGCGGGCGGGCGCGGATTTCGTGTTTGCTCCCTATGACAGCACTGGCCATCGCATGGCGCAGGCGCTGCTGAAACCCCACGTGCAGCAGTTCATCGACTTCACTACCGGCGACATGGAAGTGCCGGTCAACATCGAGCAGGTGCGCGTATCGGCGCGCAGCAGCTTCGTCGGGGCGACCATTGCCGGCATGCAAATCCGCAGCGAAATGGGCGTCATTGTGCTGGCCATCCGCACCGCCGCGGGTAAGATGGTCTTCAATCCTCCTGCCGATTCGCCGATCAACGTCGGCGACCACTTGATTGTGATGGGTCAGCCTGAAGGCCTGCAAACACTGGAGCAAAAGCTCAACGAGTCGCCCGCGTGATAAACGTCCTGACGCCCGAACAGATGCGTGAAGCCGACCGGCGGACGATTGCCGGTGGCGTCGCGGGCGACGTGTTGATGGAACGCGCAGCCACGCGCGTCGTCGAGGTTATAGAGAGCGAATGCGCGCCGCTATCGGCGCAACGCGTAGTGATTATTTGCGGCAAAGGCAACAACGGAGGCGATGGGCTCGTGATCGCGCGGCTGCTGACGGATTGCGTCGCAGCGCTGCAGTTGGTGCGCGTGGACGACGCGCCCGCTCCAGTCGATTCTGAAGCCACGGTGGTGGTGGACGCGCTGCTTGGCACCGGCTTTCGCGGAGCAGTCGAGGGTCGTTATGCGGAACTGATTCGCGCCATGAATGAAGATTTTCCGCGCGCAAAGAAGATCGCGGTGGATATTCCGTCGGCCATGCAGGTGCGCGCCGATGTGACCGTGACGTTCGCCGCTCCGAAAGTGGATTTGGTGTTAGCGCCGGAAAACGTGGGCAAGTTGATCGTCGGCGATATCGGCATCCCCGAACAGTATTTGCAATCTGACCTGCACTTATCCGAAGCGCACGATTTCGCGCCGCTGTTTCGGCCTCGCCCGCGGGATTCGAACAAGGGTATGTACGGCCACGTGTTGCTGATCGGCGGCGTGCTGGGAAAATCAGGTGCCGCGGCGATGGCGGGCCTTGCCGCTCTGCGTGCGGGTGCGGGCTTGGTCAGCGTCGCCTGCGCGGACGCATCCAAGTTGGCGCCGGAGCTGATGACGGAATCCCTCGAACACTTTTCGCTCGAGAGAAAAACGGTGGTGGCCATCGGGCCCGGCCTGGGACCTGCTCCTGCGCTGCTGAAAAACCTGATGGGCGAAGTTAAGGTGCCGATGGTGATCGATGCCGATGGCCTCAATTCCATTGCCGGCACCGATTTTCGCGGGCGAGGCGTGGAGACGATTCTGACGCCGCATCCGGGCGAGATGGCGCGGCTGGTGGGCGGCAGATTCACTGATCGCCTGGCCACGGCGCGCGCATTCGCGAAGCAGAAAAATGTCTGCCTGGTGCTGAAAGGCAACCGCACACTGGTGGCCCTACCGGATGGCAGCGTGTTCGTAAATCCAACCGGTTCGCCGTCGATGGCGAAAGGCGGGACCGGAGATATTCTGACAGGCATGATTGCGGGTTTGGTCGCGCAACATCCTTCCGATATCGCGATGGCTGTTCGAGCCGCAGTCTGGCTGCATGGACGCGCGGGCGAACTGGCCGCGGATGATATGACCGAGTTCTGCGTGCTAGCGACGGAGCTGTTACATTACCTGCCGAGAGCGATTCGTGAGTGTCTATAAAACTCATTCTGACGAGGAGACGGTCGAGCTGGGCCGGCACATTGCGGCGGAGCTTCCTAAGAAGTGCTGTGTGCTGCTGATTGGTAATCTGGGCGCGGGCAAAACAACGCTGGCCAAAGGCATCCTCAATGGCCTCGGCGTCGCTGAACCGGAAGAGGTCACAAGCCCGACGTTCACGCTGATCCATGAATATGGCGACGGCCGCGCTTATCACATCGATCTGTATCGCCTGGACACGGCCGCCGAGATCGCTACGCTCGGGCTCGACGAAATCTTCGATCGCGAGGCAGTGGTGCTGATCGAGTGGGGCGAGCGGTTCCCCGACTTGATGCCGGTGGAGCGGATCGAAATTCGGTTGACCAGCGGCGCGGAGGATGAGCG